>Ga0126362_10000054_pt1 | contig 144769 bp, 143 predicted proteins | sample ANMtaG_FD_126269 | JGI IMG/M metagenome (GOLD analysis project Ga0126362, IMG submission 126269) | Continental margin sediment microbial communities from North Pacific Ocean - ANME2c_DSS_Sorted | ecosystem: Environmental > Aquatic > Marine > Continental margin > Sediment | place: Pacific... | reverse complement strand
ATCCAGGCTCAATCCCATGACCCCCTTCCCCTTCTCCGCAGTCCTCTTCGACTGCGACGGCGTCCTGGTCGACTCCGAACCCATCACCAACCGGGTCCTCGCCGAAATGCTCGGCGAACTGGGCTGGCACATCACGACGGAAGAATCGATGAACACCTTCACCGGCAAGGCCGTGAAGGACGAAGCCGCGCTGATCGAATCGAAGACCGGCTTCAAAATCACCGACGACTGGCTCAAGACATTCCGCGCCCGCCGCAACGAGGCTCTGGAGCGCGACCTCACCGCCATCCCCCATGCCCCGGCCGCCATCCGCGAGGTCCACTCCAGGCTCAAGGGCCGCATCGCCTGCGCATCGGGTGCCGATCGCCACAAGGTCGAACTGCAGCTTGCGAAGGTCGGCGTGCTCGACTATTTCCAGGGTCGCATCTTCAGCGGCCATGAGATGCCGCGTTCCAAGCCGCATCCCGACGTGTACCTCGCCGCCGCCGAAGCGCTGGGCGTGGACCCCAGGCGCTGCGCCATCGTGGAGGACACGGTCACCGGCGCGATGGCCGGAGTGGCCGCGGGCGCGACGGTGTTCGGCTACAGCACGGGCGAGTCGGGCCACAGTGGACCGGGGGCGCTGCTGGGCGTGGGCGCGGTGAAGGTGTTCAGCGACATGGCCGAACTGCCGGCGCTGCTTTCGGGCTACGGGCTGCAGGCGGCCTGAGTTTCTGTTGGAATGCGGTTCGGGACGAAATCACCGAGCCGCAGGAACTTCATTCCATGACATCCGAATACAAAACCGAGCAACCCGAGCGCAGCGAGATCGATGCGCTCGCCGGCCCCGCCGTGGTCGAGTTCGGCACCAACTGGTGCGGCATCTGCAAGGCCGCGCAGCCGAACATCACCGAGGCTTTTGCGAAGTACCCCAACGTGCGCCGCATCAAGGTGGAAGACGGCAGCGGCCGGCCGCTGGGCCGCTCGTTCAACGTGCGGCTGTGGCCCACGCTGGTGTTCATGCGCGACGGCAAGCAGGTCGCGAAGCTGGTGCGACCTGAGGACAGCCAGTCGATCGCCGACGCGCTCGCGCAGATCGACGCACCAGCCTGAGCAAGCGAGGCTCGGGGGCGCACCTGTTTCGAGGCTGGATATCCACCGAGGGACGTCTGACATGAACACGGAACTCCAGCAGCTCGCAAGGGCGGCCGATATCGATGCGGAGACCCACGCCTCGTTACGGCTGCGGTTCGGTTTCATGTGCGCGCAGCGCGTGAGGCACCTGCTGGAGTCGCCCGAAGCCGTGAGCGGCCTCGACACGCTCGAGGCTTTTGTCGATGGCCAGGCCGATGCTGCCGCGTTGGCATCGGCGCAGCAGCGCATGGCCGAGGTGGCGGCCAGCCACCCGGGCTCGCGCTCCATCGACGGGACGGCCCACGCAGCGGTGTCCGCGACCTATGCCGTCTACCAGGCGGTGGCCGGCCGCGCGCTGCAGGCGGCGGAGTACGCAGCCTACGCCACGGTCTATGCCTATGGCGCCTACGCGATCACCGATCCCGATGCCTTCGCGGAAGAGTTCGCGTGGCAGGTCTCCGCATTCAAGGGTCTGCTGCAGGATCGCGAAAAGACCGCCTGATCCTGTTCACTTGCCCTGCTGCCGGAAGTCGCGCGGCGCCTGCCCCGTCCATTGCAGGAACGCGCGCGAAAAGCTCTTCTCGTTGCGGAAGCCCACCGCCAGCGCCACCTGCTTGATCGGCCGCGTGGTGCGGCGCAGCTGGTCGACGGCCATCTCGTGGCGCACTTCGTTCTTCAGCATCTGCAGCGAAGTGCCTTCCTCGTGCAGCTGCCGGTGCAGCGTGCGGCCCGACACGTTGAGCAGCGCGGCCAGCGCCTCGGCGGTGGTGGCCTCGCTGGCGCGCGAGCGCAGCAGCTCGCGCACGCGCTGGCCCAGCAGGCGGTCGCGCCGGTACTGCAGGATAGTGAGCGGCAGTGCGCGCTTGAGCATGGTGCGCAGCGCGCGTTCGTCGCGCTGCAGGGGCAGGGCGAGGTAGCGCTCGTCGAAGGCGATGCCGGCCTGCGGCGCGCCGAAGCGCACGTCGGGCGTGAACATCAGCGGGTAGGCGTCGCTGTGCGGCGGCGCGGCGAACGGAAAGCTCGCGTGGCGCAGCGAGATGCGCGAGTCGATGGCCCAGCACATGTAGCCGTGCACGAAGCGCAGCGTGGTCACCAGGCAGAACTCGCGAAAGGCGTCGTCGAGCGGGCGGCTCTCGGCGATGCGCCGCGTGGCCACGCCGCCGGCCACTTCGAGCGACAGGCCGATGTCCTCGGTCAGCAGCCGGTGGTGGCGGCACCAGCGCTTGAGGGCCACGCCCAGGTCGGGCGAAGTCAGCGAGGCGCGGCACAGCATGCCGTAGCTGCCCCAGGGCAGGCGCCGCGTGAACCAGCCCAGCGTTTCGTCGTCGAGTTCCTGCATGGCGTGGCTGGACAGCGCCTCGAACTGCGCGGCCGTCACCCGTGCGCCCGCCCGGGCCAGCTCGCGCGGCGTGATCTGCGCCGCCTTCAGGGCCTCGGCGGGGTCCATGCCGTAGCGCTCATAGGCCTGCACGATGGCTCTCACGAAGGCCATCGGCGTGACGGCACGGGCGGGTCGGAGGAACGAGGGGGGCGACATGGTTCGGCGGGTCGGTCGTGGCGCGATTTGCAACCATTGTGGCGCCAATTGAGGCACGGCGAGGCGTAAGCTGCGATCTTGCGCAAGCGCCGCCCAGCGCGGGTGGCATTGCGCGCAGACCCTTCTGAGGAGACAAACCCCATGCACGATCCCGGCCTGAACTTCGATCTGGGCGACACCATCGACTCGCTGCGCAACGCGATCCAGGACTTCGCCGCGAATGAAATCGCGCCCCGCGCCGCAGACATCGACCGCGACAACCTCTTCCCGCACGACCTGTGGAAGAAGCTCGGCGACCTCGGCCTGCACGGCATGACGGTGAAGGAGGAATACGGCGGCACCGAGCTGGGCTACCTGGCCCACATCGTGGCGATGGAAGAGGTGTCGCGTGCATCGGCCTCGGTGGGCCTGTCGTACGGCGCGCACTCCAACCTGTGCGTGAACCAGATCCACCGCAACGGCAGCGATGCGCAGAAGAAGAAGTACCTGCCCAAGCTGGTGAGCGGCGAGCATGTGGGCGCGCTGGCCATGAGCGAGCCCAACGCCGGCTCCGACGTGGTGAGCATGAAGCTCAAGGCCGAGAAGAAGGACGGCTACTACGTGCTCAACGGCGGCAAGATGTGGATCACCAACGGCGGCGACGCCGACACGCTGGTCATCTACGCCAAGACCGAGCCCGAGATGGGCGCGCGCGGCATGACCGCCTTCATCGTCGAGAAGAACTTCAAGGGCTTCTCGGCCGGCGCCAAGCTCGACAAGCTCGGCATGCGCGGCTCCAACACCTTCCCGCTGTTCTTCGACAACTGCGAAGTGCCCGAAGAGAACGTGCTCGGCGGCGAAGGCCAGGGCGCCAAGGTGCTGATGAGCGGCCTCGACTACGAGCGTGCCGTGCTCTCGGGCGGCCCGCTGGGCATCATGGCCGCGTGCATGGACGCGGTGCTGCCTTTCATTCACGAGCGCAAGCAGTTCGGCCAGAGCATCGGCGAGTTCCAGCTCATGCAGGGCAAGCTGGCCGACATGTACTCCACCTGGCAGGCCACGCGCGCCTACGTGTACGCCGTGGGCAAGGCCTGCGACCGCAACGACCATGCGCGCACCTTCCGCAAGGATGCGGCCGGCGCCATCCTGTACTCGGCCGAGAAGGCGACGTGGATGGCCGGCGAGGCGATCCAGGCGCTGGGCGGCGTGGGCTACACCAAGGAATTCCCGGTCGAGCGACTCTGGCGCGACGCGAAGCTGTACGAGATCGGCGCGGGCACGAGCGAAATCCGCCGCATGCTCATCGGCCGCGAGCTTTTCGCAGAGACGGCATAGGATGTTTTCTCCCTGGCCCGGCACGAATCGGGCAGGGAAGAAAAGCGAAAAGAGCGAACGGAGACAAGGAAGGAAATGAGCATGACTGCTTCGTTGACCGAGAGCTACGGCAAGGGCGCCACCGACGTCCCCCTGATCGAACAACCCATCGGCGATTTCTTCGACGACATGGTCGCGAAGCAGCCGGAGCGCGAGGCGCTCGTCAGCCGCCATGAAGGCAAGCGCTACACCTACCGCGAGCTGCAGGCCGAATCGAACCGCCTCGCCAGCGCGCTGCTGAAGCTGGGCCTCGCGCCCGGCGACCGCGTCGGCATCTGGTCGCACAACAACGTGCCGTGGGTGCTGATGCAGATCGCCACCGCCAAGGTCGGCCTGATCCTCGTCAACATCAACCCGGCCTACCGCACCTCCGAGCTCGAGTACGCGCTCAACAAGGTCGGCTGCAAGGCGCTGGTGACGATGGCGCAGTTCAAGACCAGCGACTACCTCGGCATGCTGCGCGAGCTGGGGCCGAAGCGCCTGCCGCAGCTGGCCCACACCTTCTGGATCGATGCGAAGCCGGGCGAGGGCGCGGAGCAGCCCGGCATGCAGCGCTTCTCGCAACTGCTCGCGAGCGGCGATGCCGCCGACCCGCGCGTCGCGCAGGTGCAGAAGACGTTGAAGGCCACCGACCCGATCAACATCCAGTTCACCAGCGGCACCACCGGCTTTCCCAAGGGCGCGACGCTCACGCACCGCAACATCCTGAACAACGGCTTCTTCATCGGCGAGTGCACGAAGCTCTCGCCGGTCGACAGGCTGTGCATTCCGGTGCCGCTGTACCACTGCTTCGGCATGGTGCTGGGCAACCTGGCCTGCCTTACGCACGGCTCGGCCATCGTGTACCCGAACGACGGCTTCGATCCGCTCACCGTGCTGGAGACGGTGCAGGCCGAGAAGTGCACCGGGCTGCACGGCGTGCCCACCATGTTCATCGCCGAACTCGACCATCCGCGCTTCAGGGAGTTCGACCTGTCGACGCTGCGCACCGGCATCATGGCCGGCTCTCCGTGCCCCATCGAGGTGATGAAACGCGTGGTGAGCGAGATGCACCTGAGCGAGATCACCATCGCCTACGGCATGACCGAGACCAGCCCCGTGAGCTGCCAGAGCAGCACCGACACGCCGCTGGACCGCCGCGTGTCGACCGTGGGCATGGTGCAGCCGCACCTGGAGGTGAAGATCGTCGACCCCGAGACCGGCGCCGTCATGCCGCCCGGCAAGTCGGGCGAGCTGTGCACGCGCGGCTACTCGGTGATGCACGGCTACTGGGACGACGAAGCCAAGACCCGCGAGGCCATCGACGCCGAGCACTGGATGCACACCGGCGACCTTGCCACCATGGACACCGAGGGTTACGTCAACATCGTCGGGCGCATCAAGGACATGGTGATCCGCGGCGGCGAGAACATCTATCCGCGCGAGATCGAGGAGTTTCTGTACCGCCACCCGAAGGTGCAGGACGTGCAGGTCGTCGGCCTGCCCGACCGCAAGTACGGCGAGGAGCTGTGCGCCTGGATCATCGTGAAGCCGGGCCAGAGCGCCACCGAGGAAGACATCCGCGAGTTCTGCAAGGGCCAGATCGCGCACTACAAGGTGCCGAAGTACATCCGCTTCGTCTCTGAGTTCCCGATGACGGTGACCGGGAAGATCCAGAAATTCAAGATCCGCGACGCCATGACCGAGCAACTCGGCCTGAGCCAGGAAAAGACAGCATGAGCCAACTCGAGACCAAACTGAACGCCCGCTCGGCGGACTTCCAGGCCAATGCCGCAGCCATGCGCGCGCTGGTCGACGACCTTCGCACGCAGTTCGCGAAAGTGGAGCAGGGCGGCGGCGAGGCCGCGCGCGCCAAGCACACGGCACGCGGCAAGCTGCTGCCGCGCGACCGCGTGGCGGAGCTGCTCGACCCGGGCACGCCGTTCCTGGAGATCGCGCCGCTGGCTGCGCATGCGATGTACCTCGACGGCAAGGGCGTCGAATCCGCACCCGGCGCCGGCATCATCGCGGGCATCGGCCGCGTCAACGGCGTGGACTGCATGATCGTGTGCAACGACGCGACGGTGAAGGGCGGCACCTACTACCCGATGACGGTGAAGAAGCACCTGCGCGCGCAGGAGATCGCCGAGCAGAACCGCCTGCCCTGCATCTACCTCGTCGACTCGGGTGGCGCCAACCTGCCGAACCAGGACGAGGTGTTCCCCGACCGCGAGCACTTCGGCCGCATCTTCTACAACCAGGCCAACATGAGCGCGCAGGGCATCCCGCAGATCGCGGTGGTCATGGGCTCGTGCACGGCCGGCGGCGCGTACGTGCCCGCGATGAGCGACGAATCGATCATCGTGAAGAACCAGGGCACCATCTTCCTGGGCGGCCCGCCGCTGGTGAAGGCGGCTACCGGCGAAGTGGTGACGGCCGAGGACCTGGGCGGTGGCGACGTGCACACGCGCCTGTCGGGCGTGGTCGACCACCTGGCGCAGAACGACCTGCATGCGCTGGCGCTGGCGCGCTCGGCGGTGGCGAACCTCAATGCCAAGGCGGCAGAGGCCCCGGCGCGTGCCGCGGTGCGCGAGCCCGCATTCCCGCGCGAAGAGCTCTACGGCGTGATTCCCACCGACACGCGCAAGCCCTTCGACGTGCGCGAGATCATCGCGCGCGTCGTCGACGGCAGCGAGTTCCACGAGTTCAAGGCCCGCTTCGGCGCGACGCTGGTGTGCGGCTTCGCCGAGATCGAGGGCATGCCGGTGGGCATCGTCGCCAACAACGGCATCCTGTTTTCCGAATCGGCGCAGAAGGGCGCGCACTTCATCGAACTGTGCTGCCAGCGCAAGATTCCGCTGGTGTTCTTGCAGAACATCACCGGCTTCATGGTAGGCCGCAAGTACGAGAACGAAGGCATCGCACGCCACGGCGCCAAGATGGTGACGGCGGTGGCCACGGCCAACGTGCCCAAGTTCACGATCATCATCGGCGGCAGCTTCGGCGCCGGCAACTACGGCATGTGCGGCCGTGCGTACAGCCCGCGTTTCCTCTGGATGTGGCCCAACGCGCGCATCAGCGTGATGGGCGGCGAGCAGGCCGCGAGCGTGCTCGCCACCGTGAAGCGCGACGGCATCGAGCTCAAGGGCGGCAGCTGGAGCAAGGAAGAGGAAGAAGCCTTCAAGGCGCCGATCCGCCAGCAGTACGAAGACCAGGGGCACCCCTACTACGCCACCGCGCGGCTGTGGGACGACGGCATCATCGATCCGGCCGATACGCGGCGCGTGCTGGCGCTGGGGCTTGCGGCTGCGCGCAATGCGCCGATTCCCGAGCCGAAGTTCGGCATCTTCCGGATGTGAGGCGATGAGGCTCGCGCGCACCATCGGCTTGCACGCCCGGCGGATCGCGGCCCTGCTCGGGTTCGCCGCTGCCGCGCTGGCGTGCACGCAGGCCATGGGCGCGGCAGCATTGCCGGAATCGGTGGTGATGGTGCCGAAGAAGTCGGGACTGTTCACCACAGAGCTGGAGACCACGATCTATCAGCCCGATGGCGCAGGGCCGTTTCCGATCGTGGTGATCAACCACGGCAAGGCCAACGGCGATCCGCGCTTCCAGGGCCGCTACCGGCCGCTGGGTGCGGTCCGCTTCTTCCTGGCGCGAGGCTATGCCGTGGTGGTGCCGATGCGGCAGGGCTTCTCCAAGTCGACCGGCAGCTACATCGGCGGCGGCTGCAATGTGGAGAGCAACGGCCGCGAGCAGGCCGGTGACGTGGCCGCGGTACTCGACTACGTGACGGCGCAGCTCTGGGCGGACAAGACGCGCATCGTGGTCGCGGGCCAGTCGCACGGCGGATGGACCACGCTGGCCTTCGGCACGCTGAACTATCCGGGCGTGAAGGGGCTGATCGATTTCGCCGGCGGCCTCAAGCAGGAGCAGTGCGTGGGCTGGCAGCAGGGCCTGATCGGCGCGGCCGGCAGCTACGGCAAGGGGACGAGCGTTCCATCGCTCTGGTTCTACGGCGACAACGACAGCTATTTTCCGCCCTTCGCCTGGAAGGGCATGCACGAGAGCTACGTCGCGGCGGGCGGCAGGGCCCGGCTGGTGGCGTTCGGCACCTTCGGCGGCGATTCGCACTCGATGTTCGGCGCCGCCGACGGCGCGCGCATCTGGCAGCCGGAGGTCGCGAAATTCCTGCGCGAGATCGGCATGCCGGACGAGCCGCGCGCCGAATTTGCGCGCTATGCGGTCGAGCCGGCGATGCCGCCCAGCGGCTTTGCCGCCATCGACGCGGTGGACCGCGTGCCCGACCAGAGCGAGGCTTCGCTGAAGGGTTATCGGGTCTTCCTGGAAAAGCCCTCTCCCCGTGCGTTCGCGGCCAGCTCGCAAGGCGGATGGGGCTCCGCATGGGGCGGAGAAGACCCGCGCGGCCGGGCGATGGAAAGCTGCGCCCGCAAGGCACCAGCGGGCGGATGCCAGCTCTATGCAGTCGATGCCAACGTCGTCTGGAAACCGGAACAATGACCCAATACACCAAACTGCAACTGAGCCTCGAGGGCGCCATCGCCCGCATCTGGCTCGACCAGCCCGACGCACGCAACGCCTTCGACGACATCGTCATCGCCGAGCTGACGCAGGCCTTCACCGAGGCCGGCGCGGCGCCGCAGGTCAAGGCCATCGTGCTCGGCGCGAACGGCCCGGCCTTCTGCGCGGGCGCGAACCTCAACTGGATGCGCCGCATGGCCGACTACACGCGCGACGAGAACATCGCCGACGCGGGCAAGCTCGCCGCCATGCTGCGCACGATTGCCGAATGCCCAAAGCCCACCATCGCGCGCGTGCAGGGCGACGTGTATGCGGGCGGCATGGGGCTGGTCGCCGCCTGCGACATGGCCGTGAGCGTGGACACCGCCTGGTACTGCCTGAGCGAAGTGAAGATCGGCCTCGTGCCCGCGACCATCAGCCCGTACGTGCTGCGCGCGATGGGCACACGCGCCTCGCAGCGCTACTTCCTCACGGCCGAGCGCTTCACCGCCGCCGAGGCGCATCGCATCGGCTTCGTGCATGAAGTGGTCGCTGCCGACGCGCTCGATGCGAAGGTCGACGAGCTCGTGAAGGCACTGACCGGGGCGAGCCCGGCTGCGGTGCGCGCCTGCAAGCAATTGATCGCCGACGTGGCCGGCCGCGAGATCGACGACGCGCTGATCGCGAAGACGGTCGAAGGCATCGCCGACATCCGCGCGAGCGACGAAGGCCGCGAAGGCGTGCAGGCCTTCCTGCAGAAGCGCAAGCCCTCGTGGCTCGAAGCGAACAAGGCCTGACGACCCATCCTCCGGAGGTCCCGCCATGAACACCAGCCTCGACATGCCCCAGCTCATCGCACTGGCCGCCGCCATCGGCTGGGCCAGCGGCGTGCGGCTTTACCTTGTCGTGCTGCTGACGGGGCTGGTCGGGTACCTCGGTTGGGTGCCGCTGCCGGGCGGGCTGCAGTTGCTGGCGCATCCGGTGGTGATCGCGGCCAGCGGCTTCATGGTGTTCATCGAATTCTTCGCCGACAAGATCCCCGGCCTCGATTCGCTGTGGGACGTGGTGCACACGGCGATCCGCATTCCGGCCGGCGCGGCGCTCGCGGCCAGCGTGTTCGGCGTGGACCATGGCGTGATGGCGATCGTCGCGGCGCTGCTGGGCGGCAGCTTCGCGGCCACCGCGCACGCGGCCAAGGCCACGACGCGCGCGGCGATCAACACGTCGCCGGAGCCTTTCTCGAACGTCGGCGCCTCGCTGGCGGAAGACGCCATGGTGCCCGCGGGGCTGTGGCTCGCGGTGGCGCATCCCTTCGTCTTCTTCGTGCTGTTCGTGCTGGTGCTTGTGGCGAGCGTGTGGCTCATCCGCAAGAGCTGGCGTTTCCTCAAGGCGCTGTTCGCCCGCGTGGCCCGCATCTTCAGCGGCCGGCCCGATCCGGGCGTGGTGCCCGCGTTTCAACTGAAAAAGAATCCTCCGGGAGACACTCCGAATGTTTAAGAAGATCCTCATTGCGAACCGTGGCGAGATCGCCTGCCGTGTAGCTGCCACTGCCCGCCGCATGGCGATACGCACCGTCGCCGTCTACTCCGATGCCGATGCGCATGCCAACCATGTGCGCGCCTGCGACGAGTCGGTGCACCTCGGCGGCAGCGCGCCGAAGGACAGCTACCTGCGCTGGGAAAAGATCCTCGAAGCCGCCAAGGCCACGGGCGCCGAGGCGGTTCACCCGGGCTACGGCTTCCTGAGCGAGAACGAGGAGTTCGCGCAGGCCTGCGCCGATGCGGGCCTCGTCTTCATCGGCCCGCCGCCCTCGGCCATCAAGGCGATGGGCCTGAAGGCCGAGTCGAAGCAGCTGATGGAAAAGGCCGGCGTGCCGCTGGTGCCGGGCTACCACGGCCATGACCAGAACCCGCAGCTGCTGCAGCGCGAGGCCGATCGCATCGGCTACCCGGTTCTCATCAAGGCCAGCGCCGGCGGCGGCGGCAAGGGCATGCGCGCGGTCGACAAGGCCGAAGACTTCGCCGCCGCGCTTGCCTCGTGCCAGCGCGAGGCCATCAACAGCTTCGGCGACGACGCGGTGCTGATCGAGAAGTACGTGCAGCGCCCGCGCCACATCGAGATCCAGGTGTTCGGCGACGCGCACGGCAACTACGTCTACCTGTTCGAGCGCGACTGCTCGGTGCAGCGCCGCCACCAGAAGGTACTTGAAGAAGCTCCCGCGCCCGGCATGACCGAGGCGATGCGCAAGCAGATGGGCGAGGCCGCCGTGGCCGCCGCGCGCGCGGTGAACTACGTGGGCGCGGGCACGGTGGAGTTCATCGTCGAGCAGCGAGAAACTCGCGCCGCGCCGGGCCGCCCCAAGCAAGCGAGCGCCCCCTCGGGGGGCAGCGAGGACACGTCAGTGCCGAGCGTGGGGGCCGATTCTGTCGAGATGAACTTCTTCTTCATGGAGATGAACACGCGCCTGCAGGTGGAGCACCCGGTGACCGAGGCCATCACGGGGCAGGACCTCGTCGAGTGGCAACTGCGCGTGGCCTCGGGCGAGACGCTGCCCGCGAAGCAGTCGGAGCTGCAGATCCACGGCCATGCCATCGAGGCGCGCATCTGCGCCGAGAACCCCGACAACAACTTCCTGCCCGCCACCGGCACGCTGCGCGTGTACCGCAAGCCGCAGGCGACCGCATTCCAGCGCAGCCGCGTGCGCATCGACGACGGCGTGCGCGAGGGTGGCGAGATCTCGCCCTTCTACGACTCGATGATCGCCAAGCTGATCGTGCACGGCTCCACGCGCGAAGAGGCGCTGGCCCGGCTCGACGCTGCGCTCGCGCAGGTGCAGATCGTGGGCGTGGCCACCAACGTGCAGTTCCTGCGCGGCATCCTGGCGACCCAGTCGTTCTCGAAGGCCAACCTCGACACCGCGCTGATCGAGCGCGAGCGCGCCGTGCTGTTCGATCGCGAGCCGCTGGGCCTGCCGCTGGCGGCTGCCGCAGCCATCACGCGCACGCTGATCACCGAATGGCCCGCGAAGATGCCCGATCCCTTTGCGCGGCGCGATGGCTGGCGCTCGCTGGGCGAGTACCGCCGCCACTTCGACTTCGAGTTCCGCGGTGCCGAGCAGACCGCGGTGCTGACCTACAAGCGCGACGGCAGCCTGTGGCTCGAGGCCGGCGGCGCCGAAGGGCCGCTGGTGATCGGCCAGTTCCCGACCGGCGAGTTCGAGGTGGAGTTCGCCGGCACGCGCCAGACGCTCGACGTGCACCTCGACGGCGCCACCGCGCACGTTGTTGCATCGAAGGGCGCCACGAAGATCACCGCCATCGACCGCCTCGCCCACGCCGGCGACACCCATGCCGAAGGCGGCCGCCTCACGGCGCCGATGCCCGGCAAGGTCGTGTCCTTCGCGGTCAAGGCCGGCGACAAGGTCAGCCGTGGCCAGCCGCTGGCGGTGATGGAAGCCATGAAGATGGAACACACCATCGCCGCACCGGCTGACGGCACGGTGGAGGAGCTGATGTTCGCGCCGGGCGAGCAGGTGGCCGAGGGCGACGAACTGCTTCGGATGAGCGCGGCGGTGGCGGCCTGACGAAAAAAAGTTAACCCCGTTTCGGGCGCCTGCCCGTATCAGCTGCGGTAGTCATCACTCAAGGGAATCGTTCCATGACCTATCGCCTGCCCCGTTTGCCCCGCCGTTTCTCCGCCCGCCGCCATGCGGGCATCGCCCTGCTGGCCCTTGCAGCCGCGCTCTCGCTGGCTGGCTGCAACCGCAGCAGCGGCGAAGCCAACGTGCTCGCCGAACCGGCCCCGCCGCCCGCGCCCATGCAGGCGGCAGCCGGCTACGGTGGCGGCATGGCCATGAAGGAGCAGCGCATGCGCTCGGCGGAGCCGGCCTCCGCGCCTTCGGCCACCGACGCGCAGCAGGACGGCACGCCGCTGCAGCGTTTCCTGGCCGTGCGGCAGGACCTGAACGTCGAAGTGCCGGCCGAGCAGCTGGCCGACGCCTGGGGAAAGGTGCGCGACCTGTGCGGCACGCTGAAGTGCGAGCTGCTGTCGTCGTCGTTGCTGCGCGAGACGCCGCAGCAGCCCGGCAACGCCATGCTCGAGATGCGCGTGGAGCCCGCCGACGTCGACAAGCTGCTCGGCGGCCTGGCCGGCGTGGCGAACGTGGTCTCGCACACCACCACCAGCGAGGACAAGACCGCCGAGGTGATCGACGTCGAGGCCCGCATCAAGAACCGCACCGAGTTCCGCGACAGCCTGCGCACGATGCTGCGCGACACCGTCACCAAGCGCACCATGGCCGACCTGCTGGCCATCCAGCGCACGCTGTCGGACACGCAGGCCGAGCTCGACGCCATCGCCACGCAGCGAAAGGTGCTGGCGCAGCAGACCAGCAAGCAGCACATCCAGATCCAGTTCTCGGCCAAGCGCGCGCTGGTGAGCAGCGGCGACGGCTACAGCCCGATGCGGCATGCGCTGCGCAACGCCGGCTCGGTGCTGGCGGAAAGCGTGGGCTCGCTCATCACCTTCATCGCGGCGGTGCTGCCGTGGCTGGTGCTGGTGGTGCTGCCGGTGGGCTGGCTGGCGCGCGTGCTGTGGCGTCGTCGCCGCGCCGCGGCCAAATGATGCGGCCGAGTAAGTAAGATCGGGGAGGGCTCTGTTCTAGGCCCTTTTTCTTACCCCAGGAGCTTTTCCCGATGCCGGATCCGCTGCGTCTCTACGTGGATGCCCAGTACGCCAGCCCCTATGCCATGTCGGTGTTCGTGGCGCTGCACGAGAAGCAGCTCGCCTTTGAGATGTCGCCCCTCGACCTGAGCGCGCTGGAGCACCGGGCGGCGGGCTTCTCGCAGCTGTCGCTCACGCAACGCGTGCCGACGCTGGTGCACGGCGACTTCGCCCTGTCGGAGTCGTCCGCCATCACCGAGTACATCGAAGAGAGCTTTGTGCTGGGAACGCCGCTGTACCCCGCCGAGCCGCGCACCAGGGCCCGGGCGCGCCAGCTGCAGGCCTGGCTCCGAAGCGACCTGATGCCGATCCGGCAGGAACGCCCCACCGAGGTGATCTTCTACGGCCCGGCCGGCGCGCCGCTGTCGGCAACGGCCCACCGGGCGGCGAAGACGCTCTTCCAGGTGGCGCAGGCGCTGCTTGCCGATGGCGCCGAGAACCTGTTCGGCGAGTGGTCCATTGTTGATGTCGACCTGGCTCTGATGCTCAACCGTCTGGTCATGAACGGCGATGCCGTGCCGCAGCGGCTGGCCTCCTATGCCGACCGCCAGTGGCAGCGGCCTTCGGTGCAGCGCTGGGTGGCGCTGGAGCGGCCGCCGCGCTGAGTCTTCGGCGGCGGCGAGCCCGTCAGCCCACCACTACTTCGCTGATCTGCGTCGCCGGCGCGATGTCGGTGTAGTTCTTCACGTCGTCCCTGATCTCCTTCGCGTGCGGGCCGAAGGCCTTCTGGAAGGATTCGACCGATTCGGCGAACACGTGGCACATGGCGACGTAGGTGGGCGCTGAGCCCGGCGCGCCGCCGCCCAGGCCCTTGTCGATGGTGTACGAGAGGCATGCGTCACCCATGCGGGCCTTGAGCATGGGCATGTGCTTGTCGCGGTAGTAGTCGTGATCGAACCGTGCGCCGGGGGTGTGGGGGTACATCACGCTGAACTTGATCATGCAAGGAGTCTCCTGAGATGGGCGTTCGAGGATAGGAGATGGCCAGTGCCCGCACAAGCCGAGGGCGACGCGGCCGCGACCTAAGATGCGTGCCCATGCGAATCACCGTCTACCTCACCGACAACCGCCCAGACCCCTGGATCGAAGGCCTGAAGGCCGAACTCCCCGATGCCGTCATCGAAGCCTGGAAGCCCGGTGCTCCGCAGGCCGACCATGCCGTGGTGTGGGCGCCGCCGCAGGAGTTTCTCGACGAGCAGCCGAAGCTGCGCGGCATCTTCAACATCGGCGCGGGCGTCGATGCGCTGCTCAAGCTGAAGGTGCCGGCGCACACCCGCATCGTGCGGCTCGACGACGCGGGCATGTCGGTGCAGATGGCCGAGTACGTCTGCCACACGCTGATCCGCCACTTCCGCGAGTTCGATGTCTACGAGGCCGACGCGCGCGAGGGCAAGTGGAGCTACCGCAAGCCGAAGCTGCGGCGCGACTTCCCGGTCGGCATCATGGGGCTGGGCGTGCTCGGCGAGCGCGTGGCGAAGGCCGTGGCGCAGTTCGAGTTTCCGGTGCTGGGCTGGAGCCGTTCGCCAAAAGAGATCGAAGGCGTGCGCGTGTTCAGCGGCGAGGCGCAGTTCGACGAGTTCCTGTCGTCCACGCGCGTGCTGGTCAACCTGCTGCCGCTGACCGAGGCAACGCGCGGCATCCTCAACCGCGACACGCTGGGCAAGCTCAAGCCCGAGGGCTATCTCATCAGCATCGCGCGCGGCGGCCACCTGGTGGAAGACGACCTGATCCCGCTGCTCGACGCCGGCCGGCTCGCGGGCGCGACGCTCGACGTGTTCCAGGTCGAGCCGCTGCCATCGGACCACGCCTTCTGGCGCCATCCGAAGATCACCGTGACCCCGCACGGCTCGGCGCGCACGCTGCGCGAGGAGTCCATCGCCCAGATCGCCGGGAAGATCCGTGCGATGGAGAAGGGGCTGCCGATCGTTGGCGTGGTCGATCCGGTGCGCGGCTACTGACGGGCGCGCACCCTATCTCCGGGCCCGCCGGAGTGCAAAGCGGGCAGGGGAAACCCTGAAACAATAGTTTTTCACAAGTATGAAAATATTTTCATGACTGTGAAAACTGCGTTTCGGGTGATCGAGATCGTCGAGCTCTTCGCCCGGGAGAAGCAGCCGCTGGCTCTTTCCGAGATGGCGCGCCTGCTCGACATGCCGGTGTCGAGCTGCCTGGGCCTGATCCGCACGCTCGAGGAGCAGGGCTACATGTACGAGACCGGCCGCCGCCAGGGCTACTACCCGACGGGCAGGCTGCTCGCGATGGCGCAGGTCATCGCCGCCCACGACCCGGTGCTCGACCGGGTGAAGGCCACGCTCGAGGAGCTGCGCGACGCGGCGCGCGAGACGGTGGTCTTCGGCAAGTTCCGTGATGCGGGGCAGGTGGTCTACCTGGAGGTGCTGAGCGCGCCGCAGAGCATTCGCTACACAGCCGAGTCGGGCGAGACGCGCCCGGCCTATGCCAATTCCATCGGCCGTGCGCTGCTGTCCACGCTCGAACCCGGCGCGCGCCGCAGCCTGCTCGAAGGCATGACGCTCGCGCCGCTGACCGACGCCACGCTCACCACCGCCGACGCCATCGAGGCCGAGCTGCAGCGCTCCGCCGTGCGCGGCTGGTACGGCAACCTCGGCGAAAGCATTCCCGACCTGATCGGCCTGGCCTGGCCGCTGCGCATCGGCGGCGAGGCCTATGCCATCTCCGTCGCAGGCCCGCGCTACCGCATGGAGGCGCGCATCGAGGAGATCGCCGCGATGCTGCGCTCCGCCTGCCTCGCCATCGAACCCAAGAACGAAAGCCCCCCATGACTGCAAGCTCCCCGCGCTACTTCGTCCGCGAGGACGAGATCACCGGCTACCACCCGGCCAACCACACCGGCACGCTGAACAAGCGCCTGATCGGCCCCGAGACCGTGGGCGCGAAGCAGCTCGAGGTGCTCGTCGGCCATATCCAGAAGGGCAAAGGCGCGCTGCCTCACGCCCACCCGGGCATCGAGCAGGTCTGCTACATGCTCGAGGGCCGCGCGGTCGCCGAGGTGGGCGGCCAGCGGCAGGAGCTGCACCCGGGCGACAGCTGCTTCTTTCCCGCCGACGCGATGCACACCTTCACGGTGGTGAGCGACGAGCCGGTGCGCGTGCTGGTGATCTACAGCCCGCCCTACGAGGAATCGCCGGAGCGCGTGATCCGGCCCTGAGAACCGACAGCACTACAACCGGAGACAAACCATGCAGACAACGAAGAACGCGACCGGGCAACCGGCCGCGATGGCGAACCGTCGCCGTTTCATTTCCATCGGCGCGGCCGCGGGCCTTGCGGGCGCCATGCCCTGGGCCTTCGCGCAGGACGGCTATCCGAAGCAGCCCATACGCATCGTCGTGCCCTTCGCCGCCGGCAGCGGCACCGACGCGGTGGCGCGCATCACGGGGCAGATGCTGGGCGAGGCGCTGAAGGCCTCGGTCATCGTCGACAACAGGGCGGGCGCCAACGGCGTGATCGCGGCCGAGTACGTCGCCAAGGCGGCGCCGGACGGCTACACGCTGTTCATGACGACCAACACCACGCACTCGGCCAACCCGAGCCTGATGAAGTCGCTGCCCTACGACCCGGTGAAAGACTTCGCGCCGGTGAGCCGTATGGGCAACCTGCCCTTCATGCTGGTGGTGAACAACGACCTGCCCGTGAAGAGCGTGGCCGAGCTGCTGGCCTGGGGTCGCGCCCACCCGGGCAAGCTCACCTACGCGAGCGGCAACAGCACCGGCATCGTGAGCGGCGCCACGCTCTCGCGCATGAGCGGCGTGCCGATGCTGCACGTGCCCTACAAGAGCACGCCGCCGGCCATCGCCGACCTGATCGGCGGGCAGGTGTCGATGATGGTGGTCGACCTCGCCGCGGGCCTCGCCACGGTGAAGGCCGGCAAGATGCGCGCGATCGCCGTCACCACGCAGGAGCGCACCAAGCTCTTTCCCGAACTGCCGCCGCTGGCCGACACGCCCGAGCTCAAGGGCTTCGACATCACCTCGTGGAACGGCGTGTTCGCGCCGGCAGGCACGCCGCGCGACATCGTGCTGAAGCTCAACAAGGTGCTCGCCGAGATGGCGAACGGCCCGGTCTTCCGCGAGCGCGTGGCGAAGCTGGGCTTCGATGCCTTCGGCAGCACGCCCGAAGAGCTGGGTGCGTTCACGGTGTCGGAGCTGGCGAAGTGGAAGAAGCTGATCCAGGCAGCGGGGATCCAGCCCGAATGAGCGCGGGCGGACCTCTGCAGGGCATCCGCATCCTCGACCTCACGGCCGTGGTGATGGGGCCGTATGCGACGCAGACGCTGGGCGACCTCGGCGCCGACGTCATCAAGGTCGAGCCGCCCGGCGGCGACAACCTGCGCGCCGTCGGGCCGATGCGCAACCCGGGCATGGGCGCGATGGCGATGCACCTCAACCGCAACAAGCGCTCGATCGTGCTCGACCTCAAGCAGCCCGAGGGCCGCGAGGCCTGCCTGCGGCTTGCGGCGGGCTGCGACGCGCTGATCTACAACACGCGGCCGCAGGCGATGGCCCGGCTCGGGCTCGGCTACGAGGCGGTGTCCGCCGTGAACCCGAAGATCGTCTACCTCGGCGCCTTCGGCTATGGCGAGCAGGGGCCCTATGCAGGCAAGCCCGCTTACGACGACCTGATTCAGGGCGCGGCGGGCGTTGCCTCGCTGTTCGCGCAGCAAAGCGGCGGCGCGCCGCGCTATGCGCCCGTCACGCTAGCCGACCGCGCGGTGGGGCTGCAGGCGGCCATCGCGCTGCTGGCCGCCGTGCTGCATGCCCAGCGCACCGGCAAGGGCCAGGCCGTCGAGGTGCCGATGTTCGAGGCGCTGTCGCAGTTCGTCATGGGCGACCATCTCGGCGGCCACAGCTTCGAGCCGCCGCTCGGCCCCACCGGCTACGCGCGCCTGCTCGCGCCGCACCGCAAGCCCTACGCCACGGCCGACGGCTACCTCAGCGTGCTCATCTACAACGACAAGCACTGGCAGGCCTTCTTCGACGTGATCGGTCGGCCGGAGCTGCGTGATTCGCCGATGTTCGGCACGCACACGGCACGCGCCGCGAACATCGGCGCGGTCTATGCCTTCGTGGCCGAGGTGATGGCCACGCGCGGCAGCGACGAGTGGTTCGCCGCGCTGTCTGCCGCCGACATCCCGGTCGCGCGCCTGCACAGCACCGAGAGCCTGCTCGACGATCCGCACCTGCGCGCCGTCGGCTTCTATCCCGAGCTCGACCATCCGAGCGAAGGCCGCATCCGCACCCTCGCGCCGGTAGGCCGCTACAGCGCCACGCCGGCCGCCATTCGCCGCCAGGCGCCGCGCATCGGCGAGCAGAGCGTGGAGCTGCTCCGCGAGGCGGGCTACGGCGACGAGGCCATCGAACGCATGCTCGAACGCGGCGTGACGCTGCAACCCGACACAGCCAAGGACTGAAATGGACTTTTCCCTGAACGAAGACCAGCGCTCGCTGGTCGCCGCCATCGAACGCCTCTGCGAGGACTTTCCCATCGACTACTGGCGCGACCACGACGACCGCGCCGTGTTCCCGCACGAGTTCCATCGCGCCGTGGCCGAAAGCGGCTGGCTAGGCATCGCCATGCCCGAGGCGCAGGGCGGCGCGGGCCTCGACATCACCGAGGCGGCGCTGATGATGCGTGCCATCAGCGCATCAGGCGCCGGCATGTCGGGCGCGTCGTCGGTTCACATGAACATCTTCGGGCTCAACCCGGTGGTGGTGTTCGGCAGCGAGGCGCAGCGCCAGCGCTTTTTGCCACCGCTGATCGCGGGCACCGAGAAGGCCTGCTTCGCCGTGACCGAGCCCGACGCGGGGCTCGACACCACCAGCCTCAAGACGCAGGCCGTGCGCCGGCCCGATGGAGGCTACGTGCTGCACGGTCGCAAGATCTGGATCTCGACCGCGCAGGTGGCCGACCGCATGCTGATCCTCACGCGCACCACGCCACTCGACCAGGTGAAGAAGCCCACGCAGGGCCTCACGCTGTTCTACACGCCGCTGGACCGCAGTAAGGTCGAGGTGCGCGAGATCCACAAGCTCGGCCGCGCGGCGGTGGACTCCAACATGCTCTTCATCGACGGGCTCCACGTGCCGGAAGAAGACCGCATCGGCGAGGAAGGGCGGGGTTTCGAGTACATCCTGCACGGGCTCAACCCCGAGCGCATATTGATCGCGGCGGAAGCCATCGGCATCGGCCGCGCGGCGCTGCGCATCGCCTCGCAGTACGCGCAGGCGCGCGTCGTGTTCGGCCGGCCCATCGGCCAGAACCAGGGCGTGGCGCATCCGCTGGCACGCGCCTGGGCCAACCTGGAGGCGGCCGACCTGATGATGCTCAAGGCAGCGACGCTGTACGACGCGGGCGAGCCCTGCGGCATCGAGGCCAACGCGGCCAAGTACCTCGCGGCCGAGGCGGCGCACGACGCCTGCCAGAACGCGGTGCTCACGCTCGGCGGCATGGGCTATGCGAAGGAATACCATGTCGAGCGGCTGCTGCGCGAGAGCTACATCCCGCGCATCGCGCCGGTGAGCCCGCAGATGATCCTGAACTTCATCGCCGAGAAGGCGCTGGGGCTGCCGAAGTCGTACTGATCCAACCCATGCAATGAACGACCGCAACGCCATCGTCGTCCGCCATCTCGCCATCCACGGCCTCGTGCAGGGCGTGAGCTACCGCTGGTCGATGGTGCAGGCCGCGCGGCGGTTCGGCGTGCGCGGCTGGGTGCGCAACCGGCGCGACGGCAGCGTGGAGGCGCTTGCCGCAGGCGAGGCCGGCGCAGTGGAGGCTTTGGTGCGCTGGGCGCATCAGGGTCCGGACGGCGCGCGCGTCGATGCCGTGGACCTGGGCGACATGGTCGGTACCACGCCGGCGGACGACCTGCCCGAAGGCTTCGAGCAGCGCGAAACCGTCTAGCCGGCTCTTCCAGCCGCCGGTGCCGCGCGGCTGGCACCATTTGCAACGCCACAGGCACGCATTGCTACCTTCCGCCGCTTGTGTACCAGGCAGGGTATTTCCATGTGGCCGACAATCGGAGGCGGTCTTCCATCCTCCCGCGATACCAGAGACATCCCATGAAACTCCCCACCACAGTCAGGCTCGTCGACGTCGGCCCGCGCGACGGCCTGCAGAACGAAAAGCAGCCCGTCTCCGCCGAAGTGAAGATCGGCCTCGTGCACCGCCTGCAGGACGCGGGCCTGAAGGAGATCGAGGTCACCAGCTTCGTGAGTCCCAAGTGGGTGCCGCAGATGGCCGACAACGCCGAGGTGATGCACGGCATCCAGCGCAAGCCCGGCGTGGGCTACTCGGTGCTCACGCCCAACATGAAGGGCTTCGAGGCGGCCATCGCCGCACCGCGCGAGGAATGGCCCGACGAGATCGTGGTGTTCGGTGCGGCCAGCGAGGCCTTCAGCCAGAAGAACATCAACTGCTCCATCGCCGAGAGCATCGAGCGCTTCGCACCGGTGGTGGCCGCGGCGCTCGAAAAGGGCATCCGCGTGCGCGGCGCGATGTCGTGCACGGTCGGCTGCCCCTACGAGGGCGAGATCGCGCCGGCCAAGGTCGGCTACCTCGCGCAGCTGATGAAGGGCAGCGGCGTGCAGCGCGTGGACGTGGCCGACACCATCGGCGTGGGCACGCCGCGCAAGGTGCAGGCGGCGATGGAGGCCACGCTGGCACACTTCGATGTCGACGCCATCTCCGGCCACTTCCACGACACCTACGGGCAGGCGCTGGTCAACACGCTGGCGGCGCTCGAGCTGGGCGTGTGGAACTTCCAGTCGTCCTCTGCCGGCCTGGGCGGCTGCCCCTACGCCAAGGGCGCGACGGGCAACGTGGCGACTGAAGACGTGGTCTACATGCTGCACGGCATGGGCATCGAGACCGGCATCGACCTCGACAGGCTGATCGACGCGGGCGTCTACATCAGCGAGGCACTGGGCCGCGAGCCGAATTCGCGCGCCTCGAAGGCCATCCGCACCAAGCGGGCGGGTTGAAGCATGGATCTGCAAGTCTGGCTCGCATTCCTGGTGGCGAGCTGCGTCATTGCCGTGTCGCCCGGTTCGGGTGCGGTGCTCAGCATGAGCCACGGGCTCAGCTACGGCGTGCGGCGCACCACGGCGACCATCGTCGGGCTCCAGCTGGGGCTCGCCGTGATCCTGCTGGTGGCCGGGCTCGGCGTGGGCGCGGTGCTCACCGCCTCGGCCACCGCGTTCACGGTCATCAAGGTGGTCGGCGCCTGCTACCTGCTGTGGCTGGGCTGGCGCCAGTGGCGCGCGCCCGTCGCGAAGGCCGAAGGCAACGCGCAGGAGGCATCCGCCGAGCCCGACCTCACGGCCTCGCAGCGCGTGCTGCGCGGCTTCCTGACCAACGTGACGAACCCCAAGGGCATCGTCTTCATGGCGGCCGTGCTGCCGCAGTTCATCCAGCCGACGCGGCCCCTGTGGCTGCAGCTGCTGGTGCTGCTGGCCACGACGGTGATGGTCGACGTGACCGTGATGCACGGCTACGCCTGGCTGGCCGCGCGGCTGCAGGGCCTGCTTCGCAGCGTGCGTGCCCGGCGCGCGCAGAACCGCGTCTTCGGCGGCGTGCTGATGGCGATGGGCGCGTTCCTGTTCATGTTCAAGCGCAGCGCCTGATAGATTCGAATCCATGTGCGGTTCCGAACTCCATTCCCTCCCTGAAGGCGTCCAGCGCGTGTCCCGCGTGCTGCAGGACGCCGGTCATCCCCATTCGCCACGCATGCTCGACGACGCCTGCCGCACCGCGCAGCAGGCGGCCGACGCGCTCGGCATCTCGGTCGGCCAGATCGCCAAGAGCATCATCTTCCGGCGCAAGAGCGACGAGGTGGCAGTGCTCGTCATCACCTCGGGCGACAAGCGCGTGGACGAGAAGAAGGTCGACGCGCTGGTCGGCAAGACCGGCCGCGCCGACGCCGACTTCGTGAAGGCGCGCACCGGCTTCACCATCGGCGGCGTGTCGCCCGTGGGCCATGTGACGCAACCCGTGGTGCTGATCGACCGCGAGCTGTTCCGCTTCGAGGAGATCTGGGCCGCGGCCGGCCATCCGCATGCGGTGTTCCAGTTGCGCCCGCACGACCTCGAGAAGCTCACCGGCGCGCCGGTGGCGGACGTGGTGTGAATTTCGCGGAAGCCGAGACGCTCGCCGAACGCGCCGTGGCCGTGCAGTCCATGGCGGAAGACGTGCCCTCGCCGTGCTCGTCGGTGTGCCGCATGGACCGCCTGAGCGGCTTCTGCGAAGGCTGCCTGCGCACCATTCCCGAGATCGCGGGCTGGAGCAAGATGGAAGACGAGACCCGGCGCCATGTGTGGCGCGCGATAGAGTTGCGTGCCAAGGCCGGCATCTGGCGGGCTCCAGACGGCACAAGCGACACAGGAGACAGGCACGCATGAAGCACATCGACTTCCATCTCGACTTCATCTCTCCCTACGCGCACCTCGCGTTCGAGCACCTGCCCGAGGCGCTCGAGGGACTGAGCTACAGCGTGGCCTACAAGCCGGTGCTGCTGGGTGCGCTGCTCAAGCAGCATGGCCAGCTGGGCCCCGCCGAGATTCCGTCGAAGCGCAGCTGGACGTACCGCCATGTGCTCTGGCTGGGCCATGCGAACGGCATCGAGATCCAGATGCCCGCATCGCATCCCTACAACCCGTTGGCGCACCTGCGGCTCGCGGTGTCCACGGGCGACGACGGCAGCATCAGCCGCCTCGTGGCCGAGACCATCTTCCGTCACGTGTGGCGCGGCGGTGAAGAGGCTGGCGATGCGGCGCGCCTTGCCGCGCTCACTGCCCAGCTCAACCCGAAGCGCGACGCGAACAGCGACGAGAGCAAGGCCCTGCTCAAGCGCAACACCGAGGAAGCCCTGCAGCAGGGCGTGTTCGGCACGCCCTCCTATGTGGTCGACGGCCGCCTGTTCTGGGGCTTCGACGGCCTGCAGATGCTGCGCGCGTACCTGACGGGCGACGCCTGGTTCGACGGCCCGCAATGGGCCTCGGCGGACCAGCGCCCGGCCTTGTTGCGCAGCAGCAAGCCGGCCTGAGTACAAACCCGGGCAAGCCCCGGTAACGGCCCGATTTCTTACAGGCTGAAACGCGCTGCGCGGGTTTCACCCTAATCCGTAAGCGCGCGTTCAGTTTCGCGCAAGGCTCGGGTCAGTCGCGCCTCCAAGAATGCCTCACGGTCCCGAATGCCGGGAACGAATGAACGCATACATACAGGAGACGACCAATGGCAGCCACACTGGATTCGAGGGGGGTTCCGCATCAGGCCCCCCGGCCCATGTCCTCGGAGGAGAAGAAAGTCATCTTCGCCTCTTCACTCGGCACTGTGTTCGAGTGGTACGACTTCTACCTCTACGGCTCGCTCGCCGCGATCATCGCGAAGCAGTTCTTCAGCGGCCTCGATGCGGGCGCGGCCTTCATCTTCGCGCTGCTGGCGTTTGCCGCCGGCTTCCTGGTGCGTCCGTTCGGCGCCATCGTGTTCGGGCGACTGGGCGACATGATCGGGCGCAAGTACACCTTCCTGGTGACGATCCTGATCATGGGCCTGTCGACCTTCATCGTCGGCCTGCTGCCGAGCTACGCGACCATCGGCGTCGCGGCGCCGGTGATCCTGATCGCGCTGCGCATGCTGCAGGGCCTCGCGCTCGGCGGCGAGTACGGCGGTGCCGCCACCTACGTGGCCGAGCACGCGCCGCACGGCAAGCGCGGCGCCTACACCTCGTGGATCCAGACCACCGCCACGCTCGGCCTGTTCCTGAGCCTGCTGGTGATCCTGGGCGTGCGCGAGTTCATGGGCGAAGCCGCGTTCAACGACTGGGGCTGGCGCATTCCGTTCCTGGTGTCGATCCTGCTGCTGGGCATCTCGGTGTGGATCCGCCTGACGCTGTCGGAATCGCCCGCCTTCCAGAAGATGAAGGCCGAGGGCAAGACCTCGAAGGCGCCGCTGTCCGAGTCCTTCGGCCAGTGGAAGAACCTGAAGATCGTGATCCTGGCGCTGGTGGGTCTCACGGCCGGCCAGGCGGTGGTGTGGTATTCGGGCCAGTTCTACGCGCTGTTCTTCCTGACGGCGCAGCTGAAGGTCGACGCGACCACGGCCAACCTGATGATCGCCGCGGCACTGCTGCTGGGTACGCCCTTCTTCGTGGTGTTCGGCACGCTGTCCGACAAGATCGGCCGCAAGCCGATCATCATGGCCGGCTGCCTGCTGGCCGTGGTCACGTACTTCCCGGTCTTCAAGATGCTGACCGAGGCCGCCAACCCCGACCTGGCCCGCGCGCAGGCCACGGCAGGCGTCACGGTGACGGCCGACCCGGCGACCTGCTAGTTCCAGGGCAACCCGGTGGCCCGCGAGATCGACTTCCGCAGCTCGTGCGACATCGCCAAGCGCTACCTCGTGCAGAACTCTGTGAGCTATGAGAACGTGGCCGGCGCGCCGGGCTCGAAGGCCATCGTGAAGATCGGCGACAAGACGGTCGAGGCGCCCGTGGGCACTGTCGTGAACTCGAAGTTCGACGAGAACTCCGTCAAGGAGATCGCCGCTTTCAAGAAGGGCGTGGCCGAAGACCTGAAGGTCGCGGGCTATCCGGCCAAGGCCGATCCCGCCAAGATCAACAAGGTGCTGACCATCGTGCTGCTGTTCTGGCTGGTGCTGCTGGTGACCATGGTCTACGGCCCGATCGCAGCGATGCTGGTCGAGCTGTTCCCCACGCGCATCCGCTACACCTCGATGAGCCTGCCGTACCACATCGGCAACGGCTGGTTCGGCGGCCTGCTGCCGACCACCGCCTTCGCCATCGTGGCCTCGACCGGCAACATGTTCAACGGCCTGTGGTATCCGATCATCATCGCGGGCATCACGCTGGTGGTGGGCACGCTGTTCATCCGCGAGACCAAGGACGTGGACATCTACGCCAACGACTGATCGTCGCCGAACAAGAAAAGAGAGGAGGGCTCCGCGCCCTCCGTTCAACAAAGAGGCTTCATGCCGACCGCATGAGGCCTTTTTCTTGAACCATCCAGGAGACAGCACCCATGTGGAAAATCGTCGTCGGCTTCGTCATCTTCGCCGCCATTGCCCTGTACGTGATCTCGAAGGCCGGTGACAAGGTCGACATGTCGGGCGAGAAGCATGGTGGCGACACCACCACGCACGAGCCCGCGCCAGCCGCGGCGCCGAAGTAGGCCCGAGGATTCTTCAGGCCGGAACACCGCGGAACCGGCTTTGCCGGGCCGCAGGTGTTGTCCCCGGTAGGGGGTTGGAGAAGCGACACGAAGTGCGCGAAGCCTGGGGGCGAGCCTACCTCTTGAACCGGCCGTCGCTCACGATGGAGAGGTCGACGTAGTCGATGCCCGTGTGGTCGGTCGGCGAGTAGCTCACGTCGAGTCCGCCGCCCACGTCGTACTGGAAGCTGTTGAGCGTGGCGATCAGCTTCGCGCGCGTGGGCTTCGGCCCCGTGCGGCGCAGCGCCTCCACCATCACCTTGGTTGCGACGAAGCCCTCGAGCAGCGCGGGCGACAGCTCGTTCTGGCCCTTGGCCTTGGCGAGCGCCAGCGCTTCCTTGATGAGCGGGTGGCCGAACGAGCGCTCGTAGGGCAGCACCTGCGTGATGATCACGCCCGCGCTGGCCGAGCCCAGTTCCTTGATGAAGCCCAAGGCCGCGTTGTTCGACAGCGTGATGATCTGCGCCGCCGAGCCCGCGGCGCGCAGCGCCTTGATGCCGTCGGTCACCGCGGTGCCCGAGCCGATCCACAGCACCGCCTGCACGTTCGCCTTGGTGAGCTGCGGCACGATGGCCGCGTAGTCGGGCTTGCTGCGGTCCGCCAGCGCCACCACGGCCGGCTTCAGATTGGCCTTCTCGAAGCCCTTGTTCGCGCCTTCCATCGCATCCTTGCCGAAGGAGTCGTCGGCCTGCACGACGGCGATGCGCTGGATGCCGGTGGTCTGCAGGTGCTGCACCGCCTTCTCGGCCTCGCGCTGGTAGGTCGAGCGCACGTTGAAGATGTTCTTCTGCACCGGCTTGTGCAGCGCCATCGCGCCCGTCGAGGGGCCGACCAGCGCCACGCCGTACTTGTCGAGCAGCGGGATCACCGCGAGCGTGTTGGGCGTGCCGCGGTTGAGCAGCAGCGCAACCACCTTCTTGTCCTCGATGAGCACGCGCGTGTTCTCCAGCGAGCGCTTGGCGTCGAGGCCATCGTCCATGCGGATCACCTCGATCTGCTCGCCGTTGATGCCGCCCTGGGCGTTGACCTGGTCGATGACCAGCTGCGAGCCCATGATGGTTTCCTTGACGCTGGCCGCCACGGGGCCCGAGAGGTCGGCCGACTGGCCGATCAGGATCTGGGCCGATGCATCCGGCGCCGTCATGGCCAGGAGCAGCGCAACGGCGCAGGACGTGAACGTCTTCTTCATCGAGCAAAGCCTTTCCACGAAGCGGGGTGCTTCTGTCAACAGGTGTGTAATGTGTTGCTGAACGTCACCGTCCGCCAGTTCGCGCAAACCCTGTCAGACCAAGGTTTTCAGGCCAAAAAAAGCCCGCCGGATTGCGCCGGCGGGCCTGTGGAAACGCCCTCTGGGGGCGGGGACTCAACGCTTGAAGCGCCCGTCGCTGATGATCGACAGGTCCGCGAAATCGATGCCGCTGTGGTCGGTCGGCGAGTAGCTCACCTCGAGCCCCCCGCCCAGGTCGTAGCCGCGCAGGCCTTCGAGCGCGGCGACCATCCTTGCGCGTGTGGGCTTGGGGCCGGCGCGGCGCAGCGCCTCCACCAGCACCTTGGCCGAGGCGAAGCCTTCGAGCGCGGCCGGCGACAGTTCCGTCTGGCCCTTGGCTTGTGCGAGAGCCAGGGCTTCCTTCACCATCGGCTGGCCGAGCGAACGCTCGCTGGGGAACACCTGCGTCACGATCACGCCCTTGCTCGCGTCGCCCAGCTGCTTGATGAAGCCCGACGAGGCGTTGTTCGACAGCGTGACCACCTGCGCCGCCGAGCCAGCGGCGCGCAGCGCCTTGATGCCGTCGACCACGGCCACGCCCGAGCCGATCCACACCACGGCCTGCGCGTTGGCGTCCTTGATGGCCGGCACGATGGCCTTGTAGTCGGGCTTGTCGCGGTCGGCCGGGATGGTCACGGTCGGCTTGGCCTTGCCCTTGGTGAAGCCGGTCATCGCGCCTTCGAGCGCGTCGGAGCCGAAGGAGTCGGTCACGTACACCACCGCGATGCGCGTGAGGCCGATGGTCAGCAGGTGCTGCACCGCCTTCTCGGCCTCGCGCTGGTAGGTGGCGCGCACGTTGAACACATGCTTCTGCAGCGGCTTGTGCAGCACCATCGCGCCGGTGGAGGGGCCGATGAGCGCCACGTCGTACTTGTCGAGCCACGGGATGATGGCCTGCGAGTGCGGCGTGCCGCGGCTCATGAAGAGCGCCAGCACCTTCTTGTCCTCGATCAGCACGCGCGCGTTCTCGCTGGCGCGCTTCACGTCGAAGCCGTCGTCCATGCGCAGCACCTCGATCTTCTCGCCGTGGATGCCGCCTTGCGCGTTGGCCGCATCGATCACCAGCTGCGCGCCGCCGATGGTCTCGTTCACGCTCGCGGCCACCGAGCCGGTCATGCCGGCGGTCTGGCCGATCAGGATCTGCGCCGACGCGCCGAGCGCGCTGAAGGCCAGCAGTGCGGTGGCGCAAAGCATGCGCGTTTTCGTCATGGAAACCTTTCGGGGCAATGCGCGAGCCCGGCTCGGGTGCGCATGAAAACAAATGTGGTATTTGTTTCTGAAAGTGTTTTGAACTCCATCCGGACAAACCCCTGCGCAGCCACCGACCTTGTGACGTAGTGCGCAAACCCGTCACGGAGCACTCCCTAGAATGTTTGCCCCACCCCCCAAGGCACTCATGACACAGGGCTCCATCCGGATTCGCGGCGCGCGCCAGCACAACCTCCAGAACCTCGATCTCGACATCCGCACCGGCGAGATGACGGTGGTCACCGGGCCCAGCGGCTCGGGCAAGTCGAGCCTCGTTTTCGACACCCTCTACGCAGAAGGCCAGCGGCGCTACGTGGAGACCTTCTCCGCCTACGCGCGCCAGTTCCTGGACCGCATGGACAAGCCGGCCGTCGACAAGGTGGAGGGCGTGCCGCCCGCCATCGCCATCGACCAGACCAACCCGGTGCGCTCCTCGCGCTCCACGGTCGGCACGATGACCGAGCTGAACGACCACCTGAAGCTGCTCTTCGCGCGCGCGGCCAACCTGTTCGACCGCGAGACCGCGCTGCCGGTGCGCCACGACTCGCCCGACAGCATCTATGCGCAGATCGTCGAGCGCGCAGCCGCGGCGGGCGACCCGCGCCTGGTGGTCACCTTCCCGGTCGAGCTGCCGGCGAGCACCACGGCCGAGGAGGTCACGCAGTGGCTGTCGGCGAGCGGCTTCACGCGCGTGCAGGCCGAGCGCGAGGTGGCCACGCCCACCGGGCCGCGCAAGGTGCTCGACGTGGTGGCAGACCGCTTCCGCGCATCGAGCGCCGAGCGCTCGCGCGTGGTGGAAGCCATCGAGGTTGCGCTCAAGCGTGGCAGTGGGCGTGTCACTGTGCATGCCACGGGTGCCGAAGAGAACGCGCCGACAGATGTGTGGAAGTTCTCGACCGGCCTGCATTGCCCCGAGAGCGACATCCGCTACGCCGACCCCATTCCGTCGATGTTCTCGTTCAACTCCGCCGTGGGCGCCTGCGACACCTGCCGCGGCTTCGGCCGCGTGATCGGCGTCGACCTGGGGCTGGTGATCCCGAACGACAAGCTCACGCTGCGTGCCGGCGCCATCAAGACCATCCAGACGCCGGCATGGAAAGAGGCGCAGGACGACCTCATGCGCCACGCCGAGGCGGCGGGCATTCCGCGCGACACGCCCTGGAACAAGCTCACCGAGGAGCAGAAGCACTGGGTGATCGAGGGCACGCCCAACTACAAGGAAGGCAACTGGAACAAGCAGTGGTACGGCGTGCGCCGCTTCTTCGGCTACCTGGAGAGCAAGGCCTACAAGATGCACATCCGAGTGCTCTTGTCCAAGTACCGCAGCTACACGCCGTGCCCCACCTGCAGCGGCGCGCGCCTGAAGCTCGACAGCCTGCTGTGGCGCATCGGCAGCAAGGAAGACGCCGACGCGGTGCTGCCGCCCGAAAAGCGCTTCATGCCCACCGGCGCCAAGTGGACGCGCGCGCAGCTCGAGGCCCTGCCGGGCCTGTGCCTGCATGACCTGATGCTGCTGCCCATCGAGCGGCTGCGGCAGTTGTTCGACCGCATCGAGCACCGCAGCAACGGCCACACGGCGAGCGAAGGCGAGCTGCAGGCGCTGAAGCTGCTGTTCGAGGAAATCACCACCCGCCTGCGCTACCTGCATGACGTCGGCATCGGCTACCTCACGCTCGACCGCCAGAGCCGCACGCTGAGCGGCGGCGAGGTGCAGCGCATCAACCTCACGACCGCGCTCGGCACCTCGCTGGTCAACACGCTGTTCGTGCTCGACGAGCCCAGCATCGGCTTGCATCCGCGCGACATGAACCGCATCACCGAGGCCATGCTGCGCCTGCGCGATGCGGGCAACACGCTGGTGGTCGTGGAGCACGACCCGGCCGTGATGCTGGCCGCCGACCGCGTGATCGACATGGGCCCCGGCCCCGGCGCGCGCGGCGGACAGATCGTGTTCGACGGCACCACCGACCAGCTGCGCGATGCCGACACGCTCACCGGCCAGTACCTGGGCGGGCGCAAGAAGATCGGCATGGGCTTCAAGCGGCTCGTGAGCGAGAACACGCACCGGCTCATCCTCGAAGGCGTGCGCGAGCACAACCTGAAGAACATCACGGTCGAGTTCCCGCTGGCGCGCCTGGTGTGCGTCACCGGCGTCAGCGGCTCGGGCAAGTCCACGCTGATCCAGGACGTGCTGGCGCCCGCGCTCATGCGCCACTTCGGCAAGGCCACGGAAACGCCCGGCGCGCACGACCGCATGCTGGGCGCCGACCACCTTGGCGACGTGGTGTTCGTCGACCAGTCGCCCATCGGCAAGACCGCGCGCTCCAACCCCGCGAGCTACGTGGGCGCCTGGGACGCCATCCGCGAGATCTTCGCCACCGCGACGCTCTCGCGCCAGCGCGGCTACACCGCCAGCAAGTTCAGCTTCAACTCCGGCGACGGGCGCTGCCCGACCTGCGGCGGCTCGGGCTTCGAGCACGTCGAGATGCAGTTCCTGTCCGACGTGTACTTGCGCTGCCCCGACTGCGACGGCAAGCGCTACCGCCCCGAGATCCTCGAAGTGCGCGTGGAACGCAAGGGCAAGAGCTACAACGTGGCCGACGTGCTCGACCTCACCGTGGCCGAGGCCGCGGCGGTGTTCGAGGCCGACCGCGACGTGCTGCGCGTGCTGCAGCCGATTTCCGACGTGGGTCTCGACTACGTCAAGCTGGGCCAACCCGTGCCCACGCTCAGCGGCGGCGAGGCGCAGCGCCTGAAGCTCGCGGGCTTCCTGGCCGAGGCCGCGAAGAACGCCACCGCCAGCAAGCAGTCGGTGGCGCGCAAGGGCACGCTGTTCCTGTTCGACGAGCCGACCACCGGCCTGCACTTCGACGACATCGCGCGGCTGATGCGCGCGCTGCGCAAGCTGCTCGACGCCGGCCATTCGCTGATCGTGATCGAGCACAACCTCGACGTGATCCGCGCCAGCGACTGGCTCATCGACCTCGGCCCCGAAGGCGGCGAGGGCGGTGGCCAGGTGGTGGCCGAAGGCACGCCCGAGCAGCTGCGCGAGAACCGCGCCTCGCTCACCGGCGCCGCGCTGGCCGACTACGAGCTGGCCATCGGCCCCGACGCCTACAAGGTGGCCGAGCGCGCCGCGCGCCGCTACATCGCCAACGCCAGGAAGGCGCCGGGCGCCGAGGCGGTGCAGATCGTCAACGCGCGCGAGCACAACCTGAAGAACCTCAGCGTCGACATTCCACGCGGCAAGTTCAGCGTGGTGACGGGCGTGAGCGGATCGGGCAAGTCGACGCTGGCCTTCGACATCCTGTTCAACGAAGGGCAGCGCCGCTACCTCGAATCGCTCAATGCCTATGCGCGCAGCATCGTGCAGCCGGCCGGCCGGCCCGAGGTGGACGCGGTGTACGGCATTCCGCCGACCGTGGCCATCGAGCAGCGCCTGTCGCGCGGCGGCCGCAAGAGCACGGTGGGCACCACCACCGAGGTCTGGCACTTCCTGCGCCTCTTGTACGTGAAGCTGGGCATCCAGCATTGCATCCACGACGGCGCGGCCGTGCAGCCGCAGACGCCCGACAGCATCGCCGCGCAGCTCATGCGCAACTTCAAGGGCCAGCACATCGGCCTGCTCGCGCCGCTGGTGAGCAACCGCAAGGGCGTGTACACCGAGCTGGCCGACTGGGCGCGTCCGCGCGGCTTCACGCACCTGCGCGTGGACGGCGACTTCCTGCCGACCACCGGCTTCCCGCGCATCGACCGCTTCAAGGAACACAGCATCGAGCTGCCGGTGGCCAGCCTCGACGTGCTGCCCTCGAAGGAGAACGAGCTGCGCGAGGCGCTGGCCAAGGCGCTCGAACACGGCAAGGGCGTGGTGCATGTGCTGAGCGAGCTCGACGGGCTGCGCGCCGCGATGATGGCGGGCGTGTCCGCGGCCGGCATCGGCCGCGTGAACGTGTTCTCCACGCTGCGCGCCTGCCCGGTGTGCAGCACCAGCTACGCCGAGCTCGATCCGCGCCTGTTCAGCTACAACAGCAAGCACGGCTGGTGCCCCGACTGCGTGGGCACGGGCGTCAAGCTCAGCAAGGACCAGCGCAAGGTGTTCGACGACTCCGTGCTGGCCGACGACAGCAAGGGCCGCGAGCAGACCTTCGCCGAGCCCGAGGTCGAAGACCTGGCCGACGTGGTCTGCCCGACCTGCGAGGGCACGCGCCTGAACGCCACGGCGCGCGCCGTGAGCTTCGGCACCGCGGCCGACGGCACGGGCGGCATCGGCATCACCGAACTCGCGCGCATGAGCGTGACCGAGGTGCGGCAGTGGTTCGACGGGCTCACGCTTACCGGCCGCGAGGCCGAGATCGCACGCGATCTCGTGCCGGAAATCAGGAGCCGGCTCGAATTCCTCGAAGAAGTGGGCCTGGGCTACCTCACGCTCGACCGCGGCGCGCCCACGCTTTCAGGCGGCGAGGCGCAGCGCATCCGCCTCGCGGCGCAGCTCGGCAGCAACCTGCAGGGCGTGTGCTACGTGCTCGACGAGCCGACCATCGGCCTGCACGCGCGCGATAACCAGATCCTGCTCGACGCGCTGCACAAGCTCGGCGACAAGGGCAACACGCTGGTGGTGGTGGAGCACGACGAGGACACCATCCGCCGCGCCGACCACATCATCGACATCGGCCCGAGCGCCGGCAAGCGCGGCGGCAGGCTGGTGGCGGAAGGCACGGTGGCCGACATCCAGAAGGCCGGCGATTCTCAGACCGGCCGCTACCTGCGCGATGCGATCAGGCACCCGCTGCAGGCGCGCCGGCTGGTGCCGTCGCCAGACCCCAAGGCCGGGAAGAGCGGCGAGTGGCTCACCGTGCACGGCGCCGACCTGCACAACCTGCAGGACATCACCGCCACGCTGCCGCTGCACCGCCTCGTGGTGGTCACCGGCGTCAGCGGCTCGGGCAAGGCGACGCTGGCGCGCGACGTGCTGCTGGCCAACGTGCAGGCCATCGTGGTGCAGCGCATGACCAAGGCGGGCCGCGACGCCGATGCCGCAGGCAAGCGCCCGGCGTGGGCCGGCTGCAGCAAGGTCGAAGGCTACGAGACCATCGACCGCGTGCTCGAGGTCGACCAGACGCCAATCGGCAAGACGCCGCGCAGCTGCCCGGCCACCTACATCGGCTTCTGGGACACCATCCGCAAGCTCTTCGCCGACACGCTCGAAGCCAAGGCGCGCGGCTACGGCCCGGCGCGCTTCAGTTTCAACACCGGCGAAGGCCGCTGCCCGGGCTGCGAAGGCGCGGGCGTGCGCACCATCGAGATGAGCTTCCTGCCCGACGTGAAGGTGCCCTGCGAGGTCTGCCACGGCGCGCGCTTCAACCCCGAGACGCTGGCCGTGAGCTGGCGCGGCAAGAGCATCGGCGACGTGCTGAAGATGGAAGTCGACGAGGCCGTCGAGTTCTTCGCGAGCATGCCCAACATCAGCCACCCGCTGCAGCTGCTGAAGGACGTGGGACTCGGCTACCTCACGCTGGGGCAGCCCTCGCCGACGCTCTCTGGCGGCGAGGCGCAGCGCATCAAGCTGGTGACCGAGCTGAGCAAGGTGCGCGACGACATCACCCGCCGCGGCCAGAAGGCGCCGCACACGCTGTACGTGCTCGACGAGCCGACCGTGGGCCTGCACATGGCCGACGTCGAGAAGCTGATCCACGTGCTGCACCGGCTGGTGAACGGCGGCCACAGCGTGGTGGTGATCGAGCACGACCTCGACCTGATCGCCGAGGCCGACTGGATCCTCGACCTGGGGCCTGAAGGCGGCAACGCGGGCGGGCGCATCGTCGCGTCGGCACCGCCCGAAGAGGTGGTGCGGCTGGGCACGCACACCGGCGTGGCGCTGGCGCCGGTGCTGGCGCGCTGACCGGAGCCGCTCAGGCGGCTTCTTCCGACCGGGCCGCCTCGCGCAGCGCTTCCAGGCAGGCGGCCACGGCCGGCCTGTCGCTCTCCGCGCCCTGCAGCGCGCCGATGCCTTCGAACTCGCCGTCGAGTTCGTAGGCCACGCGCGCGACCAGCCCCCATTGCACGAACGGCGCGATGAGGCTGCGCGGCACCAGCGAGAGCACGCGGTCGCCGCGCAGGAGTTCGAGCACCAGCGGCAGCGAGGTGCTCGAGATCGGATGGAGTTCGGGCTTCGGTGCATCGGGCGCGTCGAACAGCGCATCGAAGACGCCGCGCACCCCGATGCCATGCACCGGCAGCGTCCAGCGCGCGGCGCGCAGGTCGGCCAGCGTCGGCTGCGCCTTGCGCGCGAGCGGATGGCGGCGGCCCGCCACGATCCAGGGCACGTCGGGCGCGAGCGGCTCGAAGGTGCAGGGCGCGGGCAGCTCCGGCGGCCGGCGGCACAGCGCCACATCGACGCGGCCGGACATCACGTCGGCCAGCAGCTGCTCGCCGGGCGCCTCCAGCACCTCGATGCGCAAGGCCGGGTGGCGCGCGCCGAACGCGGGCAGCACACGGCACAGCAGGCCCGAGACGGCCGCCGGGAGCGCACCCACGCGCAGCACGCCGCTCGCGCCGGCCTGCAGCGCATGCACGGTGTCGGCCGAGGCGCGCAGGGCGCTCAGCGTGTTGCGGGCCATCGGGATCACCGCGCGCCCGGCGGCCGTGAGCCTCATGCCGCGCACATGCCGCTCGAACAGCGGCGTGTCGAGCAGGCCCTCGATGTCCGCCAGCGCCTGCGTCGCCGCGGGCTGGCTCATGCCGATCTGCTCGGCCGCGCGCCGCACGCTGCCCGAATCGGCGACGGACACCAGCAGCTGCAGGTGCCGCAGGCGTCCCTTCGCAACCAGCCGGGCGTAGAGGACAGAGGAGGCGGGCGTCACCGTGGGCATGGCTGGCTTCGTGGGGTATCGGGTTTGCTTATCGAGTGGGCAATGAATCTATTGGAAGCCGATCGCTGGCGTCAACATAATCCGGCCACTTTTCGGTTCCCTCGGAGACATGACATGCAGCTTTCCCGTCGCCGGCTTGCGGCCTTCTCAGCGGCCCTGCTGGGCCTTTTCGCGATTCCGGCCTTCGCGCAGGACAGCTATCCACAGCGGCCGGTCAAGCTGATCGTGCCCTTCGCACCCGGCGGCTCGACCGACCTCGTGGCCCGGCTGGTGGCCGACAGGATGCAGGCCACGCTGGGCCAGCCGGTGGTGGTGGACAACCGCGCGGGCGGCGGCGGCATGATCGGCTCCGAAGCCGTGGCCCGCGCCGACGCGGACGGCTACACCGTCGGCATCGGCACCGTGAGCACGCTGACGGTGAACCCGGTCATGCTCAAGGCGAACCGCGTCGATCCGCTGAAGGACCTGGCGCCGATCACCATGCTGGCGACCGTGCCGGCGGTGTTCATGGTGCACCCGTCGTTCCCGGGGCGCAGCTTCGAGCAGGTGGTGACCGAGGTGCGCGCGAAGCCCGATGTCTACAACATGGGCTCCTCGGGGCCGGGCTCCATCAGCCACCTGCTGATCGAGGCGATGAACACCGACCTCAAGTTCAAGCTGCGCCACATCCCGTACCGCGGCATGGGTCCGGCCCTGACGGCGGCGCTGGCGGGCGAGACGCAGGTGTCGAGCGACCAGTACCCCTCGTCGGCCTCGTACATCAAGAGCGGAAAGCTGCTGCCCTTCGCCGTGGGCGCGCACAAGCGGCTGGAGGCGCTGCCTTCGGTGCCCACGCTGAAGGAGCTTGGTCAGCCCGATCTCAACGAGCTGGCGATGACCTGGTTCGGCCTGGTGGCGCCGGCGAAGACGCCGCCTGCCATCCAGAAGAAGCTGCACGACGCGGCCGTGGCGGCGTTGAAAGACCCGGCGCTGCTCGCGCGCCTGAAGGAGATGGGCGTGGAGGCGGTCGGCGGTTCTTCCGACGTCTTCCGTTCGCAGATCGAGAGCGGGCTGGCGCGCAACCGCCGCATCGTCCAGGCCGCAGGCATCAGCCCCGAATGAGCGACAGCACCATGAACGCATCCAGCACGCCCCTTTCGCTCTCCGCCATCGCCGAAACCGTCGACGCGCAATCGCAGCGCCAGCATGCCGAAGTCGTCGCATGGCGGCGCCACATGCACCGCCACCCCGAGCTGTCGTTCAAGGAGGTGGACACCGCCAACTTCCTCGAACGCGAGCTTGCAGCCATCGACGGGCTCGAGGTGACCCGCCCCACGCCCACCAGCCTGCTCGCACGCCTGACCGGCGGCAGGAAAGGTCGCACGCTGGCGATGCGCGCGGACATCGACGCGCTGCCGCTGCAGGACCAGAAAAGCTGCGACTACGCCTCGGACAACGCCAACGTCATGCACGCCTGCGGCCATGACGGCCACGCGGCGATGCTGCTCGGCGCGGCGCGCATCCTCGCCGGCCTGGGCGCGCAGGTGCCGGGCGAAGTGCGCTTTTTCTTCCAGCACGCGGAGGAGCAGCATCCGGGCGGCGCGCAGCAGATGGTGGACGCGGGCGTGATGCAGGGCGTCGACCAGGTGATCTCGGCGCACGTGATGTCGACGCTGGACACCGGCAGCATCGCCGTGCTCGACGGCCCGGCGCTGGCCAGCTCCGACCGCTTCGTGCTGCGCCTGCGCGGACGCGGCGGCCATGCGGCCAACCCCGACCGCTGCATCGACCCGATCATGATCGGCGCGCAGATCGTCGGGAACCTGCAGGCCATCGTTTCGCGCAACACCGACCCGCACGAGGCGCTGATTCTTTCGGTCACGCGCTTCGACGGCGGCAGCGCCTTCAACGTGATTCCCGACGCGGTGGAGCTGTGGGGCTCGGTGCGCTGCTTCAGCGAGCAGGTGCGCGCCGGCGTGCCTGCGCTGGTGGAGCGCATCGCCAATGGCGTGGCGGCGGCGCATGGCGCGACATGCGAGCTGGAGTACATCCGCGGCTACAGCCCGGTGGTCAACGATCCCGCCGTGGCCGCACTGGTGCGCACGGCGGTGAGCCAGGGCATTGCGACGGCGGCGCTGGAAACCATCCGGCCCTTGCCGAACAGCGAGGACCTCAGCGCGTTCCTGAAGCACGCGCCGGGCACCTATGTGTTCATCGGCGCGCGCAGTGCCGCCAAGGGCATCGTGCATCCGCATCACCATCCGCATTTCGACTTCGACGAAGACGCGCTGCTGCATGGCGTGCAGCTGTTCGCGAACGCGCCCTTCCACCTGAACGCATAGGCCTTTCGGGGGCCTCGCCAGGGTTGTGCAAAGAGGCGCACAATGGCTTCAACCCTTGGCGCAGGCGCATCCTGAATCAGCCATGGTGGAGTAAACATGTGAGGGGATGAAGCGCCGCGGCGGGGCTACGCAAGGAGCCATGTCATGACCCGCTTCATCGATGTTCACAGCCTGGTCCGCCTGGTGGACGAGACTGGTGTGCCGGAGTTCCTCACCGCGCTGGCCGACGCGCTGCGCGACGACTTCCTGCGATGGCGCGAGTTCGACAAGAAGGCGCGCGTGGCCAGCCATTCGCACCTCGGCGTGATCGAGCTGATGCCGGTGGCCGACGACGGCGCCTACGCCTTCAAGTACGTCAACGGGCATCCCCACAACACCCAGGTCGGGCTGCCGACCGTCATGGCATTCGGCGTGCTGGCCGAAGTCGACACGGGCTACCCCGTGCTGCTTTCCGAACTCACGCTCACCACCGCGCTGCGCACGGCAGCCACTTCCGCGATGGCCGCGAAGGCGCTGGCGCGACCCGATTCGCGCAGCCTCGCGCTGATCGGCAATGGCTCGCAGAGCGAGTTCCAGGCGCTGGCCTTCCATGCGCTGCTGGGCATCGAGGAGGTGCGCGTGTTCGACATCGATCCGCACGCCACCGACAAGCTGGTGCGTCACCTGGCAGCCTGCACGCCGCTGGAGATCGTGCGTGTGCGTTCCGTGGCCGAGGCGGTGCGCGGCGCGGACATCGTCACCACCGTCACCGCCTACCAGGGGCGCGCGACGGTGCTCACGCCCGACATGATCGAGCCGGGCATGCACATCAACGCGGTGGGCGGTGATTCGCCCGGCAAGACAGAGCTGCATCCCGGCGTGCTCGGCAAGGCGCGCGTGTTCGTCGAGTACGAGCCACAGACCCGCGTGGAAGGCGAGATCCAGCAGGTGGCCGCCGACTTTCCGGTGCAGGAACTCTGGCGCGTGCTGCTCGGCGAGGTGCCCGGCCGGGGGAGCCCGGCGCAGGTGACGCTGTTCGACTCGGTGGGCTTCGCGCTGGAGGACTACACGGCGCTGCGCTACATCCAGCGCATCGCCACCGAGCGCGGCATCGGCCGGCAGATCGCGCTGGTGCCCGAGCTCGACGATCCGAAGGACCTGTTCGGGCTCACGGCCTCGGGCCGGCGCCGGGCGGTGCTGCGGCGTGCGGCATGATGGGCGGCTTCGTCACCGCCGATCCCGCCTTCCCTCATCCATGCTCACCATCTACAACGACCAGCACGTTCTTCACCAGGGCAAAGTCGAGATGTTCCGCGGCGAACTCGTGCCGTGCTTCGAGGTGCCCGCCCGCGTCGACCATGTGAAGAGCGAGCTGGAGCGCCGAGGACTCGGCCCGCTGCAGGCGCCCGATGCCTTCGACGACGCGCTGCTCGCCAAGGTGCATGCGCCGCGCTATTTGGACTTCATCGCGCATGCGTGGAATGAGTGGGTGGCGCTGGACCCGGCCAATGCGACGCGCGACGCGCTGCCTTCGTACTGGCCCACGCGCGGCATGCGCAGCGACGTGCTGCCGAAGAGCTTTCCGGCGCGCCTGGGGCTGTTCTCGTTCGACGCGGGCACACCGCTGATGGCCGGCAGCTGGGCGGCGGCACGCCACGGCGCGGCCTGTGCGTGGACCGCGGCACGGCGCATCGTCGGCGGCGAGCGCGCTGCCTTCGCGCTGACGCGGCCGCCGGGCCACCATGCGGGTGCCGATTTCTTCGGCGGCTACTGCTTCCTGAACAACGCCGCCGTCGCGGCGCAGGCGCTGCGCGACGCGGGCGTGGAACGCGTGGCCGTGCTCGACGTCGACTACCACCACGGCAACGGCACGCAAGCCATCTTCTACGAGCGCGACGACGTGCATTTCGCGAGCTTGCACGGCGATCCGCTGACCGACTATCCGTACTACCTGGGCCACGCCGACGAGCGCGGTGCCGGGCGGGGCGAGGGCTTCAACCACAACCTGCCGCTGCCGCGCGGCACGGACTTCACGGCATGGCGCGCGGCGCTGAAGACTGCGCTGGCCCGCATCGCCGAGGTGAAGGCCGGCGCGCTGGTGGTCTCGCTCGGCGTCGACACCTTCGAGGGCGACCCGATCTCGGGCTTCAAGCTCAGGAGCGACGACTACCTGCGCATGGGCGAAGACCTGGCGCGCGCCGGGTTGCCGACGGTGTTCGTGTTCGAGGGCGGCTATGCGGTGGCCGAGGTGGGCGTCAACGCGGTGAACGTGATCGAAGGCTTCGCCCAGGCCTGACCGGCTGACGCGCAGGCGACTCGGATTGCCCGAATCACCCGTGCCGGAGCGGGAAATCAGGGCAGTCCCGATTGCCTTCACCGGACCGGCGGGGCCCAATCGGCGCTTTTCCAAGTCAGGAACCAGTCAGCCATGCTCCGCCGCTCCACTTTCCTCCGTGCCGCCTCGCTCGTTGCAGCGTGCGGTCTCGCTTCTCCCCTGGCGGCTTTTGCGCAGGGCTTTCCCGCGAAGCCCATCAAGCTGGTGATCGCCTTCCCGGCGGGCGGCCCGACCGACATCACGATGCGCCAGCTCGCCGAGAACGCGAGCAAGATCCTCAACCAGCCGGTCATCATCGACAACAAGCCCGGCGCCGGCGGCACGCTGCCCGCGCAGGCGCTGCAGACCGCGCAGCCCGACGGCTACACCGTCGCGCAGATCCCGCTGGGCGTGTTCCGCCTGGGCTACACGACCAAGATCAACTGGGACCCGCTGAAGGACATCACGTACGTGCTGAACGTCACGGGCTATGCCTTCGGCATCGTGGTACCGGCCGACAGCCCCTTCAAGACCTGGGCCGACTTCGTCGCCTACGCCAAGGCCAACCCCGGCAAGCTCACCTACGGCTCGACCGGCACGCTGACGAGCCCGCACCTGACCACCGAGATCGTCGCGCAGAAGGCCGGCATCCAGCTGCAGCACGTGCCCTACAAGGGCAGCGCCGACCTGATGCTCGCCGTGGTCAGCGGCCAGCTGATGGCCGCCGCCGACAGCACCGGCTTCGCGCCGCAGGTCGAGGCCGGCAAGCTGCGCGTGCTCAACACCTGGGGCGAGAAGCGCCTGGCCAAGTTCCCCGACGCGCCCACGCTGAAGGAGCTGGGCTACGACGTGGTGCAGAACTCGCCCTTCGGCATCGGCGCGCCCAAGGGCACGCCGCCCGAGGTGGTGAAGAAGCTGCACGACGCCTTCAAGCAGGCGATGGAAGAGCCCAGCTATGTGGCATCGCTGGGCCGCTACGACATGCTGCCGAACTACATGAGCTCGGCGACCTACACCAAGTTCGCGCAGGACACGGTGGTGCGCGAGAAGGCGATCATCGACAAGCTGGGCCTGGCGAAGGAAGTCAAGACGAACTGATCGCGAAGAGCTCGTCCACCAGCCGCTGCGCAAGCTCCGGCTGCACCGCATCTCCCCCGAACACCAGCCGGAACACGATCGGCGCGATCAGGTGATCGATCACCTGCTGCGGCTCGGGTGCGCGCTCGCCCCGGGCGTGCGCCTGCTCGACCAGCGCCAGCGCTTCCCTGCGGCGGTTGCGCAGGCAGTCGGTGTCGGAGTTGCCATTGGCCAGCGCGGCCGCGGCTTTCAGCAACGAGGTATTGCACGGCTTGGCCAGGTGCTCGATGAGTTCGCGCGCCCAGGCTTCCAGGTCGGCGCGCAGGGAGCCGGTGTCCGGCAGCGGGCGGTTCGGGTCCAGCCGGTGGGTGGCCGTCTCGGCCAGCAGGCCCTGCAGGTCGCCCCAGCGCCGGTAGATGCTCGATGCGCTGACGCCAGCGCGTTCGGCCACGGCCGGCACCGTGACGCGCTCCCGTCCTTGCTCCACCACCAGTTCTTCGAGGGCGGTGCGCACCAGGGCCTGCACCTGCGCGCTGCGGCCGCCGGGGCGTTTGTTGGGAAGGGCGATGTCAGTCATGGTTGTCACTTTAACGCAAAGATATTTGCTTTAGTCGATTCTCAGGTCTAGAATCGCAAAAGCAAAAAAAGTTGCATTAAGGATTCGCCATGCCGTCCTCCTGCCCCGAACTCGCATCCGCCACCGCCGACCTCGCGGCGCGCTCCAGGCCCTGGCGCCTGCCGCCACGCGCGGCCTTTCCGCTGCTGGCGGCGGTGCTGTTCGCCTTCTTCTTCGCGGCTGCAGCGCCTTCGCCGCTCTTCGTGGTGTTCCAGCATGCGTGGCACTTCTCGTCCTCGCTGCTCACGGTGGCCTTTGCGGTCTATGCGATCGCGCTGCTGGTTTCCCTGTTGATCGCGGGCTCGCTGTCGGACCACATCGGGCGGCGGCCGGTGGTGCTGGCGGCGCTGGTGTTGCAGGCGGTGGCGATGGGGCTCTTCCTGCTCGCAAACGGCATCGGCGGGCTGATCGCCGCGCGCGTGGTGCAGGGCATCGCCACGGGCGTCGCGAGCGGTGCGTTGAGCGCGGCGGTGGTCGAGGCTGCGCCGGCCACGCGCAAGCGGCTGGGGGCGATGATCACGAGCGTGTCGCCGCTGGCTGGCCTTGCCGTGGGGGCGCTGCTGACCGGCATCGCGGTGAAGTTCTCGGTCCAGCCGGTGATGCTGGTGTTCGGCGTGCTGGCCCTTGTGTTCGCGCTGGGTGCGGCCGTGGTGCTGTGGATGCCCGAGACCGTCACGCCGCGCGCCGGCGCGCTGGCTTCGCTGGTGCCGCGCGTGTCGATTCCGGTGAGGGCGCGCGCCGAGTTCGCGCGCAGGCTGCCGGTGTTCGTCGTGGTGTGGGCGCTCGGCGGGCTCTACCTGTCGCTCGCGCCTTCGCTGATGCTGCACGTGTTCGGCATCGACAACGGCGTGGTCAACGGCCTCACGGTGGCGGTGCTGTCGGGCATGGGGGCGATCGCGCCCACTCTGCTCGCGCGCTTCGCCGCGCCGAAGCCGATCATCCTCGGCATGGCGAGCATCGCCGTCGGGCTGGTGCTGCTGCTCGCGTCGCTCGCCACGCGCTCGCTCGCGCTGTTCTTCGTCGGCACGGCGGTGGCGGGCCTGGGCTTCGGCGGCGCGTTCTCTGCGTTGGTGCAGACGCTGGCGCCGCTGGCGCAGTCGCACGAACGCGGAGAGCTGTTCGCGGCGATCTTCGTGGTGAGCTATCTCGCGTTCAGCCTGCCGGCGATGCTGGCGGGCTTCCTGGTGGCGCCCGTCGGACTGCTGACCACGACCGAGGGCTATGCGGCGGTGCTGCTGCTGATTGCCGCCTTCGGCGTGTGGAACCAGTGGGCGGTGTTGCGTCGTGGTGCGCGCGAGCTGCCCGTGAGCGAGTAGCCCGGAATCTTGTATCGAGTCAGTTAATAGTCAGGACACGTATGTCAAGTCCCTTGGCCCTTCGGCAGGAGAGTATTTACCCTATGTAATTCATTTGTCTTCCACGATGGAAACACTCGGATGCAGACCTGTGGCGCGAAGGCCCGGGCCCTTAACAGCCACACCTGACACGGGTGTGGCAATTCCCCATCCTGGAGTGATACGAATGAAGAAATCCCTGCTTGTTCTGGCCGCCCTCGCGGCCTGCGGTGCCGCCTCGGCGCAGTCGACCGTGACGCTGTTCGGCGTGGTCGATGCCGCCTACCGCAACGTGTCGAACAAGAGCGAGTCGATTCCGGCTACACCCTTCACCCCCTACTACAGCGTGAAGGCCAGCCGCAGCGAACTGGCCAACTCGGGCCTGAGCTCCAGCCGTCTCGGCTTCCGCGGCGTGGAAGACCTCGGCGGCGGCCTGTCGGCGAGCTTCTGGCTCGAAGCCCCGATCACCAACGACGACGGCGCCACCGGCGTCTCCAACTTCAGCCGCCGCTCGACGGTGAGCCTGGCCGGCAGCTTCGGCGAAGTCCGCCTCGGCCGCGACAAGACCGCCACCGTGCTGAACGACGAGCAGTTCGACCCGTTCGCCGACACCGGCATCGGCGGCTCGCTGATCATCGACGCCAACGAAGCCAGCGTGTCGGGCACCGGCTACGGCAGCAACAGCACCTACAAGCGCGCCGGCAACATGGTGCAGTACTTCCTGCCGCGCAACCTCGGCGGTTTCTACGGCAACGTGGGCTACAGCCTGCATGAGATCACCCGCACCTCGCCGGACTCCGTGGCCGGCGCCGACCGGAGCAACACCGGCCGCCACATCGGCGGTCGCGTCGGCTACGCGTCGGGCCCGTTCGACGTCGCCGTCAGCTACGCGCAGAACGACACCAGCTTCACCACCGGCACCGGCGCGGCCGCCGTGGCGCGCCCGGGCAAGATCAAGACCTTCAACCTCGGCGCGACCTACGACTTCGGCGTGGCCAAGCTGTTCGGCGAGTTCTCGCGCTCGAAGGACCAGCGCGATCCGCTGAACGTCTTCACCCGCGTGCCGAGCACCGACCTGACCGGCTACCTGATCGGCGTGACCGTGCCGATCGGCCCGGGTCAGATCCGTGCCTCGTACTCGCAGATCAAGTACGACTTCAACCGCACGCCGGCCCTCTTCGCCGTGAACGCTCCCGATCCGAAGTCCAACAAGCTGGCGCTGGGCTACGTGCACAACCTGTCGAAGCGCACCGCGCTCTACGGCACGATCGCGCGCGTCAGCAACAAGAACGGCGCGGGCAACACGGTCGGTGCCGGCCCGTCGTACGTCGCCACGTTCAACCGCACGGCGCTGCAGCCGAAGTCGTCGACCGGCTACGAGTTCGGCATCCGCCACAGCTTCTGAGCCGCACGCCGGCTACCGCAACCTTTTCTCCAAGGAGCCTTCACCGGTTCTTTTTTTCCCGCCTCGTGCGGGCTTTTTTTCGTCTGTGTGTTGTTTCTTCGCCGCGATCCGCGCTGCTCAGCGGACCGTGCGGGCCGAGAGAATCGCGCGCGCCGCTTCCGCGAAGCCCGTGCCGCGCTCGCCCTGCGTCACGTAGCGCGGCAGATGCTCCAGCTGCGGCACGAAGCGCGCGACGTTCGCCACGCCGATGCTGTGCGCGAAGGTGCGGAACATCAGATGGTCGTTGGTGGAATCGCCCACGTAGGCCCAGCGGTCCATCTCGTCGTCGAGCGTGCGGCTCCACAGTTCGCGCACGATCCAGCGCGCGCCCTCGAGCTTGTCGTTGTCGCCGTACCAGCCGTTGATGTGGATGCTGCTCACGGTGGCGTGCATGCCTTCGCCGCGCATCAGCGCGACGACCCGCGCGATGGTCTCGTCGCTCAGCTGCACGAACTCGCTGTGGTCGATGGCGATGTCGGTCTCGCGTCCCGGCGAATCGGTGGCGCGGCCGACGCCCGGCAGCTCGCGCTCGATGCGCTCCAGCACCGCCTGCATGCGCGCGAAGTTGGCGGTGCGCGTGGCTTCGTCCTGCTGGTAGCGCTTCTCGACCTGGCCGCCGGCCGAAGGCAGCAGCGCCACCGCGCCGTTCTCCGCCACGATGGCGTCGATGGGCCAGGTGTTGACGAAGGGCAGGCTCCAGCCCACCGGCCGGCCCGTGATCGCCACCACGGAAAGCCCCGCCGCCTTGAGATCGCCCAGCGCCTGCAGCGCGTCGGGCGTGATCGCGCCGTCGTGGGTCAGCGTGTCGTCGATGTCGGTGAAGACGCCGACGAGGCCGCCGCGCGCGGCGGCCTCCCAGCGGGACAGGGGCAGCAGGTGATGGGGCGGGGAGGGCAGCACGGGCTGAGAGGACGACGAAGACATGGCAAGGAAACCGGAAGGAGCCGCGATCGTACCGGCGCTTTCGTGTAGCATCCCGCCCCCGCCGCGCCATCGAGGCCGGCGCGGCGCCTTCCATGCCCCACATCCTCGTCGACCAACTCCGCAAGACCTACCGCATCTCCGAGCGTGACCCTGGCGTGATGGGCGCGCTGCGCGGGCTCGTGCAGCGCCGCCATCGCACGGTGGAGGCGCTGTCGGGTGTGTCGTTCGCGCTGGAGCGTGGCGAGCTGCTGGGCTTCATCGGGCCGAACGGCGCGGGCAAGTCGACCACCATCAAGATCCTCTCGGGCATCCTGCGGCCCGACGGCGGGCGCGTGGAGATCGACGGGCGCGACCCTTTCACCGACCGCGAGCGCCACGTGGCGCGCATCGGCGTGGTCTTCGGGCAGCGCACGCAGCTGTGGTGGGACCTGCCCGTGGGCGACGGCTTCGACCTGCTGCGCGACATCTACCGCGTGGACCCGGCGCGCTACCGTCGCACGCGCGACGAGCTGGTGGCGTTGCTGAACCTGGAGCGCGTGCTCGCGCAGCCGGTGCGCCAGCTCTCGCTGGGCCAGCGCATGCGCGCCGAGATCGCTGCTGCGCTGCTGCACGAGCCCGACATCCTGTTCCTCGACGAGCCGACCATCGGCCTCGACGCGCCCTCGAAGCTGGCAGTGCGCGACTTCGTGCGCCGCGCCAACCGCGAGCGCGGCACCACCGTGCTGCTGACCACGCACGACATGCACGACATCGAGGCGCTGGCCCGACGCGTGATCATCATCGGCCACGGCCGCGTGCTGGCCGACAGCCCTGTCGAGGCGCTGCGCGCGCAGGTGATGGCCGAGCGCCGCCTCGTCGTCGACTTCGCGCAGGGCGCCGAGCTGCCCGCGCAGGTGGACGGCGCACGGGTGCATTCGCGCGACGGCCAGACGCTGGTGCTCGACTTCGATCCGGCGCAGACCGCCGCACCAGCGCTCATCGCGCGCATCGCCGCCGCGCACGCGGTGGAGGACATCCGCCTCGAAGGCCTGGCGATCGAGGCCGTCATCGCGCGCTTCTACGCGATGCATGGAGCGGCCGAGGCATGACGGCGATGAGCGCGCACGACCTCGCGCGGCCCTACATCGCGGCCTTCGCATCGCGCTTCATGCAGATGCTGCAGTACCGCACCGCCGCGCTCGCCGGCTTTGCCACGCAGTGCTGGTGGGGCGGCATCAAGGTGATGGTGTTCGCGGCCTTCTACGGCGGCGCGACTGCTGCGGGGGCGAGCGCGTCGATGTCGCTCGCGCAGGCCATCACCTACACGTGGCTCGCGCAGGGGCTGCTCGTGCTGCTGCCCTGGCTGGGCGACCCGGAGGTGGCGCAGGCTGTGCGCACCGGTGCCGTCGCCTACGACCGCCTGCGACCGGTGGACGCCTACGCGCTGTGGTTCGCGCGCAGCGCCGGCTGGATCGCCGCGCGCGTGCTTCCGCGCGTGGCGCTGATGGCGGCCTTCGCGATGGTCGCGTTGCCGCTGGTCGGACTCGGCGATTGGGCATGGCAGCTCCCGGCGGGCGTGGCGGCGGGGCTCGCCTTCGCGCTGTCGGCCGTCTTCGCGCTGCTGCTCTCGACCTCGATGGTGATGTTGCTGAACGTGGCGGCCACCGCCGCGCTCAACGAACGCGGCATCAGTGCGGTGGCGACGCCCGTGGTCATCGTGTTCTCGGGCAATCTGCTGCCGCTCGCGATGCTTCCGGACGCGTGGCAGACGGCGCTGCTGATCCAGCCGCTGGCCGGGCTGATGGACATTCCCGCGCGGCTGTACTTCGGGCAGCTGCAGGGCTGGCAGGCCATCGGCGGGCTGGGGCTGCAGGTCTTCTGGATCGCCGTGCTCGTGACGCTGGGGCACCTGGCGATGGGCCGCACCATGCGCAGCCTCCAGGTGCAGGGCGGGTGAGGGCGATGGGATCGATTCCGCTCTTCTTCCGGCTGGTGGGCGCGTCCGTCGGCGGACAGGCGCGCTACCCGGCCTCGGCGTTGATGCTGACGGTCGGCCAGTTCCTCGGCACCGGCATCGAGGCCGTCGCCGTGTGGGCGTTGTTCCATCGCTTCGGCGACGTGCAGGGCTGGCGCATCGGCGAGGTCGCGCTGTTCTACGGGCTCGTGAACTGCATGTTCGCGCTGGCCGATGCACTGGGCCGCGGCTTCGACGTACTGGGCACCGAGTTCCTGCGCACCGGTGCGTTCGACCGCCTGCTGCTGCGCCCGCGTCCGCTCTCGCTGCAGCTCATGGGCAACGACTTCCGCATCAGCCGGCTGGGCCGCCTTCTGCAGGGGCTGGCGATGATTGCGTTCGCGACGCAGCAGATGGGCATCGCGTGGACACCGGGCGCCGTCGCCATTGCGCTGCTTGCGGTTGCGGGCGGCGTGGCGCTGTTCCTGGGCATCCTGGTGCTGCAGGGCACGCTGGCCTTCTGGACCGTCGAGAGCCTGGAGATAGCGAACGTGCTGACCTATGGCGGCGTGCAGGCGGCGCAGTATCCGCTGGCGCTCTATGCGCGATGGTTCCGGTATGTGCTGACCTTCATCGTGCCGCTGGCCTGCGTGGCGTACTACCCGGTGCTGGCGATTCTGGGGAAGACCGATCCGCTGGGGGCGCCGACGTGGGTGGGCCTGGTGTCGCCGCTCGCGGGGGGCGTGTTTCTCGCGGCGGCGTTCGGGGTGTGGCGCGTCGGGTTGCGCCACTACGCTTCGACGGGGAGCTGAGAGGGCCTCAGCCGATCAGGAAGCGCACGCGGTAGCGCAGGGTGCGCACACGCGTGGCGCCGGCAAGCTCCTCGAAGTCGTCTCCCGGACCTGCGGCGGCCAGCGCCACCGCACCACCAGCATATGCCCAGGTGTGGTCGCCGTAGGAGCCCGAGTTCTCCGCCTGCGAGCCCAGTTCCTCGACCTGCGCGATCGCGCCCAGCGTCGCGCCGGCTTCCTTCGCGATGGCCAACGCCTTGCCGCGCGCGTGCTGGATGGCCGCGAGCCGCGCAGCCGTCTCCGCATCTTCCGATGCCTCGAAACGGGGCTGCTGCATGCTGACGTCCAGCGTGTAGCGGGAGTTTTCGAAGAGCGGCTGCAGCGCATCGAGCGCCTTGTACAGGCGCGGCGTTTCGCGACAGGCTAGGAGCACGCGATGCGAGACTTCCTGGCCCGCGCTGCGCTTGCGGTACCACGGTTGCCACGACTGGCGTCCGCCCTCGCTTATCTCGTCCGCATCCAGGCCCGCGGCTTTCAGCGCGCGGATCGTCTCGTTGCGAAGGGTGGTGGCTTCCGCCATCGCCACTTCGGTCTTCGAAGCCTTGACGGTGATCGTCAGCGCGGCGCGCTGCTCCACGATCGTCTCGACCACCTGGCCGATGCCCGCCACCTGGATGTAGGTGTCCATGACGAATGCCTATCCCGCGCTCTGCAGCGCCAGCCCCGCATGCTCGCGCAGCGGATGGAAGTGGATCTTCGGAAAGCGCTCCTGCGCCAGCCGCACGTCGTAGGGCGATGTGCACAGGAAGGCCAGCGTGTCCGCCGCGTCCTTCGCCATGCGCTGCGGGTAGGCGTTCACGAATTCGCGCAGCTCGGCCGGCGTGTCGGCGGTGATCCAGCGCGCGCCGGTGTACTGGCAGCCTTCGAGCCGCACGTCGGCGTCGTATTCGGCCTTCAGGCGGTGCTGCACCACTTCGAACTGCAGCTGGCCGACCGCGCCCAGCAGCATCGGCCCGCCGATCTCGGGGCGGAACACCTGGATCGCGCCTTCCTCGCCGAGCTGGGCCAGGCCCTGCTGCAGCTGCTTGGTGCGCAGCGGGTTCTTCAGGATCACGGTCATGAAGAGCTCCGGCGCGAAGAAGGGCAGGCCGGTGAACTGCAGGCTCGCGCCGTCGGTGATGGTGTCGCCCAGCTGCACGCCGCCGTGCGTGGTGAAGCCCACGATGTCGCCTGCGTAGGCCTCTTCCACCGCCTCGCGGCGCTGGCTCATGAAGGTCACGACGCTGGTGGGGCGCAGCTCCTTGGCGGTGCGCTGCACCTTGAGCTTCATGCCCGGCGTGTACTTGCCCGAGGCCATGCGCACGAAGGCGATGCGGTCGCGGTGGTTGGCGTCCATGTTGGCCTGCACCTTGAAGACCACGCCCGCGAAGTCCTTGTCCTCGGGCTGGATCTCCTTGACCACCGGCTGGCGGTTGACCATGGTGGTGCTGGTGCGCGATTGCGGCGAAGGCGCCAGGTCGACCAGCGCGTCGAGCACTTCCATCACGCCGAAGTTGTTCACGCCGGAGCCGAAGAACACGGGCGTCTGCTTGCCGGCCAGGAAGGCTTCGCGGTCCCAGGTGGGCGAGGCGCCGGTGGCGAGTTCCATGCTTTCCATGGCGGTCTCGAAGTCGGCGCCGAAGCGCTTGGCGAGTGTGTCGCGCTCGCTCAGCGGGATGGTCTCGAAGTCCTGCGGCAGGCGCTCGCTGCCCGACTCGAACACGGTCATGGCCTGCGTACGCAGGTTCATGATCCCGCGGAAGGTCTTGCCCTGGCCCACGGGCCAGGTCATGGGCACGCAGGGCATGCCGAGCTCGCGCTCCACCTCGTCCAGGATGTCCAGCGGCTCGCGCACCTCGCGGTCCATCTTGTTGACGAAGGTGATGATGGGCGTGTCGCGCTGGCGGCAGACCTCGATCAGCCGCCGCGTCTGCGCTTCCACGCCGTTGGCCGCGTCGATCACCATCAGCGCCGAGTCGACGGCGGTGAGCACGCGGTAGGTGTCTTCGGAGAAGTCCTTGTGGCCGGGCGTGTCGAGCAGGTTGATGACGTGGTCGCGGTACAGCATCTGCATGACCGACGAGGCCACCGAAATGCCGCGCTGCTTTTCGATTTCCATCCAGTCGGACGTGGCGTGGCGCGAGGCCTTTCGAGCCTTCACCGAGCCGGCGATCTGGATCGCGCCGGAGAAAAGCAGCAGCTTTTCGGTCAGCGTGGTCTTGCCGGCGTCAGGGTGGGAAATGATCGCGAAGGTGCGGCGGCGGCGGGTTTCGGCTACGAAAGACAAGGTGGGCAATCTGCGGGGGGAATCCGCGATTTTAAAAGGCTGGCGGTTTTCGCCCGTCCGCAGCCCCGCCCAAGGGGTTTCAGCCCCCCAGCGCCTCGCCCATCCCGTACGCCCGCATCTGCGCCTCGAACCGCGCCACGTCGTGGCTCAGCACCACCAGGTCGTGCGTCAAACCCTGCCGGTCTTTCACGTGCTTGCTGAGCAGCGCTTCGGGCTTGAAGCCCAGGGCCTGGAAGACGGCGCTGGCGCCGCGCTGGTCGACGGTCATGCGGGCGACGAGCTTTTCCGCCCCGCGCTCGATGGCCAGCGCGCAGGCCTCGCGGGCGAGCTTGTGGCCCAGGCCGCTGCCGCGCAGTTCGGGCGCGGCGAGCACGCGCAGCTCGGCGACGTGGCTGGACCAGGAGTGCGGGTCGCGGATCACCGCCGCGCAGCCGAGCACCGCCTTGTCGCGCACGGCGAGCACGCTGTCGATGTCGCCGCGCTCGATGGCGCGCACCCAGGCGTTCATCACCTTGGGCTGCGTGATGTCGCGCGGCAAAAAGAGCAAATCGTGCGCCGGCAAGGCCTGCGCGAAGGCGAGCACGGCGCCGGCGTCTTCCGCGCCCATCAGGCGCAGGACGATGTTGCCCTCGCTGCTGGTCACGGTGCGCGGGTAGGTCCGCGAGAAAGAGTCGGTCACGGTGGTGATGCTCATGTCGATCGCACTCCAAGCCATTCGTCCAGTCTGGGCCACAGCCTGCGCACGGCGTTCGGGCCGGCGGCGAGGCTGACGTGGCCGCCCTTGAGCACCACCTCTTCCTTGTCGGTGGAGCCTATGCCGGCGATGAGCGGCTGTCCGGCCTCGTAGGGAACGATGTGGTCGTGCTGCGCGAGCGCGTGCAGCACCGGCACCTTGATGTTCTTCAGCTGCACCTTGCGCCCGCGGAGCACCAGCTCGCCCTTGAACAGCTTGTTGCCCCACATGAGTTCCTTCACGGTCTGGCGGAAGTACTCGCCGGCCAGCGGCAGCATCTCGTTGCCCCAGTGGTCGAACATGCGGTACGACTTGACGAATTCGTCGTTGTCCATGTTGTCCCACAGCTGCACCATGCCCGCGCTTCGGCCTGCCGGGCGCAGCATGTCGAAGGAGGCGAAGAGCATCTCGGGCGGCACGTTGCCCACGGTGTCGACCAGCCGGTCGACGTCGAAGTAGCGCCGGTCCGACCACGCGTGGAACAGCTTCATGCGGCTGAAGTCGATGGGCGTGGTGAAGAGCGCCAGGTTCTTCACCGGGCCGTCGGGGTGCAGCGCCATGTAGAGCGTGGAGAGCACGCCGCCCATGCAGTAGCCGATGAGCGTGATGTCTTCCTCGCCCGAGCGTTCCTGCACGCGCCGCAGCGAGTCGGGGATGAAGTCGAGCACGTAGTCGTCGATGCGCAGGTGCTTTTCCTGCGGACGCGGCGCGTTCCAGTCCATCATGTAGACGTCGTAGCCCTGCAGCAGCAGGTGTTCGACCATGCTCTGGCCCGGCGCGAGGTCGAGGATGTAGCCGCGGTTGGTGGTCGCCATGACGATCAGCAGCGGCACGCGGTAGATCTCGTCGACCATCGGGCGGTAGTGGTACAGGCTCAGCGTGCCGCGGCGGTGGATCTCGTCCTTGGGCGTCTGGCCGACCGAGGGCGCGGTCGAGGTGAGGAAATCGAGGCCCTTGATGTTGCGCTGGATCGCGCGCTCGATCTCCCCGACGATGTCGGGCAGCGCGAAGGCGTCGGCTTCGGCGGTCATGACGGGCGCTTTCCCGCGGGCTTGCGCGTGCGGGCGGGCTGGGGCGCCGTGGCCGGTGGCGGACTCGGCGGCTGGCGCGTGTGACGCGGTCCGGGCGCGGCCGATGCCGAGGCGGCGCCGCTTTCTTCCACCGCGCGGGCGATGCGCGCAAGGTGGTCGTCGATGCGCTGCAGCTGCTCGCCCAGCACCTGGAGGTCGGCGCGCGTGGGCAGGTTCAGCATCGTGAGGTAGCGCGCCATCAGGTCGCCCAGCGCCTTCTGCGCGGTGAGCGAGGCGTTCATGCCGCCGTGCATGCCCTGGCGGAACGGATCCGAGGCCATGGCCTCGTTGGCGAATTCGTTGGTGCTCTTTTCCCACTGGGCCGTGAGTTCGCGCCACATGGCCATCGGGTCGAGCGGGGAGAACTTGTTCGTCATGGCGGGTGCTCCCTTTTTTCTGTCGCCTGGGTCCTTGTCGTTTCAGGTGCCGGCATGCCGTGCCGTGTGTTCGGCGATGGCATCGACGATCTGCGGCCACATCGGGATCGGCAGCGCATGGCCCATGCGCGGAATGCGCAGCAGCTGCGCGCCGGGAATCGCATCGGCCACGTCCACACCGCAGGCCACCGGCACCAGCGGATCGGCGTCGCCGTGGATCACCAGCGTCGGCACGCGCACCTCGCGCAGCGCGGGCTTGCGGTTGCCCGAGGCCAGAATGGCCGCGAGCTGCCGCGCCACGCCGGGCGGGTTGAGTCCGCGCAGGAAGACGAGCTGCGCGCGCTGCGCGTCCTGCGCCTCGTCGAGCGGAAAGTCCGACGGTCCGCGCAGCACGCGCCACACCCTGGCGTGGTGCGGCAGGTAGGCGTCGAAGGTGGTCGGCGCCGGCGTGAAGAGCACCGCCATCGCCTCGGGCGTGGGCGGCGGCAGGCCGGGTGCGCCGGTGGTCGACATGATGCTGGTGAACGACAGCATCCGGTGCGGATGATGGATGCACATCTCCTGCCCGATGGCGCCGCCCATCGAGGCGCCCACGATGTGGGCCCGCGCGATGCCCAGCGCGTCGAGCAGCCCGACGCAGTCGGCCGCCATGTCGCGCAGGTTGTAGGGCGTGCGCAGCGGCTGGCCGGCCATCGCCTGCGCCATCAGCGCCTGGATGTCGGGCACGCCGAGCAGCGGGAGGTGCGTCGAATGGCCGATGTCGCGGTTGTCGAAGCGGATCACGCGATGCCCGCCAGCTTCGGCGAGCCGGGCGCAGAAAGCGTCGTCCCACGCCACCATCTGCGCGCCGAGGCCCATGACCAGCAGCAGCGGCGAGCCGGCAGGGTCGCCGAAGCTGTCCCAGGCCAGCTCGATGCCGTTGGCGCGCGTGCGCTGCTCCACGCGAGGCGGAACTGCTGTCATGCGTGGGCCCTTGCCTATTTGCGCTGAAGCAGCTTCGTCACTTCGTCCACGTTGGCCTGGATGCGCTGGCGCACCACGTCGAAGGCGTCGGCCTGCGACTTGGCGGCGAGGTTGGCCAGCTCCTTGATGTCGTCGATGGCGCGCTGGAACGACTGACGGCCGAGCTCGTCGAGCTTGGCCAAGTTCTCCTTCGGGTCCTTGCCCGGCATTTCCTTGGCCGCGGCCTGCCATTCGGCGATGGCGCTCTTGATCATCTCGGTCTGCCGCGCCACGACGGTCTGCAGGCCCTGGTAGGACTTCTCGTTGGCCTGCATCAGTGCCGCCAGGTCCTTGCGGCCGCTCTCCAGCAGCTTGCCGGCGCCGCCGGTCAGGTTGAGGTTCTGCAGCTTGTCGGCCATGCCTTTCAGCGGGTTGAGCATGTCCGCGGCGCTCGGGGCCGCCTTCTTCGCGCCGGAGGTGCTGCTGTTGCTGCTACTGCTGGCGGTGGTCTTCTTGGCGGCGGCTTTCTTGGCAGTGGCCATGGTGCGGAATCTCCTGTGACGGTGAACGGTTGGATGGCAGGGACCGGCCGGACGGCAAAAGTCCCTCGCCACGATACGCCGCACCGGTGCGCCGGAGGTCGCCGCAGCGACAGAAATGCCTGCGGGATTTCCCTTGGGTGGCGCGGCCCTACATCGGCGGCGCGAAGCCGTTGCGCCCGGCCGTCACGCGCAGGGCAGTGGGCGTGCCGTTCTTCTCCTGCGCATTCACCAGCACGCGGGCGCCGGGCACCAGCAGCGCGTCGGTGCCGGGGCGGAAGGTGACCACCGGTACGTGGGGCGGCACGATGACGGTCTTCTCGCCGCCCTTGTAGGTCAGGTGCAACTGCTGTCCGCCGCGCACCGACTTCGGCGCCGCGGCCAGGTCGGCGACGGTGGCGTTGGTCATCGTGCTCTGGGGCAGCAGGTCCCATGGCCGGTGGCCTTCGCCGGTGCCGCGCGCGGCCTCGGGGAACACCACCACTTCGAGCGCCTTCTGCGTGCCGTCGGGTTGCGGCATGGCGGCAGTGCCGATGAAGCTGCCGCGCCTGATGTCGGACAGCTTGATCGGATAAACCTCGGACACGGCCAGGTCGGCCGGGCGGGCGAGCGAGACGACTTCGCCGCCGCGGTCCTGCACCACGAGGGTGCTGGCATCGACGCGAACGAGGGTGCCGCGGATGCGGACGGTGTCGGAGCTTTGCGCAGTGGCAGACAACGAGGCGCCTGCGGCGGCAAGAAACGTGATTGCGACGAGCAAGCTCGAGTAGCGCCTGATGGATAAAGGCATGGAAAGATTCCAGTGGTTGGGGCGATTCAATGTACGCCTCGACCGAAAAGCGTGCGTTCCGTGATGTGGTATCTCCCAGTGATTGGCGTCGCCTTTCGCCCCGACTACAATCCGCCCCTCCGAGGAGCGTTGCAGCGCCATCAGGCGTGAGGCTCGGACCACATACCGCAACGACGCTCACCCGCTGTTCTTGCGGTGAGCCTTTTTCCCCGTATCCGGCGGCATCTTTCAAACCAGTTTTGTTGGAGTTCCCATGAGCGCTGTTCTCAAGCCCACCCCCGTTTCGACCGCCGACCAGGCGATCGCCGACCTGTCCCTTGCCGCCTGGGGCCGCAAGGAGATCAAGATCGCGGAAACCGAGATGCCCGGCCTGATGGCCATCCGCGAGGAGTTCTCGAAGTCCCAGCCGCTGAAGGGCGCGCGCATCACCGGCTCGCTGCACATGACGCTCCAGACGGCCGTGCTGATCGAGACCCTGCAAGCTCTGGGCGCGACCGTGCGCTGGGCCTCGTGCAACATCTTCTCGACGCAGGACCACGCCGCCGCCGCCATCGCCGCCGCCGGTACGCCGGTGTTCGCCATCAAGGGCGAGTCGCTGAAGGACTACTGGGACTACACCCACGCCATCTTCGACTTCGGCGCCAAGGACTCGAAGGGCGAAGGCCCGAACATGATCCTGGACGACGGCGGCGACGCCACGCTGCTGATGCACCTGGGCCAGCGCGCCGAGAAGGACCTGGGCGTGCTCGCCAACCCGGGCAGCGAGGAAGAGCGCATTCTCTTCGCCGCCATCAAGGCCAAGCTGGCCGTCGACTCGACCTGGTACACCCGCAAGTCGGCCGAGATCATCGGCGTGACCGAAGAAACCACCACCGGCGTGCACCGCCTGAACGAGATGTCGGCCAAGGGCACGCTGCTGTTCCGCGCCATCAACGTGAACGACTCGGTCACCAAGAGCAAGTTCGACAACCTGTACGGCTGCCGCGAGTCGCTGGTGGACGGCATCAAGCGCGCGACCGACGTGATGATCGCCGGCAAGGTGGCCTGCGTGGCAGGCTACGGCGACGTGGGCAAGGGCTCGGCCCAGGCGCTGCGCGCGCTGTCGGCGCAAGTGTGGGTGACCGAGATCGACCCGATCAACGCCCTGCAGGCCGCGATGGAAGGCTACAAGGTCGTGACGATGGAATACGCCGCCGACAAGGCCGACATCTTCGTGACGACCACCGGCAACAAGGACGTGATCACGCACGACACGATGGTCAAGATGAAGGACCAGGCCATCGTCTGCAACATCGGCCACTTCGACAATGAGATCGACGTCGCTTCGATCGAGAAGTACGAGTGGGAAGAAATCAAGCCGCAGGTCGACCACATCAAGTTCCCCGACGGCAAGAAGATCATCCTGCTGGCCAAGGGCCGCCTCGTGAACCTGGGCTGCGGCACGGGCCACCCGAGCTTCGTGATGTCGTCGTCGTTCGCGAACCAGACCATCGCCCAGATCGAGCTGTTCACCAAGCCCGACGCCTACCAGGCCGGCAAGGTCTATGTGCTGCCCAAGCACCTCGACGAGAAGGTCGCGCGCCTGCACCTGAAGAAGGTCGGCGCCATGCTCACCGAGCTGACCGACGCGCAGGCCGCCTACATCGGCGTGGACAAGAACGGTCCGTACAAGCCGGACACGTACCGCTACTGATCGACAGCGCATGCGCGCCGATCAACTGTTGGTGGAGCGCGGCCTGGCCGCGTCGCGTTCGCAGGCGGTGCGGCTCATTGCCGGCGGCCTGCGCTGGCGCGACGCGGGCACGGGCGACGCGTGGCGCTCGGTCGTCAAGAACAAGGACGACGTGCCCGAATCGGCCGAGCTCGAGCTGGTCGATGCGGCCGAGGCGCGCTACGTGTCGCGCGGCGGACTCAAGCTCGAAGGCGCGCTCGCCGTAAGCGGCGTTGACCCTGCCGGCAGGCTGTGCCTCGACGTGGGGCAGTCGACCGGCGGCTTCACCGATTGCCTGCTGCAGCGCGGTGCCGCGAAGGTGGTCGGCGTCGATGTCGGCCACGGGCAGTTGCATGCGAAGCTGCGCGAGGACGAGCGCGTGGTGCCCATCGAGGGTGTCAATGCGCGCGCGCTGTCGGCCGACGATCTCGGGGAAGAGGGCGAGTCGCGCTTCGACCTGATCGTCGGCGACCTGTCCTTCATCTCGCTCACGCTGGTGCTGCCGGCGGTGGTCGGGTTCCTGGCGGACGATGGGCGCCTGCTGATGCTGGTCAAGCCGCAGTTCGAGCTGCAGCCGGGCCAGGTCGGCAAGGGCGGCATCGTGCGCGACGAGTCGATGTATGCGGTGGTCGAGAAGCGGCTGCACGACGCCTGCGAGGCGCTCGGCCTGCGGGTGCTGCAGTGGTTCGACAGTCCGATCGCCGGCGGCGACGGCAACCGCGAGTTTTTCATTCACGCTGTTCGCGCTGCTCATGCGAACGGTTCCTAAGGAGACGCAGGTGCGCCTTCCGTTGAGTTTCGAATTCTTCCCGACCAAGACGCCCGAAGGCGCGGTCAAGCTGCGCGCGGTGCGCCAGCAGCTGTATGCGCGCAAGCCGCAGTTCTGCTCGGTCACGTACGGCGCGGGCGGCTCCACGCACCAGGGCACCTTCGGTGCGGTGCAGGAGATCCTGTCCGAGGGCGTGGACGCCGCGAGCCACTTCTCGTGCATCGGCGCCACGCGCGCCACGGTGCGCGAGCAGCTCGCCGAGCTGAAGGCCATGGGCGTCAAGCGCCTCGTGGCACTGCGCGGCGACCTGCCGAGCGGCTACGGCATCGGCGGCGAGTTTCAGTACGCGAGCGACCTGGTCGCCTTCATCCGCGAGGAGACCGGCCGAGACTTCCACATCGAGGTGGCCTGCTATCCCGAGATCCACCCGCAGGCCCGCTCGCCCGAGGCCGACCTGCAGGCCTTCGCCGCCAAGGTGAAGGCAGGCGCCGACTCGGCGATCACGCAGTACTTCTTCAGCCCCGAGGCCTACTTCCGCTTCGTCGACGACGCGCGCAAGCTGGGGCTCGACACGCCGATCGTGCCGGGCATCATGCCGATCACGAGCTCGACGCAGCTCATGCGCTTCTCGGATGCCTGCGGCGCCGAGATCCCGCGCTGGATCCGCCTGCGGCTGCAGGCCTTCGGCGACGACACAGCATCGATCAAGTCCTTCGGCCTCGACGTGGTCACCGACCTGTGCGCGCGCCTGCAGGAAGGCGGCGCCCCGGCGCTGCACTTCTACACGATGAACCAGTCGGTCGCCACGCTGGCTGTGCTGGAGCGTCTCGATTGAGAGGGCGCGTGGCCGGAGCGGCGGACTCGCTGCGCACGGGGCTGCATGCGGCCCTGGTCGCGGCGACCTGCGTCCTCGCAGGGTGCGCCATGCCGCCGGCCACGGATGCCGAGGGCGGGGCGACTGCAAAGCTGCTGCCCCTGCCTCGCGCGATTGCCGTGCCTCCCGGCGCGGCTGCGCGCTCGAGCGTGCCGTCGGTGCGCTATGACCTCGCCGTGTCCGGCGCGGGAGAGCAGGCCCCGGACGACGGCGTGCCCGACGACGGGCCGCGCGAGATCTTCGAGCGCGGTGGTGCCTCCTGGTATGGCATCCAGTTCCACCAGCGCAAGACCGCCAGCGGCGAGCGCTTCGACATGACCGCCATGACGGCGGCCCACAAGACACTGCCCTTCAACACCCGCGTGTGCGTGCGCAGCCTCGTCAACGGCAGCGAGGTGCTGGTGCGCATCAACGATCGCGGGCCCTATGCCGCGGGTCGCGTCATCGACCTGAGCCGCGCGGCGGCCGACCGGATCGGCCTCACGGGGCTGGGCATCAAGCAGGTGGCGCTGACGGTCGTCGACCGCGACGGCATGCGCTGCGGCGGCCTGCAGGTGGAAGCGGGCGATGCAACTGCGCCGGTGGCGTCGAGCGAGCCGCAGCAACGCGCGCGTGCGCCGGTTCCGGCACGACGCAAGGCGGTGGTGCCGCCGCGTCGCCGCAAGTAGGCGACGGCTTCAGCCGTCCGAATCGAGCGAGAACGCGGCGTTGCGGTCTTGCCCGAGCCGCTGCACCAGTTGCGGCAGCGCCGCCGCCAGCAGCGGCTTCAGCGTGTAGGGCGGATTGATCAGGAACATGCCGCTGGCCGGCAGGCCGGGCCGGTGCGTTTCGCCAGAGGCCGCATCCTTCGTGATCTTGCTGGACTTGACCGTCAACGTGGCGTGCAGCCAGGGCTTGCCGGCCTTGGTCGCCATCGTCTTGAGCCGGCGCGGCAGGTCATGCGCCTCGGGGCGCGGAATGATCGGATACCAGACCGCATAGGTGCCGGTGGCGAAGCGCTTGAGCGCCTCGGCCACGAAGTCGAGCACGCGGCCGTAGTCGGTCTTCATTTCGTAGCTGGGGTCCATCAGCACCAGCGCGCGGCGCGACGGCGGCGGCAGGAACTTGGTGGCGCTGCCGAAGCCGTCCTCGCGCAGCACCGCGATCTGGCGGCCGGCTTCGAGCTGCGCGATGTTGGCGTCCAGCGTGCGGGCGTCGGTGGGATGCAGTTCGAACAGCTTGAGCTTGTCGTGGTCGCGCAGCAGGTGCTGCACGATGAACGGCGAGCCGGGGTAGACGCGGGCGCCGCCCTTGGGGTTGAAGTCGTGGACCACGCTCAGGTAGCGGGCGATGGCGTTGGCCAATGGGGCTTCGGGTTCGGATGCTATTTTTTTGGTAGCAGACTTCGCTGCGGGAGCGGGCGCGGCGGGCTCTTTCTTGTCCGAAGAGAGAAGGCGCAAAACGCCTTCGGCAGCCTCGCCGCTCGTGCCGGCGTAATCGCCATCGAGCCGGTAGAGGCCGGCGCCGGCGTGGGTATCGACGACCGTCAGGGCTGCCTCTTTTTCGAGCAGGTGGTCGAGCGTCGCAATCAGCACCGTGTGCTTGAGCACGTCGGCGTGGTTGCCGGCATGGAAGGCGTGGCGGTAACTGAACATAGGGGGAGGATGGTAACGGTGTTGGGGCCGCAGAAGCGCGAATTTGCCTGCGCAGGGCCATTCTTCGTATAATCGCGGGCTTCGCAGCGTTTTTGTGGCCCCGCGGCGAAGACTTCAAACCCACCTAAGAGATTCCCGTCAGAGGAACGCCGACCGTGGAAAAGGGCCCGCCAAACCCTCTTTTCAAGAGAAAAACTCATGACCAAAACGTTCAGCGCCAAGCCCGCTGACGTGACGCACGAGTGGTTTGTGATTGACGCGACCGACAAGGTCCTCGGACGAGTAGCCAGCGAAGTTGCTCTCCGTTTGCGCGGCAAACACAAGGCCATTTACACGCCTCACGTCGATACCGGTGACTTCATCGTCATCATCAACGCATCGCACCTGCGCGTCACTGGCGCCAAGTCGATCGACAAGGTGTACTACCGTCACTCGGGCTACCCGGGCGGTATCACGGCGACCAACTTCCGCGACATGCAATCGAAGCACCCGGGCCGCGCCCTGGAAAAGGCTGTCAAGGGCATGCTGCCCAAGGGCCCGCTCGGTTACGCAATGATCAAGAAACTCAAGGTGTACGGTGGCGCTGAGCACCCGCATACCGCCCAACAGCCCAAAGTGCTGGAACTGTAAGGAGCCTTGAGAATGATTGGTGAATGGAACAATGGCACCGGCCGTCGCAAATCGAGCGTCGCCCGCGTGTTTCTGAAAAAGGGCTCGGGCAAGATCACGGTCAACGGCAAGGACATCCAAGAGTTCTTCGGCCGCGAAACCTCGATCATGATCGCGAAGCAACCCCTCGCGCTGACCAACAACCTCGAAACCTTCGACGTGATGGTCAACGTGCACGGCGGTGGCGAATCGGGTCAGGCCGGCGCCACGCGCCACGGCATCACCCGTGCGCTGATCGACTACGACGCCGCGCTCAAGCCCGTGCTGAGCCAGGCCGGCTACGTGACGCGTGACGCGCGCGAAGTCGAACGTAAGAAGGTCGGTCTGCACTCCGCCCGTCGTCGCAAGCAGTTCAGCAAGCGCTGATCCACTTGTTGCGATCAAAAAGCCGCCTTCGGGCGGCTTTTTCGTTGCCAGGGCCGCCTTCGGGCGGTCTTTTCATCGCATGCCCTGGCATGGCGGCGTCCCGACCCCACTTGCATAGGGGTGCACGCCACACCCGGCCTGCCGGGAATGCCGCATTGCAGTACGATCCGTTCCATTGGCCGCATGTCCGGCCCCCAAGGAGTTACCAGTCCATGAGCGCCGTAGCCGAAAACATCCAGACCCAGATGCCCGAGCCGATCGTCTTCACCGACAGCGCGGCAGCCAAGGTGGCCGACCTGATCGCCGAAGAAGGCAACCCCGACCTCAAGCTGCGCGTGTTCGTGCAGGGCGGCGGGTGCTCCGGCTTCCAGTACGGTTTCACCTTCGATGAAATCACCAACGAAGACGACACGACCATGACCAAGAACGGCGTGTCGTTGTTGATCGACGCCATGAGCTACCAGTACCTGGTCGGCGCCGAGATCGACTACAAGGAAGACCTGCAAGGCGCCCAGTTCGTGATCAAGAACCCGAACGCCACCAGTACCTGCGGTTGCGGATCGAGCTTCTCGGCCTGATGCCCGGATGCTTCTGACCTAGCCTCCCCAAAAAGCCGCCTTCGGGCGGCTTTTTCGTTCCTGCTTCTTTTTCCTCCCGCCCATGACTTCCGAGGCTGAACCCTCCGCCCATCCCGTCCGCAAGAGCCTGCTGTGGCTGGTCGCCGTCGGCTTCTTCATGCAGACGCTCGATGCCACCATCATCAACACGGCATTGCCGGCGATGGCCGCCAGCCTCGGCGAGAGCCCGCTGCGCATGCAGTCGGTGGTGGTGGCCTATGCGCTGACCATGGCGATGCTGATCCCGGCCTCGGGCTGGATCGCTGACCGCTTCGGCACGCGCCGCATCTTCTTCTCGGCCATCGTGCTGTTCGCGCTCGGCTCGGTGCTGTGCGCGCTGTCGCACAGCCTGGGCCAGCTGGTGGCGGCGCGCGTGGTGCAGGGGCTCGGCGGGGCGCTGCTGCTGCCCGTGGGGCGGCTGTCGCTGCTGCGCACGGTGCCGCGCGGGGAGTTCCTCCAGGCGATGAGCTTCGTGGCCATTCCGGGGCTCATAGGTCCCTTGCTGGGCCCTACGCTGGGCGGGTGGCTGGTGCAGTACGCCTCCTGGCACTGGATCTTCCTGATCAACGTGCCCGTGGGGCTGGCCGGCTGCATCGCCACGCTCAAGTACATGCCCGACCTGCGTGGCGTGGTGCAGAAGCGTTTCGACAGCGTCGGCTACGCGATGCTTGCCTTTGGCATGGTGGCGATCTCGCTCTCGCTCGACGGCGTGGGCCTGCGCCAGGGCGGCGTGATGGTCGTGCTGATCTTCGGCTTCGCGAGCATCGTCGCCTACTGGCTGCGCGCCGCGCGCATACCTGAGCCGCTTTTTGCACCGTCGCTCTTTCACGTGCCGACGCTCAGCATCGGCCTGATCGGCAACCTGTTCTCGCGCCTGGGCAGCAGCTGCATGCCTTTCCTGGTGCCGCTGCTGCTGCAGGTGTCGATGGGCTATTCGCCGGTGCGCGCCGGGCTGATGATGCTGCCGATCGCGCTGGCCGGCATGGCCATGAAGCGCTTCGCCACGCCGTTGATCACGCGCCACGGCTACCGCAAGGTGCTGGTGGTCAACACCATCCTCGTGGGCTGCACCATGGCCAGCTTCGGCCTGACGGCGCCGGGCCAGCCTATGGCGCTGCACGTGCTGCAGCTGCTGGCTTTCGGTGCGGTCAATTCGCTGCAGTTCACGGCGATGAACACGATCACGCTGAAGGACCTGGACGGCAGCATGGCCAGCAGCGGCAACAGCCTGCTGTCGATGGTGCAGATGCTGGCCATGAGCATGGGCGTGGCCGCCGCGGGTGCCGTGCTGGCAGGCTACAACGGCATCTTCGGTACAGATACGCCGGCGCACACGCTGGACGCTTTTCAGGCTACTTTTGCGAGCATGGGGCTCATCACGGTGGCTTCTGCGCTGATCTTCTGGCATCTGCCGTCGGAAGTGCGCGCGCCGCACCCGGCGCAGCCGGAGGTTTCCGGCCAGGGCTGATTCAGGCCGGGTAGATCGCGCCGAGCACGCGCTCTCCGCGCGCGCCGGTCACGCTGGCGAGGTTCCCCGCCTCGCGACGAACGCTGGCGCGGGCAAGCCAGGCAAATGCCGCCGCCTCGACCTGCTGGGGCGGCAGGCCGTGATCGGTCGATGCCGCGACGGTCACGCCGGGCAACAGTGCGCGCAGGCGGGCCAGCAGATGGTCGTTCAGGGCGCCGCCACCGCAGACGATCAGCAGCTTGCTGTCTTTTCCGTAGCGCTTCACGTCCGCTGCGCAGGCTTGGGCGGTCAGTTCGGCCAGGGTGGCCTGCACGTCCTCGGGCACCATCACCGTGGTGCCGAGCTGGGCGGCGAGCCAGTCCGGATTGAACAGGTCGCGCCCGGTGCTCTTTGGCGGCGTCCTGCCGAAGTACGGATCGGCCAGAAACTGCGCGAGCAGGCCGGGCAGCACCTGTCCGCTGGCTGCCCACTGGCCGCCGAGGTCGAAGGGCCGGCCCTGGTGGGCCTGGCACCAGTGGTCCATCAGCGCGTTGCCGGGGCCGCAGTCGAAGCCGAGCACGGAGGCGCCGCCAGACGTGTTCGTGGCCGGCAAAAAGCTCAAATTCGAAATGCCGCCGATGTTCAGCACCGCGACCGTCTCGTCGGCCCGCGCGAACAGCGCTCTGTGAAAGGCCGGCACCAGCGGTGCGCCCTGGCCGCCGGCCGCGAGATCGCGGCTGCGGAAATCGCCGACTACATCGATGCCGGTCAGCTCAGCCAGCAGCGAAGGGTTGTTGATCTGGAGCGTGTAGCCGACTTCGTCGAACTCGAGCGGCCGGTGGCGCACGGTCTGCCCATGCGCGCCGATGGCGGTGACGGCGCGGGCGTCCGTGCCGCTGTCCGCCAGTAGTTGGTGGACCACGCCGGCATAGGCGCGCGCGAGCCCATTGCCGGCAAGGGCCGCCCTGTGCAGTTCGTTGTCGCCGGGAGTGTTGAGCGCAAGCAGTTCCGCGCGCAGTGCCACGGGAAAGGCGGCCGTGGCGTAGGAGCGCACCGCGATGCGGCCGTCCGAGAAATCGGCGAGCACGCCGTCGACGCCGTCGAGCGAGGTGCCCGACATCAGGCCGATGAAGAGATCGGCCGCCATTTGCCGGGTGATCAGTCGGCGCTGGCCTGGATGACGGAGAAGGCCGCGGCCAGTTCGGTGCGCGCGCCGATGGCCACGCGCTCGAAGGCGGGACGCATGGCGGCGGTGATCGGTGCGCCGCCTTCCTGTGCGATGGAGGTCGGGTCCTGGTAGACGCCGCCCACGCGGAATTCGAAGTGCAGGTGCGGGCCGGTGGCCCAGCCGGTGGAGCCCACCGCGCCGACCGTCTGGCCCTGGCTCACGGCCTGGCCCGCCTTGACGTCGATGCGGCTCAGGTGCGCATACGCCGTCTGCTGGTTGTTGCGGTGGTTGATGATGACGATGTTGCCGTAGCCGTTCTGCGTGCCGGCGAAATCGACCGTGCCGTCGCCGACCGAACGCACCGAGGTGCCGGTGGGCGCCGCGTAGTCGATGCCGTTGTGCTGGCGCCAGCTGTTCAGGATCGGATGCATGCGCATCGCGAAGCCGCTGGACACGCGCGAGAACTCGACCGGCGTTGCAAGGTATGCCTTGCGCAGGCTGTCGCCGTTCGGGCGGTAGTAGCTGCCCTTCTGGCCCGCGCCCGGGGGCTGGAACCAGACGGCCTGGTGGATCTTGCCGTTGTTCTCGAACTCGGCCGACAGTACGCGGCCGCTGCGCAGCGCCTGCCCGTCGGCTTCGAAGGTCTCGTACACCACGGCGAAGCGGTCGCCCTTGCGCAGGTTTCGCACGTCGACGTCGCCCGCGAAGATGTCGGCCAGCTGGCTCGCCACTGCGTCGGGAATGCGCGAGTCGTCGGTGGCGGCAAACAGCGAGGTGCGGATGGTGCCGCTCGCCAGGCGCGTGCCCGGGGTGAGCGAATCGCGCTCGGTCACGCCGGCGAAGCCGGTGGGCGTGCGCTCGATGACGAAGCGCTTGAAGCCGCCGTCGCCATCGGGAATCCAGCGGGCGCTGAGCTTCTTGAGCTGGTTTTCCTGCGTGGCCTCGGCCGTCACGGTGCGGCCGGCGCGCGAGAACAGCGCATTGCGGGCTTCCACGCTGCCGCGCACGAAGGCGGTGGCGGCCGGGTCGGAGATGCCCAGGCGCTTCATCAGCGCGTCGGCGGTGTCGCTCGAGCGGGTGACGTCGGTGCGGAAGAGTGTGAAGCTGAAGTTCTCGAGCGATTCGCTCTGGTCGGCGAACGAGACGGGCGCCGTGGCTTCGAGGATCTGGTGGACCGGGAGGTCGGATGCGTCGGGGCCGAGGGAGGCCACCGCGAGGGTGCCGGCGCTCAGCAAGGCGGCAGCGATGACCGCTGTGATCTGCCTGGGGTACGTCCGGAATGTATAGGCCACGCGAGAAGCGAGAAGCTCCTCGGCGGCAAGAATGCCGTTGATCAAACTATGAATTCCAGCTCAGGTTCTGCAGGTCCGTGCTGCAAGGCCCAGTAACGTTCAGGGCGGCAGGAGACGGTGCGGAAAGAAGCGCCGCTTAGAATTCGGCGCTTGAAAAGTCGGGCTGAGTATAGCTTCGGCACCCCAAAAATCAGCCAAAAAAGCCCGTAAAGGCCGAATCTGTTACATCCATGAGCCTCTCGAATAGTGTAGGACGCGCGCTCGAAATCTCCCTCCGGGGCGCTGACGAGCTGCTGCCGCAGGACGAATGGGTGCGCAAGCTCCAGCGCTCCGAAGCGACCGGAACCCCGTTGCGGATCAAGCTGGGCCTGGACCCGACGGCGCCCGACATCCACATCGGCCACACCGTGGTGCTCAACAAGATGCGCCAGCTGCAGGACCTGGGGCACCGGGTGATCTTCCTGATCGGCGACTTCACGACCACCATCGGCGATCCTTCCGGCCGCAACAGCACCCGCCCGCCGCTCACCCGCGAGCAGATCGAGGCCAACGCTCAGACTTACTACAAGCAGGCCAGCCTGGTGCTGGACCCCGAGAAGACCGAGATCCGCTACAACTCCGAATGGAGCGACCCCCTCGGTGCCCGCGGCATGATCCAGCTCGCCGCCAAGTACACGGTGGCCCGGATGATGGAGCGCGACGACTTCAACAAGCGCTTCAAGGCCGGCCAGTCGATCTCGGTCCACGAATTCCTTTACCCGCTGATGCAGGGCTACGACTCGGTCGCCCTGAAGAGCGACCTCGAACTGGGTGGAACCGACCAGAGGTTCAACCTGCTCGTCGGCCGTCACCTCCAGCAGGAGTATGGCCAGGAGCCGCAGTGCATACTCACTATGCCGCTGTTGGAGGGGCTCGATGGCGTTGAGAAGATGTCCAAGAGCAAGAACAACTACATCGGCATCAGCGAGGACGCCAACACCATGTTCGCCAAGGTGCTGTCGATCTCCGACGACCTGATGTGGCGCTGGTACACGCTGCTGAGCTTCCAGTCGCTCGAGCAGATCGCGGCGCTGAAGGCCGAGATCGAGGGCGGCCGCAACCCGAAGGACGCCAAGGTCGCGCTGGCCAAGGAAATCACCGCGCGCTTCCACAATGCGGCGGCGGCGGACGCGGCCGAGCAGGATTTCATCAACCGCAGCAAGGGCGGCGTGCCTGACGAGATTCCGGAAGTGTCGCTGTCGGGTGCACCGCTGGGCATCGCCCAGGTGCTCAAGCAGGCAAACCTTGCGCCGTCGACCTCGGAAGGCAACCGCCTGATCGACGGCGGCGGCGTGCGGATCGACTCCGCCGTGGTCAGCGACAAGGCGCTGAAGCTGCCCGCAGGCAGCTACGTGGTGCAGGTCGGCAAGCGCAAGTTCGCTCGCGTGACCCTGAGCTGAGGCCGGCCGGACTAGGTCCGCTTCTCAGCGGACCTCGATCGTGACGCGCCGGTTGCGCGGCTCGTCCACCTCGTCGGCGGTCGGAATGGCCAGGTCGCGCTCGCCGCGGCCCACGGCCTCGATGCGGTTCGCCGGGAACTGGCGCTCCACGAAGAGCTGCGCCACTTCCTGCGCCCGACGGCGCGACAGTTCGTCGTTCTGCTCGCCGCTGCCCTTGGTGTCGGTGTGGCCCGTGACCACGATGTCGCCGCCGCTGCGCGCCAGGGCTGCGGCCAGCGCCTCGGTCATGATCTGCTGCGACGCCGCCGTCAGCGTGGTGCCGCCGAGCTCGAAGTACACCGTGTATCGCTGCGGCGGGGGCGGGCGCATGTCGAACAGCGACTTGTTTTCAGCCTGCACCTTGGCCGGGTCGACCTTGTCGACCACCGGCGCGCCCTTGGCGCCCACCGCGGCCGTGGCGCGCTGGTAGGGCGTGGAGAGCACTTCCTCCCAGTCCTTGGCGCGCACCACCACCCCGGAAGCAGAGCCATCGGCCTGCGGCAGGAGCACAACCCGCGTGCCGGGCGTCGAGCACGCGGCCAGCAGCGCTGCGGCCAGCGTGGCCGCGAAAAGGGATGCGAGGCGGGAGGATTGGAGTTTCGGCATCTTCATCATGGTTGGCCGTCTGCTTGCACGATGAAGTCGGTGCCGCGGATGCCGATGGTGGCGGTCTGCGTTTCGACCCGAACCGCGTCGGGGTTGGTCTTGCCGATCAGGCCGGTGATCATGCGCATGGAGCCGCGCAGCAGCGAGAGCAGCATGCCGCCGTCGCGCGTCGTGCCGTCGAAGTGGAATTCCTTGAGGTCGAGCCGCGAAGAGGGGCCGACCACCAGCGTCGTGTCGTCGCGCAGCACCACGGAGGCGGAGGAATCGGGGCCGGTCACGATGCGGTCCACGGCGCCCAGTGCATCGCCGGGGCTGGCGGTGCGGGCGGCGCCGGCGCCGTTGAGCAGCTGTACGCTGCCGCGCACGGATTTCACGAAGCCGGCCTGGAGATCGGCCTTGGCGGCGGGCGCGGCAGGCGTGGTTGCCGCGGGTGCGGGAGCCGCTGGCGGCGTCTGTGCTTGTGCCAGCGCGGCCCCCGCGATGGCGAGGCCGCCCAGGGCGGTCACGAGGTTTTTCATCATCTGGCTCTCTGCAAGGAACTGTTGCGCAATGGTCGCAAATATTAATGCGAAGGCGTTACATATGGACACGAGGCTGATAATTCAGGCAGTTTCTGCGGCCTTTTACCGCTTTTTGCGTTGCTTCCTGCCCCTTTCCTGATGGCTCTTGCATGATGTTTACCCCTAAGGCGCTGCTTCGCGTGTCGATCGGTGTGGCATTGATCACGATCGTGCTCAAGGGCCTGGCCGGCTACATGACGAACTCCATGGGCCTGATATCGGACGCCATGGAGTCTTTCGTGAACCTGGCGAGCGCCATGTTCGCGCTGGCCATGGTGACCATCGCCGAACGGCCGGCCGACGACGAGCACCCCTACGGCCACCACAAGGCCGAATACTTCTCCTCGGGTTTCGAAGGCGTCCTGATCGTCGGCGCGGCCATCGCGATCCTCTGGGTCTCGGTGCAGCGCCTGCTGTCTCCCCAGCCGCTGGAGCAGCTGGGCTGGGGCCTGGCGCTGTCGGTGCTGAGTTCGGGCTTCAATGCCGGGCTGGCTTTCGTGCTGTTCCGCGCGGCAAAGGCCCACCGCTCGATCGCGCTGGAGGCCGACGGCCGCCACCTGATGGCCGACGTCTGGACTTCCGCCGCCGTGCTGGCCGGCATCCTCGGCGTGCTGCTCACCGGCTGGCTCTGGCTCGACCCGGTCCTGGCCATCGGCGTCGCGTTGAACATCGCGCGCGAGGGCGTCAAGCTGGTGTGGCGCTCCTCGCAGGGGCTGATGGACGAAGCCCTCGACCCCGAAACCCTCGCCACCGTGCGCGCCACGCTCGAAGCCTTCGCCGCCCGTGTGCCCGACGGCGCACGGCTGCGCTTCGACGACATGGTCACGCGCAGCGCCGGCCAGCGCCGCTTCGCCGACCTGCACATGCACGTGCCCGGCGAGTGGACCCTGCAGCACGCCGCCAGCATGCGCGACGAACTCGAGCAGGCCCTGATGGACGCCGTGCCCGGCCTGCGTGTCACGATCCAGCTCCTGCCCCTGACCATGGAAGCCCGCGCCACCCAGGCCGGCGAACATCACCCCGTATGAAAGCTGTTCTCCAGCGCGTGGCGAATGCACGCGTCGACATTTCCGGCCGCACCGTCGGCGCCATCGATGCAGGGCTGCTCGTGCTGCTGTGTGCCGAGCGCGGCGACGTCGATGCGCTCGCCGACCGCATGCTCGCCAAGATCCTCAAGCTGCGCATCTTTGCCGACGAGGCCGGCAAGATGAACCGCAGCGTGCAGGACATCGGCGGCGGCCTGCTCGTGGTGAGCCAGTTCACGCTGGCGGCCGACGCGAGTGCCGGCAACCGCCCCAGTTTCATCCAGGCCGCGCCGCCCGACGAGGGACGCCGGCTCTACGAATACTTCGTGGCGCAGGCCCGCACCGCGCATCCGGTGGTTGCCACCGGCGAATTCGGCGCCGACATGCAGGTGCACCTGCTGAACGACGGGCCGGTCACGATCCCGCTGCAGATGACGGCGTAGCGGCTGCTGTCGATCTACTTGCCGTACGGGCTGCGGATGCCCAGCCCCGCGAGGATCTCGATCTCGTAAGCCTCCATCTCGTCGGCGTCCGCCTCGCTGGTCTCGTGGTCCCAGCCCTGCGCATGCAGCGTGCCGTGCACCAGCAGGTGCGCGTAGTGGTCGGCCAGCGTCTTTCGGTTTTCCTTCTCCTCGCGCGCGACCACCGGCGCGCACAGCACCAGGTCGGCTATCACCAGCGGGCTTTGCGCATAGTCGAAGGTCAGCACGTTGGTCGCGTAGTCCTTGCCGCGGAACTCTCGGTTCAGGCGCTGGCCTTCGTCGGCATCGACGATGCGCACGGTGATCTCGCCATCGATGTCGAGCGCATGGCGTATCCAGCGCGTCACGCTGTGGCGCGGCAGCGCCGCGCGATGGCGCTCCACGCCCTTGAAGCGGCCGAACTGCAGCGAGAGCGAAAGTGCAGGGAGCTTCGATGCGGCCATTTCAGTGATTCCCCGCGCGCTTGCGCTGCCGTCGTAGGCATCGACGATCTTCGCCACCAGCGGGTGGCGCACCACGTCCGCGCTCGTGAAGTGCGTCATGGCGATGCCGTTCACGCGCTTGAGCACGCGCTCCGCGTCGATCAGCCCGCTGAGCTGCTGCTTGGGCAGGTCGATCTGGCTCACGTCGCCCGTCACCACCGCGCGCGCGCCGAAGCCGATGCGCGTGAGGAACATCTTCATCTGCTCCGGCGTGGTGTTCTGCGCCTCGTCGAGGATCACGAAGGCGTTGTTCAGCGTGCGCCCGCGCATGAAGGCCAGCGGCGCGATTTCGAGCGCATTGCGTTCGAAGGCCTTCTGCACCTTCTCGAAGCCCATCAGGTCGTAGAGCGCGTCGTACAGCGGGCGCAGGTACGGGTCGACCTTCTGCGTCAGATCGCCGGGCAGGAAGCCCAGCCGCTCGCCCGCCTCGACGGCCGGCCGCGTCAGCACGATGCGCTGCACGGCGGCGCGCTCCAGCGCATCGACCGCGCAGGCCACCGCGAGGTACGTCTTGCCGGTGCCGGCCGGGCCGATGCCGAAGGTGATGTCGTGCTTCGCGATGTTGTCGAGGTAGATCGCCTGCGTGGGCGTGCGCGCGCGCAGGTCGGTGCGGCGGGTGACGAGCATCGCCATGTCGTCGTCGCCATCGAGCATGCCGCCGTCGCCGGCCAGCGTGAGCTGCACCACGGCCGCGTCGATGGGGCGCTGCGCGATCTCGTACAGCGCCTGCAGCACGTCCATCGCGCGCTGTGCGGCGGCCTTGTGGCCGTCGACCTTGAACTGCTCGTGGCGGTGCGCGATCTTCACGCCCAGTGCTTCCTCGATGCGGCGCAGGTGTGCGTCCAGGGGGCCGCACAGGTGGCTGAGGCGCGAATTGTTCAGTGGGGTAAAGGTGTGTCGCAGAATCACGCCGGACATTTCAAGGAAAAAGGGCACCCATGATAGGCAAACTGACCGGCACGCTGGCCGAACGCAACCCGCCGCAGGTGGTTGTGGACTGCAACGGGGTCGGCTACGAGGTCGACGTGCCGATGAGCACGTTCTACAACCTGCCGAACGTCGGCACCAAGGTTTCGCTGCTCACGCACTTCGTCGTGCGCGAGGACGCGCAGATTCTCTACGGCTTCGGTACCGCCGAGGAGCGGGCGGCTTTTCGCCAGCTCATCAAGATCACCGGCGTGGGCCCGCGCACCGCGCTGGGCCTGCTCTCGGGCATGAGCGTGGGAGAGCTCTCGCAGGCGATCACCACGCAGGAACTGGGCCGACTGGTGAAGATCCCCGGCATCGGCAAGAAGACCGCCGAGCGGCTGCTGCTGGAGCTCAAGGGCAAGCTCGGCGCCGACATCGGCCTGCCGGCGCACGCGGCCTCCGATGCGCAGGCCGACATCCTGCAGGCGCTGGTCGCGCTGGGCTACAGCGACAAGGAAGCCGCGCTCGCGCTCAAGGCGCTGCCGAAGGATGCGACGGTGAGCGAGGGCATCAAGATGGCGCTGAAGTCGCTGGCCAAGTAAGCCTCGGCCAGCGGGAGGCCGTTCACTCGAGCGTCAGCCCGATGTCTTTCACCAGCACGCTCCAGTCGTGCAGGTCCTTCTGCATCGTCGCGCCGAACTGCTCGGGCGTGTTCTGCGGAAGGTCGGTGAAGTTGAGCTCTCGCAGGCGTTGCACCACGGCCGGATCCTTCAGCACCTGGTTCAACGCCACATTGAGCTTCTTCACGATGGCCGGTGGCGTCTTCGCGGGCGCCAGCACCCCGTACCAGGAGTAGTTCGTGAAGGGGTAGCCGGCCTCGGTCATCGTCGGCACGTCGGGCAGCATCGGGATGCGCGAAGGGCCGCTGTTCGCCAGTGCCTTCAGGCGGCCGGCGCGCACCAGCTCCACAGTGGACGACATGTCCGCGAACGCCGCATCCACCTGGCCGCCCATCAGGTCCTGCACGCAGGGGCCGCTGCCCTTGTAGGGCACGTGCGTCATCGCAAGGCCTGCCTGCTTCTTGAGGCTCTCCATCGCGAGGTGGCCGCCCGAGCCGTTGCCCCACGAGCAGTAGTTGAGCTTGTCGGGGCGCGCCTTTGCATAGGCGACGAATTCCTTGAGCGTCTTCACCGGCAGGTCCTGCCGGACCAGCAGCAGGTTGCCGCCGCGCCCGATCTGCGCTACTGGCGCGAAGTCCTTCACCGGGTCGTAGGGCAGCTTCCTGTAGAGGCTGGGGTTCACCACCATCGCCGCGGCGTAGGTGAACAGCAGCTTGTAGCCGTCGGGCGTGCCGCGCGCCGCGAGCTCGGTGCCGAGGATGCCGTTGGCGCCGGGGCGGTTGTCGATGATGAAGGGCTGCTTCAGCCTCTTGGAGAGCGCGTCCGCGATCAGCCTCGAGATGGTGTCGGTGCCGCCGGCGGCTGCCGTGGGGACGATCAGCGTCACCGGCTTGTCGGGGTAGGCATCGGCCGAGCCTTGCGCGTGAGCGGCGGTCGCGCCCCAGGTCGCGAGCGCGCCCAGGGCCAGCATGCGCAGTCGGCGCTGGAGGCGTGTTGTTCTCATGTCTTGTCTCCTGTCATCTGTATCAGTGAATGCCGAAGCGCCCCTGCGTTCCCTGCTCGATCATGTCCGCGCCGACGCGATACAGGTTGCGCGACACGTAACTGGGCACCTGCCGCGCGCGCTCGCGCAGCCATTCGGCCTTGAGCGAGCGCGCTTCCGCGATCTCGGGCGCGTCGCCCTCGGCGATGGCCAGCAGGTCGATCACATGTAGCGCGAGCTGCCAGTTGCCGTCCTTCGCGAGGCTGCGCGCATGCGCGATCACGCCGCGCTTGTCGGTTATGGCCTCGCCCACGGCCCGGCCGATGGTCTCGGGCGCCTCGGGATGCAGCGAGGTCGGGTTGCGGTCCCACCAGCCGTTCTCCGAGCGATAGATGTCGCGCACGATGTAGCCGGGGTCGCCATACGTGGGCTTCATCCACTCGACGCCGAACAGCTCGTCGGGAAAGCGGATGCGCGCCAGCACGCCGCGCTCGTTGAAGCCCTCGTTCATCAGCCGCACGACCTCGGCGCGCAGCCAGCGCAGTGCCCGCGCGGTGTGCGTGAGCACGTGCCGCACCTGCTCCTCGCCTTCGAGCGTGGCGCCGAACTCGCGCACCGCCTTGCGCGCGCCGAGCGCCGCGAGCGCATCGAGCGTGTCGGCCCAGCGCACCGTGTCGCGCATCGTGCGAAAGGGCGTGCCGATGTTGGGAATCGAATCGATCAGCGCCGCGCCGCCGTACAGCACGCGCTGCGACGGGCTCCACAGCGCGATCGCGTCGTCGGTCTCCGAAGGCGCCCAGCGCAGCTCGATGCAGCTGTCGCCCTGGCCGATCTGCAGCCTGTCTTCGAAGGTCTCCGTGGGCGCGGGCATCGTGAGCCGCCGGTCGAAGAAGCCAGCCGGCCGGTTGAACTGGATCTCGGCCATGCGGTGCTGCAGTGCCTCTGTCTCCCGGTAGCGGGCCTGGCGCCGCAGCACGTTGCGGTGCGCGATGACGCGCGGCGGCGCGTCCCCGCGCTGCGCGGCATGCGCGAGCCACATCGGCACGCCGGAGTTGTAGCCCACGTGCCCGTGGCTGTAGCACAGCGCATGCAGCGGCGCGTTGCTGAGCTCGCGCACCGCGTCGATCATTCCCTGCGTCACCGGACCGCCCGGCCCTGCGTCGATCACCACGAGGCCGGCGTCCGTCTCGGCCACGAAGGATTGGCCCTGTCCGCGCAGGATGTGCAGGCCCGGCGCCACCGGCTCGGTGCCCGTGCCGACGATGAGGAAAGGCTTTTCCTGTTCCGTGTCGTTCGTGTTCATACGGCCTCCCCGGTGCGGACCAGCGCCGGCAGCGCATAGCGGCCGTCCAGCATTTCCTCGCGCGGCACGTAGGCGCGCAGGCAGAGATAGAAATCGCCGGCAGGTGCCGGCAGCCAGTTCGCATGCGCGGCCTCGCCTTCGGGGCGCGCATGCTGGATGTGCAGCGTAAGCCCGCCATCGGCGTCATGGCGCAGCGCTGGCGTTCGGTCGCCGATGGCGTAGCGGCCGATGGGGTTGTCCACCAGCATGTAGTCGCGGCTGTCGTACATCGTGAGCGACCAGAAGGCCTCGACCGGCGGCAGCGCGCCGGGCGCGAAGCGCAGCGTGTAGCGGCTGCTTCCGTTGAGCTTGCGCCCCGAAGCGTCGTTCCACGCCAGCGGATAGGTCGCCTCGCGGCTCTCGAGCATGCCGATGTACTTGAGCGCCACCAGCGCGCGCGCCAGGTGGTCGTCGCCGAAGCTGCCTTCGACCAGCGGCATCTGCACCCAGCCGGTGGAAGACGTGGTGCCGGATTGCGCGCCGCGCAGCTGCGGCAGCACGGCATCGAGTGCGTCCTGAAGCACACTGCGCTGCGTGTCGTCGAGCGCATCGACGTCAGGTCCGAGACCGAGCGAGGCGAAGCGGGCGATCAACCCGGCATCGCGCGCGGGCGGCGGGTTCTCGCGCAGCGCGCGATTCACCTGCGCCGCGAAGTGCTCGGCGGTCAGCGGCGCTTTCGGATCACAGGCCGGGTCGAAGTGCCTCGGCATCGAAGATGCCTTGCCCGCCTGCCAGTCGCCGAGCGTGCGCACGATGAAGCCGTCCTGCAGCGCATTGACGGCAGGCACGTCCTGCGGCCCGTCGACCAGGATGCGCCCGATGACCCACAGCCAGCGCGTCGGCGCTTCGATACGCGCGCCCGCCTCCCGGAACGCGGCCGGCAGTTCGCCGTGCCAGCCCGGTGGCGTGACGAGAAACGAGCGCGCGGTCGTGCCCGTGAGCCGCTGGCCGATGTGCGCGAAGGGGTTCGTGTAGAAGTCCAGCAGGCCCAGCACGTAATAGCGCCCGGCCGTGTCCGGCACGTCGATCACGAGCGGGCCGTCGCCCAGGTCGAGCCAGGCGTTGGTGTAGAGCGTGTCGTTGTTTGGCGTGACCACGCGGCTCTTGCCCGCGCCCAGCAGCTGCCGCGCATGCGTGAACACGTTGCACCAGCGATGAGGCTTCGGAGCTTCTCCGGCGATGTCGGTGCGTTGCGGCGAGGTGGCCGCGCGCATGCGGCTCATCTCGTAGAGCGGAAAGGCGTAGACGACGGCCTCCTCGGCCAGCGTGCGCAGTTCGTTGTCGATGGTCGCTGGCATGGCTCAGCCTTCCCGTGCCTGAAGGGCCGGAACGCGCCAGCTCTGCACGCCTTCGCGTGGGTAGTACATGCGCAGGATCAGGTAGAAGCGCCCGGCCGGCGCCGGCAGCCAGTTGGCGGCGTCGGCCGGACGTGCGTGGCTCATGTGGATCTCCAGGCTGCCGTCGGCGCCGTGCTTCAGGCCGGGCGTGCGGTCGCCGATGGCGTGGCGCCTGATCTCGTTGGGGTAGAGGAAACGGTCGGCGTCGTAGAGCGTCACCGACCAGAAGGCATCCGCTGGCGGAAGGTCGTCGGCTTCGAAGCGCATGGTGTAGCTGTGCTTGCCGTCCAGCGGCTCCTGCTTCGCGTCGTGATGCGCAGCGGCGTACACGGCCTCGCTGGTGGCCAACGCGCCCAGGCCCAGGTAGGCGGTGCGGGCGCGGCCGAGGAACTCGTCGCCGTAGCGTCCAGTGGCGGGCGCCATCGACCAGGGCTTGGGACGGCGGTTGCGGCCTGCCGCACCGACGAGCTGCACGCCTTCCGCGAAGCCCTCGATCAGGCCCTCGCGCGCGGGTTCGTCCAGTGTGTCCCACGAGAAGGCGGCATCCGGCCGCAGCCCGGCCTGGCCGAACCAGGCCACCAGCGCACGGTCTTCCACGCGGCCCGGTGCCTCTGCGAGTTCCCGGCACATGTTGGTGAAGAAGCGCTGTGCCACCTGTGCAGCCGGCTCGCCGTTCTCGAAGGCGGCGGCCATCGCGTCCACCAGAGGGCCGTCCCAGTGCTCGACCGCAGCCGGCCGGCCCTGCAGTGCCGTGCCGGGGGCGGGTGCCAGCCTGATCTCGGCCTGTAGCGCGCGTGCTGCAGGCCAGTCGCTCTCGTCGCCCACCAGGATGCGGCCGATCAGCCAGACGAGATCGGTGGGGCAATGCACCACGCGATGGCCGGCGAGCGATGCGGGCACCATGCTGTTGGGCCCGACGAGCACCACGGTCTCGCCCTCGGGGTTGCAGTTGCGTGGTCCGAGGTTCTCGAAGTTCTCGGTGTAGGCGTCGTACAGCGGCAGCACGAAGTAGCGCCCGGGATGGCGCGACGACGCGGGCACCGTCAGCAGCATCGGCCCAGGGGCCAGGTGGACCCACGCGATGGTGTAGAGCAGATCGTTGGCCGGCGTCACCACGTCGCGGTCTTCATGGGTGGAAGGGCGCGGCGCGTGGTGCAGCGTGTTCAGCGGCGCACGCACGTCCGAGCCGTGCGAGGCACCGGCGCGGCGCTCGGCCTGCGGCGCGGTCTGCATGGCGCAGGTGCGGTAGGTCTCGGTGAGCGGGTAGCCGTAGACGAAGGCGGCCAGGCCGATGGAGCGGGCGAGTGCCTTGCGCGCGAGGAAAACGGCGAGATTGGGATCGGGAGCGTTCATGGTGGATGTCTCTTTGCTGGAGTTCATGGAATGCGGATGGACGGCGCTCAATCGAGCTTCACGCCCGTGGCCTGCGTGAGCCGCAGCGTCACCGGAAGAAAGGCCTTGTAGGCAGCGCTCGCCTCGGCCGGCAGGTTGCCGACGGGCTCGGCGCCCAGTTCCTCGATGCGCCGGCTGACTTCCGGCTGGCGGACCACCGCGCTGACTTCGCGCCCGAGCCGTTCGATCACCGCGTCGGGCGTCTTCGCCGGGGCCATCAGCGAGGTCGGGCCGGTGAGCGCGTAGGCCTCGTCGGCGTAGCCCTGCTCGGCGAAGGTCGGCACGTCCGGCAGCGCTTTCGCGCGGCGCGGGCCGGCCACCGCCAGCGGTCGCAGCTTGCCGGCCGCGATGTACGGCTGCAGCGTGGTGACCGAGCCGACGGTCATGTTGATGACGCCGCTGATCAGGTCGACCGCCATCGGGCTCTCGCCCTTGTAGGGCACGTGCAGCGTCTGCAGGCCGTAGGTCTTGTCCATGTAGACCTGGATCTGGTGCGGCTGCGTGCCAGGGCCCCACGAGCCCATCGTGTACTTGCCGGGCGCGGCCTTCACGGTGGCGATCAGGCTCTTGAAGTCCTTCGCGGGTACCGAGGGGTGCACCGCCAGCACGGTGCGCGTGGTGGCGATGTCCGAGACCATGCGCAGGTCGGTGCGCGGGTCGTAGGGCAGCTTGCTGTAGAGCACCATGTTCGCGGTGACCGGGCCCGGCACCGCCAGCAGCAGCGTGTAGCCGTCGGGCGCGCTCTTGGCGACGTAGTCGGTGCCGATGATCCCGCCCGCGCCGCTGCGGTTCTCGACCACCACCGGCTGGCCCAGCCGCTTCGACAGGCCTTCGGCCACGATGCGCGCGAGGATGTCGGTGGAGCCGCCCGCCTGGTACTGCACGATGATGCGAAGCGGCTTCGACGGAAAGGGCGCTTCGGCCTGCGCGCCGCCTGCCACGAGGGCCAGCATGGCGCCGATGCCGAGTGCGGCACGTTGTCTCTTCGATGTCGTCATGCGATCTGTCTCCGGTTGTTGTTCATCCGGCGCGTCCGACGACCAGCGCGTCGACCGCCACGCAGCCGCCATCGGCACGAGGCCGCGCGATCAGCGGGTTGATCTCGGCGCTGTCGAGCGAATCGCCGCAGCGCAGCGCGAAACCGGCCAGCGCGCACAGCGCATCGGCGATAGATTCGAGGTCGACAGGCGCACGGCCGCGCGCGCCGTCGAGGATCGCGAAGGCGCGCAGCTCGCGCACCATGGCCAGTGCGTCGTCGCGCGTGATCGGCAGCGCGCGCAGCGACACGTCGCGCAGCGTCTCGACGTGGATGCCACCCAGGCCGAACATCAGCACCGGGCCGAACACCGGGTCGCGGTGCACGCCGGCGATGCATTCGACGCCGCCGCCCAGCATGCGCGCCACCAGCGCGCCGTCGAGCCGCGCATCGGGCCGGGCGGTGAGCGCGTGGTCGCGCGTGCGCTCGAAGGCCGCGCGTGCCTGCGCCGCGCCGCGCAGGCCGAGCGCCACGCCGCCGACGTCCGACTTGTGCGGGATGTCCGCGCTCACGATCTTCACCACCACCGCGTCGCCGATGGCTTCGGCGGCGGCAGTGGCCTCATCGGCGCTGCGCACCACGCGGTGCTCGACCACGGGCACGCCGGCTTCGGCGAGCAGCGCCAGGGCGTCGGGTTCGGACATGGTGCCGGGTGCGAGCTTCAGCGGATTCGAGGCAGGAGCCGAGTCCGCCGCAGGCGCCGCACCGGTCTTCAACCCGGCCAGCGCGGCAATCGTGCGGATGCCGTCCGACGGATCGGCGAAAACCAGGCAGCGCATCGCCTCCAACTCGGCGCGGCGCTCGGGCGCCAGCAGGGTGCTGATGGCCAGCAGCGTGTCGGGATACGCCGCGCGCAGCGAGCCCACCAGTTCGCGCAGCACAGGCCAGAACGCATCCGACGCACCGGCCGCCGCCAGGAAGCCCATCCACGACGCGAAGCCGCGGTCGTCGAGCATCACGCGCGCGCTGCGCTCCAGCAGGCTCATGTCGTTCGTGACCTGCCCCGTGATGTCGACCGGGTTGCGCGGCGCCGCGAAGGGAACCCAGCTGCGCAGCGTGTCCTGCGCGGCCTCGCTCAGCGGCTGCACGTCGAGGCCTTGCGCCGAAGCTTCGTCGGCCATCAGCGCGCCCACCCCGCCCGAGAGCGTGAACAGCCCGATAGAGCGGTCGCGCGGCCGGCCGGCCACGGCCGCGCTGTGGGCCAGGTCGAAGAACTCGGTGAGGTTGCGCGCGCGCAGCACGCCGTACTGGCGGAACACCGCGTCGTACACCGCGTCGTCGCCCGCGAGCGCGGCCGTGTGCGAGGCGGCAGCCTGCGCGCCCAGCGCCGTGCTGCCGACCTTGACCATCACCACCGGCTTGCCGTTCGCCTGCGCGAGGGCCAGCGCGGCGCGCAGCCGGGGGCCGTCTCGGCAGCCTTCCATGTAGCCCATGATCACGTCGGTGGCCGGGTCCTGCGCGAGCCAGGCCAGGCAGTCGGCGAACTGCACGTCGGCCTCGTTGCCGGTGGTGGCCCACAGCGACAGGCCGACGCCGCGCGCCCGTGCCATCGAGTAGGCGTACGCGCCGAACGCGCCCGACTGGCTCACCAGCCCGATGCGCCCCGCCGCCACCCGGCCCACGCCGGGCGCCGGCGAGAAGGTCGCGTAGACATTGCGCGCGATGTTCATGAACCCCAGGCAGTTCGGGCCGATGAGCCGCACGCCGGCCGCACGCGCCTTGTCGCCGAGCCGTGTCTGCGCGGCCGTGCCCTCGGCGCCGGTCTCGGCGAAGCCTGACGAGAACAGCACCACGCCCTTCACCTTCGCGGCGATGGCGTCGTCGAGCGCGCCGTCGACCAGCGCGGCTGGCACGGCGAGGATGGCCAGGTCCACCGGCTGGCCGATGGCGCGCAGGCTGGGCCATGCCTGCAGCTCCTGGATGCGGTCGGCGTTGGGGTTGACCGGGTAGAGCGCGCCGTCGAAGCCGAAGCGGCGCTGGTAGTCGACCGGAATGCCGCCGATCTTCTGCGGGTTGGACGAGGCGCCGACCACCGCGATGGAGCGTGGCGCGAACAGGGCCGAGAGCGATTCGGCCTGGGAACTGAAGAAATCCATGGAGCGTGGCGTAGAGGTTTCAGAAGTTGTGGCGGATGCCGGTGGCGAGCACGCGCACGCCGTTGCCGCTGTCCGGCGCGACCGTGATGGTCGCGAGCGAGGCCGAGGCGCCGTTGCGGTTGAGCAGGCGCAGCCAGCGCGCGTACAGCACCGTGCGCTTGCTCAGGTAGTAGTCGTAGCCCAGCGTCCAGGCGAGCTGCGAGCGGCCGGTGTCGTCCACCTTGCGCTGCATGGCTTCGAACATCAGGTTCGACGTCGGCGTCACGTTGTAGGTGACGCCCAGGCTCGCGAGCTTCGCCGTGGGAACGCGCGGCAGGCTCGAGCTGTTGCGCACGTAGTTGGCGTAGAACTGCAGCCCGATGTCAGGCAGCTCGTACGCGCCGCTCAGCGCCTGGTAGGTGGTGGTGGCCGGGTCGGCCACGGGCGCCGCGGCCGAGCCGGAGCGTGCACGCTGGAACGCATAGGCGATGTAGTAGGGCTTGCGCGACCAGCCCGCGCTGCCGCCGTAGAAGTTGCCGCTCTGGTGGCTGGGCGCGCTCGATTCGCCGGGCGCGTAGGCGATGTCCGCGAAGAAATCGCTGCTGGCCGGCGTGCGGTAGCGAATCATGTTGCTGGCGCGGGCCGCGAAAGGCGTGAGCCCCGGCTGCGCGTCTGTGGCGGCCACCAGGTTGATCGGAGAGAACACGGAGTTCACGCCGTACGGGTCGGCCTTGAACAGCGTGTAGAACATCGGCGTGTACATGCGGCCCGCGTCGATCTGCCCCCATGGCCCCGACAGGCCGACGAAGGACTGCCGGCTGAACGACATGGCGGGCCCGGGCAGCGTGCCGTTGCCGGTGTCGGGCGCGAAGCCGCTCTCCAGCGTGAAGTGCGCGCTGAGCCCGCCGCCGAGGTCTTCGACGCCGCGAAAGCCAAGGCGCGAGGCGGTCTGGCCGCCGTCCTCCAGCCGCGTCGACGATGTCTTGCCCGACTTGGCGAAGCCCATGTAGAGGTCGACCGTGCCGTAGATGGTCACGCTGCTCTGCGCCAGCGCGAGCGAGGAATAGGCCGCCAGCGCGAGGCCGGCGGCGGCTGTCTTCTTCATGTGTTGTCTGTCTCCGGTAGGGCTTGCCGCATGCGGGTGATGCATGGCGGTGCCGCTTGTGTGCTTGTCGATGTCCGGTGCTTACGATAGAAATGACGGGCTCCCGAATCTGTCAACGCTTTGACAGATTCATGAACATCACTGCAGGGAGAACCCGCTGGCCCGATCGACCCCTTCCACCCCCCGCAACGCCGAGGAGAGCGCCGCGCTCCTCGAGCGGGCGCTGCGCTGGAACGAGCTGTTCTCGCGCTGGCCCGACGCGCGCCGGGCGGAGCTGATGAAGTCGGCGCGCATGGAGCGCTACAGGCGGCGCACGCAGGTGCTGGCGCACGACCGCCACCGGCGCGAACTGCTGGTGGTGGTGTCGGGCTGCCTCGAGATCAGCAGCATGAGCAGCAACGGCCGCAAGTACGTCAACGCGCTGCTGGGGCCGGGCCAGGTGGCGCCGCTGGTGCGCCTGCTGGAAGACGTTCCGCTGGCCTACGACTACCACGCGCACGAGGATTCGGTGATCGTCCACCTGCCCAGCGATGCCGTGATCGCGGTGCTCGACGCCGAGCCCGTGCTGTGGCGCGACGTGGCCAAGCTCGGCCTGCAGCGCCAGCGGCTGAGCATCGTGCTGCTGCAGAACCAGATGCTCAACTCGATCCACGGGCGCGTGGCCGCGACGCTGATGAGCCTGGTCCACTTCTACAACGGGCAGGGGCCGGGCGCGGGAGAAGGCGACGATGCCGGCCCGCTGGTGCGCCTGTCGCAGAACGACCTGGCGGCCATGCTCGGCCTGTCGCGCCAGACCATCAACAAGGAGCTCGGGCGCCTGGTGGAAGAGGGCGCCATCGACATGCGCTACAAGCGCATCCGCATCGTCGATGCCGAGCGGCTGGCGCGCATTGCCGTGGGCACCTGAGCTAGACGCTCAGGGGTGGATCTTCTCGCCCTTGGCCAGCATCTCGACGAACTGCGCGATGCGGCGCGCGCGGGTCTCGGGCTTCTTCGCGCTCTGGGTGCGGAAGAGCACGGCGAAGCGGTTGCGCGAGTCGAGCGTGGCGAAGAACTTCGCGGCCTTCTTGTTGGCGTCCAATGCGGCCTGAAGGTCGGGTGGCACGGTGGCCACGGCGACGCCCTCGTAGGCCGCGTCCCAGCGGCCATCGGCTTTCGCGCGTTCGATCTCGGCATGGCCGGCCGGCTGCATGCGGCCTTCGTCGATGAGCTTCAGCACCTTGTCGCGGTTGATCTGCGACCACATGCTGCGCTTGGTGCGCGGCGTGAAGCGCTGCTGGAAGTACTGCGCGTCGTCGCTCTTGCGCTGGCCGTCGATCCAGCCCCAGCACAGCGCTTCTTCGAGCGCCGCGGCGTAGTCGACGGAGGCGATGCCGCTGTCCTTCTTCGCGATGCGCAGCCACACGCCGGCGGCGCTGGCATGGTGGCGCTTGAGCCAGCGTGCCCACGAGGCCGCGTTGGTGCACTCGACGGGCGTGTCGTGCACGACGCGCTCTTCTGTCTTGCTCATGGCACCCACCAGTAGCGCAGCGCGTGGAAGTAGATGGGCGCCGCGAAGATCACCGAATCGAGCCGGTCGAGCATGCCGCCGTGGCCTTCGATCATCGAGCCCCAGTCCTTCACACCGCGGTCGCGCTTGATGGCCGACATCACGAGGCCGCCGAAGAAGCCCATGAGGCAGATGGTGAGCGCCATCAGCGCCGCCTGCCACGGGTTGAAGGGCGTGGCCCAGTACAGCGCCGCGCCCAGCGCGGTGGCGCTCGCCACGCCGCCGATCAGGCCTTCCCAGGTCTTGGAAGGCGACAGCTCGGGCGCCACCTTGCGCTTGCCGAAGAGCTTGCCCCACACGTACTGCAGCACATCGCTGCCCTGCACCACGATCACGAGGAAGGCGATCAGCAGCAGGTTGCGGCCCTCGAAGCCCGGGATCTGCAGCGTGAGCAGCGCGGGCACGTGGCTGATGCAGAACACGCACACCATCAGCCCCCACTGGATCTTCGAGGTGCGTTCCAGGAAGCGCCGCGTGTCGCCGCTGACAGCCGCCAGGATGGGCAGCAGCAGGAAGGCACAGACCGGGATGTAGATCGCGTAGAGCCCGTACCAGTCGATCCAGATCAGGAAGTACTGCCCCGGCAGCGCGAGGTAGAAGGCCAGCGCGATCGGCGCATGGTCGCCGCGTCGCGTGTAGGCCAGGCTGATGAACTCGCGCAGCGCATAGAACGAGATCAGGTAGAACAGCACGATCACGCCGCCCTTGCCGAAGGCGAAGGCGATGCCGATCACCGCCACCATCACCCACCATGCGTTGACGCGCGAGTTGAGGTTGTCGATCACCGAGTGCGGCTGGCCGTGCGCAACCCGCCACTTGAGCAGCGCGCCGATGGCCGAGGCCAGTATCAGCACGCCGGCCACGCCGCCGAAGAGCTTGAGCGTGGTCCATGCGAAGGGGGAAAGCTCGATCATGCCGCGGCCCCTCCGTTGTTCTTTCCGGCTTGTCCGTTCTCTTCGATCCTGTCGTATTCGGGACGCAGGTCGAGCATCGCCGCGCGTGCGCGGGCGATGAAGCTGTTCTTGTCCTCGCCCTCGGCCAGCGAGATCGGCGCGCCGTAGCGCACCGTGCAGGCCAGCGGGATCGGCACCAGCGTGCCCTTGGGCAGCACGCGCTTGAGGTTCTCGATCCACACGGGCACCAGCCGCACGTTGGGGCAGGCGCGCGCCAGGTGGAAGAGGCCGCTCTTGAGCGGCAGCAGGATCTCGTCGCCGGTGTTGCGCGTGCCCTCGGGGAACATGATGAGCGAGTCGCCGGCGTCCAGCGCCTGCTTCATCTGCTCGACCGGGTTCTCGCCCTGGCCCGAGCCGTCGCGGCGGATCATCAGCGCGTTGAACACGTCGATGCCGATGAACTGCCGCGTCTTCGAGGCCATCCAGTAGTCCTGCCCCGCCACCGGCCGAGTGAGCGCGCGCAGGTCGGGCGGCAGCGTGGCCCACAGCAGCACGAAGTCGCCGTGGCTCGTGTGGTTGGCGAAGTACAGCGTCTGCTCCGCCTTGGGCGTGGTACCCGACCAGATGGCGCGCACCCCTGTCAGCAGCCCGGCCGCGCCGATGATGAGCTTGCCCGCCACCACGGCGAGGCCGCGCCGCAGCACGGTGCTTTCGGGCTTGTCGTCTCTGTTCTTGTTGTCTTCTTCTGCGTTCAAGAGATGTCCTGTGTCATCAAGGCAAGTAGGAACATGGCGCTCTGGCAGGCCACCACGATGGCGTGGCGCTGCATGAGCTGGCGGGTGCCCTGCACGCGGTCGTCGAGCGGGCGGGGCGCGTGCTGCGAGGGCGGCGGCTCGCGCAGTCCGAGGGAGGAGAGCGCGCGGTCGAGCGCGTCGAGCGAGGCCACGGTGTTGCGCGCAAGGCCGTCGAACAGCGCCTCGTCGACGCGCAGCCGGAACGCGAAGTAGCGCTCCAGCGCCCCGAGGATCACCACGGCGCCGAAGCCCATGGTGGCGGTGGTCGAGAGCGAGCGCAGCGTCAGCGCGAGCACCAGCGCCGAGATGCAGGTGAGCGCGAAGCCCCAGAGGGCCAGCAGCGCCATCGCGCGCAGCAGCGCCGCGAGCGCGGCGCAGGTGGTCCTGTCGTTGTCATCGGTCATGGCGCGGCACCTCCTGCAAGGGCTTGATCGGCTCCAGCGACATCCGCCAGGCGTCCCGCAGCACGATCTGCGGCCGCGCCCGACGCACCGTGTCCTCGGCCTGGGCGACGCCGCCGGCCGCCCCGTAGCGGCCCAGCCAGGCGATCACCGCCGCCGCGCTGCGCGAGAAACCGAGCGCGCAGCAGACCCACACTGTGGCACCGTCCGCGCTTCGGCGCTGGCCTTCGATGACGGCCGCCGCGCGCTGCAGGCGTACGGTGGGCGGCACCGTCAGGTCGAGCACCGGCACGCAGCGCGCATGCGGCACGCCGGCCGGCATCTGCAGCTCGGCGCACAGGCTCACCAGCCGGGGCTGCCCGGCGGCGAGCCATTCGGCATGCGTCGGCCGGCGCCCCAGCCGCAGGCCCGGCACCACCTCGACCGAGGCCGGGAGCTTGCGGGTCCAGAGCCAGGCATTGACGGCTGCGCCGAGCCGGTAGGGCGCCAGCATCCAGCGCGTCGCCCAGCCCATGCGGCCGCGGCTGTCCATCTGGAAGCCGCGTGCGCCGAAGCCCGCGTAGTTGAGCGCCACCAGCGTGAGCGAGGCGGCCGGCCATGCGAGCCACAGCGCGATGCCGCCGCCGTAGAGCGCGGCCGCCAGGAACAGCGCCGCGCCCACGGCGTAGAAGCCCGCCAGCTTCCAGCGCTGCGGATCGCGGGTGGTGCGCCATGCGCGCGGCATCGACACCACGCGCTCCAGCGGCCACAGCCACACGCAGAACAGGCCGAGCAGCGCGCCGGTCGGAATGTCGATGAAGTGGTGCTGCCATGTCGTGAGCACCGAGGCGCAGATGGCGAAGGCCCAGACGTGCAGCACCAGCCGCGCCCACAGCGGCCGGATGAACTGCCGGTACCAGTCCCACAGGATCACCGCCAGCGCGATGTGCAGCGAGGGCGCCTGGTTGAAGGGCTGGTCGAAGCCGCGCAGCGCGTTGAACAGGAAGGCCGGAGCTCCGTCGACCGGCGGCTGCCCGAAGCTGAAGTGCAGCGGCCAGAGGATGAAGCAGGTGCAGGCAATGAGCGTGGCCGTCACCAGCCGCAGCGCATGCCGGTCGAGCGTGTGCCGGCTGCGCGCGAGGAAAAGCGACAGCGCGTAGAAGACGTTGATCGTCCAGTACGGGAAGATGGTCCACGGCCAGAACGGCACGTGGCGCTCCCACTCGAAGGCCATCGACGGCACGTTGGCGCGCGTGGTCGCCCACCAGTTGGCGAAGCCGTAGGTCGCGTAGAACAACGGCCCCAGGAACACCAGCCAGGCGGCGGCGCGCTTCCATGGCCGTCGTGCCAGCGGGGCGCTCATTGCAGGGCCTCGGTGCTGCGCGCCGCTGCGCTCATCGCTCGGTGCGCACCGCCAGCGACACCGTGAAGATGCCCCACTCGTCCACCCGCTGGTCGATCTTGCGGAAGCCCGCTTCCTCCACCAGCTGGTCCATCTCATACTGGGTGCGGCGGCGCATCACCCAGGCTTCGCCCTGGCGGTGGCTGGTGAGGGCGCGCGCGATCATCTCCAGCTGCGGATGCCAGGGCTGGCCGGTGTAGACGAGGTAGCCCCGGTCTTCCACCGCGTCGCCCACGCCCGCGAGCGAGCGGCGAACCATCTCGTTGTCGGGGAACAGTTCGTACAGGCCCGACACCACGGCCAGCGTGGGCCGCGGCACCACGCTCGCGAGGCTCATGCGGTCGAAGGCGTCGGCCTGCACGAACTGAGCGACGTCTTCCAGGCCCTTCTCGGCGATGAGCGCGCGGCCGTCGCGCACGTTGATGTCGCTGTAGTCGCGCAGCAGGATCGAGCTGGCCTTGACCGGGCTCGCCAGCACCGCGTCGAGCACGTAGCGGCCGTGGCCGGCGGCGATATCCATCAGGCGCACCTCGCGGTGCATCTCGGCCAGCCGCTCCATCGCGATGCGCAGCAGTTCCTCGACGTGGATCTTGCGCTGGCGGATGCCACGCCAGCCGATCGACTCCAGGTAGGTCTTGTCGATGGAGCGGCCGATGAACGAGCTGCCCTGAGGATGGTTGCGGTAGACGTAGTCGAGCGTGCTGCCCGAGTCGAAGCCGGTGTCGTGGCCGAGCTTGATGCCCTCGGACATGGTGCCGCCCAGCTTCAGCCCGGCGCGCGTCATGGCCCAGTAGGCGCCGCGCGGAGACAGGGGCGAGAGCGGTTCGGCCAGCGCGCGCGACTCGTCGGCCGTGTCGCCGCTCAGGTGCGCCTCGCGGCGGTCCACCGGCACGGCGGGTTCGTCGAAGCGCTGGAGGATGAATTCGCGGATCTGCGCCACGGCCGGCGCGCGGTCTTTCTCACCCAGCGTGTCGTGGAAGAAGCCCGGCAGCTCGGTCTTGGTTTTGACCGCGCTGCCCAGCCGCTCGAAGAACTGGTGCTGCGGCTTGTGGTGCACCACCCAGTCGGCGCCCGAGATGAGAAGCTGTACCGGCAGCGTGATCGCGTTGGCGTCGGCTACCACGCGGTCGGCGGCCTCGTACAGGCCCAGCAGGATGTTGACCGCGATGGGCCGCGAGATCAGCGGATCGCTCTCGTAGCTGGCGATGCGCTCCGGGTCGTGCGTGAGGAACTTCGCCTTCACGTAGCTGTTGACGAAGAACAGGCCGCGCAGCTTGTGCATCAGCCCGAGCCCCGCGCGCGCGAAGGGCACGTAGAGCTTGACCTTGAAGGCCGGCGAGGCGAGCGTGAGGCCGCGCACCTTGGGGGCGTAGTCGTGCGCCCAGGTGGCGATCAGCACCGCGCCCACGCTCTGCGCGACCACGTGGATGTCCTGCTCGGGCACGCCGTGGACGGCGCCGATGTGCTGCACGAAGGTCTGCACGTCGCGCACCGAGGTGCCGAAGCTGGGGCTGTAGCCGCGCTGGCCGGGCGAGCGGCCGTGGCCGCGGGCGTCCCAGGCGTAGAAGTCGAAATCGGGCAGGTCGAGTTCGTCGACGAGATGCGCCATGCGCGCGCCGTGCTCGTGGCCGCGGTGGAACAGCAGCACGGCGCCGCGCCGCGCGGCGCCCGTGGCGGGCCAGCGGCGGTAGAAAAGCGATTCGCCGTCGTGCGTCTGGAAATGGAGTTCTTCGGCGATGCGAGAAGTCGTGTTGGTCATTGAGTCCCTGTGGAATTTTCATCGGCCTCCGCCAGTGCGCGGCGGATGCGGTTGACGATGGTCCAGGCCACCAATGCCGCCAGCAGCGGCATCAGCCAGGCCGTCCAGCCCGGCAGCGGCAGGCCCAGCGCCACGTAGAGGCCGAGCGCGCCGAACACGAAGGCCCGGTCGCTCTTGCCCAGCGGGCCGTCGTAGCGGCGCGAGGCGCCCACGGTGGGCCCCAGCGCGCCGGCGAATTCGCTCAGCCCGGCCAGCACGATCACCGTGCCGACCCAGAAGCCGCTGAAGGGCAGCACCAGCGCGAAGGGCAGGTACAGCGCCGCGTCGGAGACCACGTCGGTCAGTTCGTTGAGGAAGGCGCCCAGCTTGCTCTGCTGGTTGTGCTCGCGCGCCAGCATGCCGTCGATGGCGTTGAAGGCCATGCGCAGGAACATCCACAGAGGGATGAGCCCGAAGGCGGCCAGCGAAGGCGCCGCGAAGAAGAGCCAGAGCCCGAGCACGACCGAAACCACGCATGCCGCCAGCGTGACCTGGTTGGCCGTGACGCCCATCGCATGCAGGCGGACCACCAGCGGCCGCAGCAGGGCCTGGAAACGCGGCTTCAGTTCGTAGATCGACACGTGCTGGCTTCCCCTCGTTCGTTATATGGCCGAAGCATTCTGCCAGTGTGTGGCAGGCACTAAACTCATCGGCGCACACCCCCAGCCAATGACCATCCAGACAGACGATTTCGCGCCCGCCCCCCAACGCGTGGTGTCCGCCGCTCCGGCCTCCCCCAACGAGGAGGCCATCGAACGGGCCCTGCGCCCCAAGCTGCTCGACGAGTACGTCGGCCAGGCCAAGGTGCGCGAGCAGCTCGAGATCTTCATCGGCGCCGCGCGCAAGCGGAAGGAAGCCCTCGACCACGTCCTGTTGTTCGGCCCGCCGGGCCTGGGCAAGACCACGCTGTCGCACATCGTCGCGGCCGAGCTGGGCGTCAACCTGCGCCAGACCTCCGGCCCCGTGCTCGAGAAGCCCAAGGACCTGGCGGCGCGGCTGACCAACCTGGAGCCCAACGACGTGCTCTTCATCGACGAGATCCACCGCCTGAGCCCGGTCGTCGAGGAAATCCTGTATCCGGCGCTGGAGGACTACCAGATCGACATCATGATCGGCGAGGGCCCCGCGGCGCGCAGCATCAAGCTCGACCTGCAGCCCTTCACGCTGGTGGGCGCCACCACCCGCGCCGGCATGCTGACCAACCCGCTGCGCGACCGCTTCGGCATCGTCGCGCGGCTGGAGTTCTACACAGCGGAAGAACTCGCGCTGATCGTGCACCGCAGCGCCGGCCTGCTCAAGGTGGAGGCCGACGAGGCCGGCGGCTTCGAGATCGCCCGCCGCTCGCGCGGCACGCCCCGCATCGCCAACCGCCTGCTGCGCCGCGTGCGCGACTACGCCGACGTGAAGGGCAACGGCCGCATCACGGAAGACATCGCGCACCGGGCGCTGGCCATGCTCGACGTCGATCCGCAGGGCTTCGACCTGATGGACCGCAAGCTGCTCGAGGCCGTCATCCACCGCTTCGACGGCGGCCCGGTCGGCCTGGACAACGTGGCCGCCAGCATCGGCGAGGAGCGCGACACCATCGAGGACGTGATCGAGCCCTACCTCATCCAGCAGGGCTACCTGCAGCGCACGCCGCGCGGGCGCATCGCCACGTTGGCCGCGTACCGCCATCTCGGCGTGGCCCCGCCTTCCGGCCGTGCCGACGGCCCCGATCTCTTTGGAGCCTGATTCCCGATGCACACCCATGACCTGAGCGCCTGGCAGCACGACCACCATTTCGGCGCGGACACCTCTTCCGCGGAGCGCAGCACGCGCCTCGTGATGTGGATCACCTTCGCGATGATGGTCGTCGAGATCGGCGCCGGCTGGTGGTTCAACTCGATGGCGCTGCTGGCCGACGGCTGGCACATGAGTTCGCACGCGCTGGCCATCGGCCTGAGCGCTTTTGCCTACGCGGCTGCGCGCCGCTATGCGCGCGACCCGCGCTTCGCCTTCGGTACCTGGAAGATCGAGGTGCTCGGCGGTTTCGCGAGCGCGCTGGCGCTGCTGGGCGTGGCGGCGCTGATGGTGTTCGGCTCGCTGGAGCGGCTGTGGTCGCCGGCGGCGATCCACTATCCCGAAGCCATCACGGTGGCGGTGCTGGGGCTGGTGGTCAACCTCGTCTGCGCGCGGCTGCTGGGCGGGGCGCATCACCATCACGGGCATGACCACGGACACGCGCACGACCATCACGATCACCACGACCATGGGCATGGCCACGACCTGAACCTGCGCTCGGCCTACCTGCACGTCGTGGCCGATGCCGCGACCTCGGTGCTCGCCATCGCGGCGCTGCTGGGCGGCTGGTTCTACGGCTGGGCCTGGCTCGACCCGGCGATGGGCATCGTCGGCGCGGTGCTGGTGGCGGTCTGGGCCAAGGGGCTGCTGAAGGAAACCGGCAAGGTGCTGCTCGACCGCGAGATGGACCACCCCGTCACCGAGGAAATCCGCGAAGGCGTCGAGACCATGCTGGCCGACTCCGAAACCCGCGTGGCCGACCTGCACGTGTGGCGCGTGGGGCGCGATGCCTACGCCTGCGCGCTCACCGTGGTGACGCACTCGCCGACTCTCACGGCCGACCAGGTGCGTGCCTGCTTCTCGATGCACGAGGAAATCCGCCACTCCACGGTGGAAATCCAGCGCTGCGTCGACTAGCTGCCGCCGGTTTTCCTTGAGGGCCGTGCGTGGCGCACGATCAGCATCTGCGCCGCGTAGTAGGTCGACAGCACCCACAGCGGCGCGAGCGGTAGCGGCGACACGAACTGGTTGGTGGCCAGCAGCGAATCGCTCAGCATGAAGAAACACGAGCCCACCGCCACCCAGGCGGCCGACGGGTCCGTGTCCCGCAGCACGGCGGCACGCCCGATGGCCTGCGCCGCCATGCATGCGATCACCACCACATAGGCGCCGACCGGAATCCGCAATGCCGCCGGCAGGCCGCCCTGCCAGAGGAAGGCGTACATGCCGGCACCGATCAGCAGCGTCGCCACCAATGCCCCGCGGCGCGGAAACATGCCGACGCCGATGCGGAAGAGCGCGATGTAGGCCAGGTGTGCGAGCAGGAAGCACACGAGGCCGGGAACGAACATCCGGTTCGGCCCCATCAGCAGCACGTCGCCCGCCAGCGAGGCCACCAGCCCGGCCAGCAGCAGGCCGTCGAAGCCGGTCACCGTGCCCGCCGCCATTGCACGGCGGGCCGCGAAGAAGATCGCGATCGACAGCGCCAGTGGCTTGAAGACGAAATGCAGCCAGCCGATGCCCAGCGCCGCGCTGGCCGTGGCCAAGGCCGCAGCCTCGACCAGCAGCACCTCGGTGACGGTCAGCCGCCCCTGCAGCGCGCCGCCGATGGCCCACAGCATGGCCGTCAGCGCGGCCAGCCACACGGCGGATTTCGCCAGCGGCATCTCGTCGGAGAACCACAGGAACACCACGGCGAACCCGATCAGCAGCACGAACTGCACGCCGGCGAACCATTGCACGCCGGGGCTCACCGCCGGCTCGTAGCGCGTCACCTTGGCGATGTCGAAGGCCGGCTTCGGAAAGCGCGCCGCCACGTCGGCCGGTCGCCAGCCCGGCGGCTTGAACCACACGCGCAGCTTGTCGGCCCAACTGCGTGCGTGCCATGAATCCTTCGCGAGCGCCGAGTACACCTCGGCGTTGGCCCACAGCGGGTCCCAGCTGCGCAGTTCGCCGCGCGTGCCGTAGACGCAGCGCTCGTCCTCCTCGCGGAAGGTGCCGAACATGCGGTCCCACACGATCAGGATGCCGCCGTAGTTGCGGTCCAGGTACCTGTCGTTCACCGCGTGGTGCACGCGGTGGTTCGAGGGCGAGCAGAACCAGCGGTCGAACCAGCCCAGCTTGCCCACCTGCTCGGTGTGCACCCAGAACTGGTAGAGCAGGTCGACGAGCGACACCACCGCGAACACCACCGGCGGCACGCCCGCCACTGCCATGGGCATGTAGAAGATCCAGCCGAGCAGAGCGCCGCTAGAGGTCTGCCGCAGCGCCGTCGACAGGTTGTAGTGCTGGCTCTGGTGATGCACCACGTGCGCCGCCCACAACACGGCCGACTCGTGGCCCATGCGGTGCAGCCAGTAGTAGCAGAAGTCGTAGAACAGCAGCGCCAGCAGCCAGCCGTACCACGTCGTCCAGAACTCCTTTGCCGCCTCCTGCGGAAACAGCGCTACCGCCGAATACACGGCCGTGTAGATGCCGATGCGCAGCAGCCCGGTGAGCACCGCGCTGATCTGGCTCAGGATGCCCAGCCCGAGGCTGTTCACGGTGTCGGCGAGGCGGTAGGTGTCCTGCCCGGTGCCGCGGCGCGCGCGTGCGCGGCCGACCGCGAATTCGATCGCGATAAGAAGAAAGAAGACAGGGGTTGCGAGAACGATGATCTGGCCAGGGCGCATCGCGGGATTGTGGCGTTGTCGCGCGGCAACGCGTCACCGGGATGTCACGGGTGTGCCATCGCGTGGTCATCGTGCGATGGGAACCTGCCCGTCCATGCAACGCGACGACGCTTTCCTTCGCGCATGGCGCGACACCGCAACCCGGGCCCCCGACCCCGAGGACGAAGATCGCGCACGCCCACCCCTGCAATTCCGCACCCTCTGGATCTCCGACCTGCACCTGGGCACGCCCGGCTGCCAGGCCCGCGCGCTGCTCGACTTCCTCAAGCACACCGAGTGCGAGACGCTGTTCCTGGTCGGCGACATCATCGACGGCTGGCAGCTCAAGCGCCACTGGTACTGGCCGCAGGCGCACAACGACGTGATCCAGAAGCTGCTGCGCAAGGCGCGCAAGGGCACGCGCGTGATCTTCATCCCGGGCAACCACGACGAGTTCGCCCGCAAGTACCTCCACCACAATTTCGGCGGCATCGACGTGGCCGAGGAATGGATCCACGAGACCGCCGACGGCCGCAAGCTCTGGATCATCCACGGCGACCTGTTCGACGGCGTGATCCAGTGCGCCAAGTGGCTCGCCTACGTGGGCGATTCGCTCTACGAATTCACGCTCAAGCTCAACCGCCACCTCAACTCGCTGCGCGCGCGCATGGGGCTGCCTTACTGGTCGCTGTCCAAGTACCTCAAGGGCAAGGTCAAGCGGGCCGTGAGCTACGTGGGCGACTTCGAGGCGGCCGTGGCCCGCGAGGCCCGCAACCGCGGCGCACAGGGCGTGGTCTGCGGGCACATCCACCACGCCGAGATGCGCGACATCGACGGCATCCTCTACTGCAACGATGGCGACTGGGTCGAGAGCCTGACGGCGCTGGCCGAGCATGCCGACGGCCGGCTGGAAATCATCGACTGGGCGCAGCACATGCCCGTGCCGTCGAAGGCAACGCCGCAGCGCGAAGCGGTCGCCGCCTGAAGAAAAGAAGCGGGGCTGCGCTCAGCCCTTCCGGTCGCGGCTGTTCGCTTTCGTCGTGTGATCGAGCTGCTCGCGCCAGGCGTCGTAGTGCCTGAGCATGCTCTTGCCCAGCTCGTCCATCCACAGCCACCATGCCAGCGCGAGGTTCTCCGGACCGTCGGGTTCCGGTGAGTTCCGGGAAAGCGTGACGTCAGGTTGTTCCGGCAACTCGTAGTCGCACAGGCGCTCGACGCTGCTGTGCGAAAAGCCGGGAATGACAGTGCTCACTGCCGTGCTCCTTCGAGGGCGGCGCTTTCTTCTCTGCCGCCCGGAACAACTCCCCGGAGCGATTGAAGCAGGAACCGGCGCGTCGCCGTATCGGACTATCCCGAATGAAAACAAAAGTCCACGGAAATCCGTGGGCCTTGGCGGCCACGGCGCGCGGGCCATGTTCGTCCGATCCGACGATGCCGGCCGGCCCCGCCGGCATCACACTCGGGCGGGGCATTCCGACAGGAGACAACGAACACCATGGCCTGGGCACTCACGGCGGCGGAGACCGCATTCCGAGACGAAGTGCGCGATTTCCTCGCGCGCGAACTGACGCCCGAGCTTCGCGCCGCTGGCCGGCGCTGCTCCGGCATCTTCAGCGACTACGAATTCGGCAACCGCTGGCACTGCATCCTCGCGAAGCGCGGCTGGAGCGTGCCGCACTGGCCGGTGGAGCACGGCGGCACGGGCTGGTCGCCGATGCAGCACTACATCTTCTCGGCCGAGCTGGCGGCAGCCGACGCACCGCCGCGCGCGCCCATGGGGCCGGGCATGGTCGCGCCGGTGATCATCGCCTTCGGCACCGAGGCGCAGAAGCGCGCGTGGCTGCCCGGCATCCGCTCGGGCGAGGACTACTGGTGCCAGGGCTACTCGGAGCCGCAGTCGGGCTCCGACCTGGCCTCGCTGCAGTGCAAGGCCGTGCGCGACGGATCCGACTACGTCATCAACGGCACCAAGATCTGGACCACTCACGCGCAGTACGCCAACCGCATGTTCTGCCTCGTGCGCACGACCTCGGGTGGCAAGCCGCAGCAGGGCATCAGCTTCCTGTGCTTCGACATTCCCGCGCCGGGCATCACCATCCGGCCGATCATCAGCATCTCGGGTGACCACGAGCTCAACCAGGTGTTCTTCGACGACGTGCGCGTGCCTGCCGACGGCCTCATCGGCGAGGAGAACCAGGGCTGGACCATCGCCAAGTACCTGCTGCAGCACGAGCGCGGCGGCGCATGGGCGCCGATGCTGCGTGCGCGCCTTCGCCGGCTCCAGGCGGCCGCCGATGCAGCCTTCGCGACGGCGGCGCATGACGCGCACGAAGCCGGCGATATGTCCCTGCGCCTCGCCGAAGCCGAATGCGCCATCGATGCGCTCGAAGCCACCGAGCTGCAGTCGCTGCGCGCGCAGGCCCGCGGCGAGCCGCCCGGCATCCGTCCGTCGATGGGCAAGGTGCTGGGCTCCGAGCTGCGCCAGCGGCTGACCGAACTCGGCGTCGAAATCGCCGCCCACTACGCCGCCGCCGACCTGCCGCTGGATGACGGCCTGCAGGGCAACGCGCTGCCGGTTCCCGAGGATGCGGTGTTCTCGATGTCGGCCTACCTCAACGACCGCGCGGCTTCGATCTACGCGGGCTCCAACGAAGTGCAGCGCAACATCGTCGCGGCCCACCTGCTGGCGAACTGAGGTCCATCCATGAGCACCTTCACCGAACGGGACGACACCCTCGCCATGCTGCGCGACAGCCTCGCGCGCTACCTCGACGACAACCACGGCTTCGAGCAGCGGCTGTACACGCTGCGCAAGGCCGACGATGCGCCACCGCCGTTCTGGCAGGGCCTCGCCGGCGAGCTCGACCTGCTGGGCGCGGCGCTGCCCGAATCGCAGGGCGGCCTCGGTGGAGGCATGGCCGCGCACCTCGCGATGATGGAAACGCTGGGCGGCGCGCTCGCTGCCGAGCCGTACCTCTCGACGATGGTGATCGGCGCGGGCCTGCTGCAGCGCCATCCGGGCGCGCGGGCCGAAGCGCTGCTGAAGCGCGTCGTCGCGGGGCAGGCCGTTCTCGCCTTCGCGCACGGCGAGCCGCAGGGCCGGCACGACCGCGCCGATGTGCAGGCAACACTCGCGCGCGACGGTGACGGCTTCCGCCTGAATGGCCGCAAGGCCGTGGTGCATGCCGCGCCATGGGCCAGCCACCTGATCGTGAGCGCGCGCAGCGGCACCGGCCTCTCGCTGCTCGTCGTTCCCAGGGATGCGACCGGCGTGCGCCTGCGTGCCTATTCGACACGCGACGGCGGCCGCGCAGCCGACATCGCCTTCGACGACGTGCGCCTGCCAGCCGACGCACTGCTCGGCGCCGAGGGCAGCGCGTTGCCGCAGATCGAGCGGGCGCTCGACGAGGCCACGCTCGCCGTCTGCGCCGAATCCGTCGGCGTCATGCGCCGCCTGATGCGCGACACGCTCGACTACGTGCGCCAGCGCAAGCAGTTCGGCGTTCCGATCTCCAGCTTCCAGGTGCTGCAGCACCGCCTTGCCGACATGCACATGGCGCTGGAGCAGGCCGCGGCGCTCACCGCCAGCGTGGGCGAGGTCGTCGACGATGCATCGCCCGCCGAACGCGCACGCGCGGTCTCGTCCGCCAAGGTGGCTGCCGCGAAGGCCTGCAAGGCCGTCGGGCAGGGCGCGGTGCAGCTGCACGGCGGCATGGGCATGACCGAAGAGCTGGCGGTGGGTCATTACGTGCGCCGCGCCACGCTCATCGAGGGGCAGTTCGGTCCGCCGTCCTGGCACCTGCGCCGCGTGGCGAAGCTGCGCGCCGCCCCGGTTCAAGCATAGGCGTAGCGCATTCGTCGCTTTCGACGATGCGGCGCCGTGGGGCCGGCGCCAAGATGCCTCCACACACAGGAGACAGACCATGGCTGGTCCACTGCAAGGCCTTCGGGTGATCGAAATGGCGGGCATCGGCCCCGGTCCGTTCTGCGCGATGCTGTTCGCCGACATGGGCGCGGAGGTGATCCGCATCGAGCGCCCCGGCACTCGCACCGCGCCGCACGACATCCTCGCGCGCGGTCGCAGCACGCTGCAGGTCGACCTGCGCGCTGAAGGCGCTGCGCAATCCGTGCTCGATGCCATCGAGAAAGCCGACGTGCTCATCGAGGGCTTCCGCCCCGGCGTGATGGAGCGGCTGGGGCTGGGCCCCGCCGAATGCCACGCACGCAACCCGCGGCTGGTGTACGGCCGCATGACCGGCTGGGGCCAGCACGGGCCGCTCGCGCATGCGGCGGGGCACGACATCAACTACATCGCCATCAGCGGCGCGTTGCACGCCATCGGCCGCGCGGGCGAGCCGCCGGTGCCGCCGCTCAACTACGTGGGCGACTTCGGCGGCGGCGCGATGCTGCTGGCCTTCGGCATCCTCGCCGCGCTGCACGAGGCGAAGAACTCCGGCCAGGGCCAGGTGGTCGACGCCGCCATGACCGACGGCGCGGCGCTGCTGTCGGCCATGATGTACGGCTTCAAGTCGGCGGGGCAATGGAGCAACCAGCGCGGCGAGAACATGCTCGACGGCGGCGCGCACTTCTACGACACCTACGCCTGCGCCGACGGCAAGTACGTGGCCGTGGGCGCCATCGAGCCGCAGTTCTACGCGCTCATGCGCGAACGCTGCGGCATCGCCGACGACACCGCCTTCGACGCGCAGATGGACGCCGACCGCTGGCCGCTGCTCAAGCTGCGCATGGCCGACGTGTTCCGCACGCGCACGCGCGACGAGTGGTGCGTGCTGCTCGAAGGCAGCGACGCCTGCTTCGCGCCCGTGCTCGACTGGGACGAGGCCCCGGAGCATCCGCACAACGTGGCACGCGGCACCTTCGCCAACGTGGGCGGCGTGGTGCAGCCCGCGCCCGCGCCGCGCTTCAGCCGCACCGCGCCGGTGCTGCCGCAGGCAACCGCGCGCGACGACGGCCCTGCCGTGCTGCGCCGCTGGGGCGTGGCGGCGGATGCGATCGCGCCTCTTGCGCCTCTCGCGCCTCTTGGCAGTGCCTGAAGGAGACGACCTCGTGTTCCTCACCCAACCCCTGCACAAGGGCCGCCGCGAGAAGGCGAAGGCCACCGCCATCGTCTGCGGCGGCACCAGCCTCGATTTCGCCACCTTCACCGACCGCGTCGCGCGCCTGGCCACCGTGCGGAAGCAGCTCGGCATGGCGAGCGGCGATCGCGTCGGCATGCTGAGCCTCAACTCGCATCGCTTCGTCGAATACTTCTTCGGCACCTGGTGGGGCGGCGGCGTCATCAACCCGGTCAACATCCGCTGGAACCCGAAGGAGGTCGCCTACTCGCTGGACGATTGCGACACCCGCATCCTGCTGGTCGACGACCTGTTCGTGCCGATGGTTCCCGCGCTGCGGCAGCTCTCGGCGTCGCTGCGCACGGTGGTCTATTGCGGCGAGGGCGCGGTGCCCGAGGGCATGGTCGGGTACGAGGCGCTGCTGGCAAAGGCCGAGCCCGCCGAAGATGTGCCGCACGGCACCGACGAGCTCGCGGCCATCATGTACACCGGCGGCACCACCGGCCAGCCCAAGGGCGTGATGCTCACGCACGGCAGCCTCTGCATCAACGCGCTGAGCACGGTCGCCGCGCTGCCGCGCGATGCGCAGCATGCGGTGTCGCTCGTCGCGGCGCCCATGTTCCACGTGGCGGGCTGCGGCGCCTCGATCCAGAACATGCTGCGGCTGATGCCCATGCACGTGCTGCCGATGTTCGACGAGCTGGCGGTGCTGCAGGCAGTGCAGTCCGCGCGCATCACCGAGATGTTCATGGTGCCGACCATGATCAAGCGCGTGATCGAGCATCCGCGTTTCGACGGGTTCGACCTGTCGAGCCTGCAGCTGCTGTTCTACGGCGCCGCGCCCATCGACGCCGCGCTGCTCGACCAGGCGATGCGCGCGATACCGAAGGCATCCTTCGCGCAGGTCTACGGCATGACGGAGCTGTCGCCCGTGGTCACCGCGCTGGCGCCGCATTGCCACCTGCCTGGCCCGGACCGCGACCGCCTGCTGCGTTCGGCGGGAACGCCGGTGCCCATCGCCGAGGTGCGCATCGTCGACGGCGAAGACAGGGAGCTGCCGCCCGGCCAGGTCGGCGAGATCGTCGCGCGCGGCCCCATGGTCATGAAGGGCTACTGGAACAAGCCGGAGCAGACCGAGGCCGCGCTGCGCGGTGGATGGATGCACACCGGCGACGGCGGCTACATGGACGACCAGGGCTTCGTGTTCGTGGTCGACCGCATGAAGGACATGATCGTGAGCGGCGGCGAGAACGTGTATTCGGCCGAGGTCGAGAACGCCATCGCGCAGATGCCGCAGGTGCTGATGTCCGCCGTGATCGGCATACCCGACGACAAGTGGGGCGAGCGCGTGCACGCGGTGATCGTGCGGCGCGAAGGCATGGTGCTGGAGGCCGAAGCCGTCATCGCCCACTGCCGTGAGCACATCGCCAGCTACAAGTGCCCGCGCAGCGTGGAGTTCCGCGATGCGCTGCCGCTCTCGGCTGCGGGCAAGCTGCAGAAGTTCCAATTGCGCGAGCCTTTCTGGGCCGGCAGGGAGCGCCGCGTCGGCTGAACTCTTTGGATACGACGAGAAAGAAAGCAAAGGAAGACAACATGGCCATCGATTTCCGCCGCTCCTGGAGCGACGAAGACCTGGAGCTGTACCGCGACAACGTGGTGCGCTTCATCGAGACCGAAGTGCTCCCGCACGACGAGGAAGCCCGCAAGCGCGGCCACGTGGGGCACGAGGTGTGGCGCAAGGCCGGCGCGCTCGGCCTGCTGTGCGCCGACATTCCCGAGGAGTACGGCGGCGCGGGCGGCGACTTCCGCCACGAGGCGGTGTTCTACGAGGAGATGTCGCGCCGCGCGCTCACCGGCATGGCGACCTCGGTGCACAGCATCGTGGCGCACTACTTTCTGAACCACGGCACCGAGGAGCAGAAGCGCAACTACCTGCCGCGCATGGCGCGCGGCGAGCTGGTGGGCGCCATCGCCATGACGGAGCCCGGCGCGGGCTCCGACCTGCAGGGCGTGCGCACCCGCGCCGAGAAGAAGGACGGCGGCTATGTCGTCAACGGTTCCAAGACCTTCATCACCAACGGCTTCCTCGCCGGCGTGGTGCTGGTGGTGGCCAAGACCGACCCCACGCAGGGCGCCAAGGGCACGTCGATCCTCATCGTGGAGACGGAAGGCTGCAAGGGCTTCCGCGTGGGCCGCGTGCTCGACAAGATCGGCATGAAGGCGCAGGACACCTCCGAGCTCTTCTTCGACGACGTGCGCGTGGGCGCCGATGCGCTGCTGGGCGGCGTGGAGGGCCAGGGCTTCTTCCAGCTCATGAGCGACCTGCCCTACGAGCGCACCATCATCGGCCTGAGCGCGCTGGCCACCATGGAAGGCGCCTATCAGGCCACGCTCGACTACGTGCGCGACCGCAAGGCCTTCGGCAAGCCGGTTGCAGAGTTCCAGAACACGAAATTCAAGCTGGCCGAGATCGCCACGCAGATCAAGGTAGGCCGGGCCTTCATCGACCGCTGCGTGGAAGACCTCGTGGCCGGCAAGCTCGACACCGCCACCGCCTCCATGGCCAAGCTCTGGGGCTCGGAGGCCCAGGGCCGCGTGATCGACGAATGCCTGCAGCTCTTCGGCGGCTACGGCTTCATGAACGAGTACATGGTGGCGCGCATGTACGCCGACGCGCGGGTGCAGCGCATCTACGGCGGCACCAACGAGATCATGAAAGAGGTGATCGCCAGGGCGTTGTGAACAGGCCCTGGCGGCTCAGGACAGCCGCCGGATCTCCGCCCGCGCGATCTCGCGGTGGTGGTACGACGGCGACAGGCCGATGAACTGCGTGTACTTCTCGCGCGCCGCGTCGGTGTGGCCCGCGTCTTCCAGCTCCAGTGCCTCCAGCGTGAACTGGGTGAAGAGCCGGTTGGCGTCGTGCTCGCGCGGGGTGGCGGCCAGCGTCTTCGGCTGCAGCTCGGGTTGCGCGGCGTAGATCTGCCGCTGCACCTCGATCACTTCGATCAGCGCGCGGCCGATGCGCTGGATGTTCTCGTCCACGGGTTCGAGGTCGGTGGTGCGCACGTCGGTCGCTGCCTGGTCCAGCAGATGCGATGCCACGCGCAGCAGCTGGTGGAGATGCCTGTATGTCATAGGGGGCTTCATGGGCGGTTCGCTCCGTGCAGGCGACCGCTTTCTGGCTTCGCCGCTTCAGCGAAGCCGCTTCCTTGCAATGAACTCATCCGTTGTTCCGCTTGGCTCCGGATACCGTTGCCGCCTGCCCGCGCGGCTGGCGCCGCGGGGGCGGCGCGGCCTCCCGGCCCGCTGCTTCGGCCTGTTCTTCCGTTCGCAGCTTGTCGGCGAGCTGGCTCGCACGCTCCGCGACGGCCAGGCTCTTGGCCATATCTGCGCCGTGTGTCTTCACCGAGAAGGCCTTGCTCACGCTGCCCTTGCCGGCGGTGTAGGTGATGGCCAACCAGTAACCGGGATGGCTGGGGTTGGGCGTCTTGAAGTGCACGCCGCTCACCCCGCTGGTGTTGTTGCGCCGGGTGATCTCCGACTTCGAGCGCTTGGGCGTGCGCGGGCCCGCCGGATGCGCCGACAGCCCCATGCGGATTGCTTCCTCGGCCGGATGGATGCGTGCCAGTCCGGTCATGAGTTTGAGCTGCCGCGCGCGTTCCTGGATGGCCAGCGCCTGCGCGTCGTCGCCCAGGTCGGCCACGGAGAAGTCGGTGCGCAGGATCTCGTCGTGCGCGATGTAGGTCTTGGCCATCCAGGCGCGCACCCGGCCGTTCGGCGCGAGATGGTGGAACACGCCCGTCACGCCGGTGCTGTTGTTGGTCCGCTGCTTCTCGGCGCGCGCGCTGCGCGTCTGCGGCGGCACGCTGCGCACGATGTGGTCGCGCCAGTCCTGCGCGTGGAGCAGTGCCTGCTCCGCGCCGCCGTAGCTGGCCTTGCCGAACAGCCTGTGATGGCGAACGCCGTTGCGGACGATGGAAACTTCGAAACCCCAGGATCTGGAGTAGATGCCGTACATGGCTGCCGGGTTCGGGATACCTTTGGGCATTCTCGAATTGATGCTGCTACTTTCGTACTCAGCATTGCTGATTCCGATGGGCTCCCCGACTTGCCCGCGGCTCTTTGGCGCGCGAATTTCGCGGCTATTTTGGCCGAAGCACCATGGCAAATCCGCGCGTGCGGCCGTGCCTGAAAAAATATCATCGACCCGGGGACGCGAGCATCCGCCGGCCGCCGCGCGAACGGGGCCGGCCCCGGTGAACGGTGCGTTCACTGCCGCGGCCTTGCTTCGGCGGCGAGGCCCTGCCTGGCTTCCCGCAGGTAGGGAATGGCAACGAGCGTGTCGGCTGCGGCTTGCCGCATGTGCAGGAGCTTCTGCTCGAGCTGGCGCTCGCGCTCCTCGATGGCCAGCAGCTTCGCCTTCTCCGCCCCGTGTTCCTTGATGGAGAAAGCCTTGCTGACACTGCCCTTGCCGGCGGTGTAGGTGATGGCGAGCCAGTAGCCCGGATGGCCCGGGTTCGGCGCCTTGAAGTGCACGCCGCTCACCCCGCTGGAATTGGTGCTGCGCTTGATTTCCGATTTCGAGCGCTTGGGCGACAGCAGTTCCGGGGAAAAGGCCGGGGGGCTCGTGCGGATCGTCTCCTCGGCCGGGTGCAGCTTGGCCAGTCCGTCCATGCGGTCGAGCTGGCGCGCGCGCTCCTCGATGGCCAGCGCCTGCGCCGACTCGCCCACCGTGTTCACGGGGAAGTCGGTGCGCAGGATCTCGTCCTGCCCGATGTAGGTCTTGGCGACCCAGGCCCTCACCTTGCCGCCCGGGGCGACCTGGCAGAACACGCCCGACACGCCGGTGGTGTTGTTGACCCGCAGCTTCTCGGCCCGGTCGCGCCGCGGGATCGGCGGCACGCTGCGCACCACGCCGTCGCGCCAGTCCTGCGCCTGGCGCAGCGCCTGCTGGTCGCCGCCGTAGCTGGCACGGCCGAACTGCCTGAAGTAGCGCGTGCCGTTGCGCACGATCGACACCTCGTAGCCCCAGCTGCGGGGGTAGATGCCATACATGGCGGCGGGATTGGGGATTCCTTTGGGCATGGTGCTTCGGCTTGCGTCGCTCTCTGTTGCTTGCGGTGGATCCCTGGGCCGGGCGCGTGGCCTTCGATGCCGCCGCGCTGCTTGCGCTATCGCGGCAGTTGGAACGCTCAAGGGAATGCTAGGGACGCGGGCAGCGGTGGGGTATCACCGAAATCCGTAGTTCGAGTCCACCGGATGCGAACCAAAGTTCGCAAAAGCATGAGCGGTTCGCGGCGAGGGCGGCGGGTCAGCGGATCACACCCAGCCTGCGCGCAATTGCCACAGCCTGCGTCCTGCTCTTCGCATCCAGCTTCATGTTGATGTTGCGCAGGTGCGTGCGCACCGTGCTGTCCGACACGAAGAGCTTCTCGGCCATCGCGTTGTTCGAGTAGCCCTCGGCCAGCAGCTGCAGCACGCGGATTTCCTTGCGGGTGAGCGGCTCCTTCATTGCGTCGCCGCCGGCTGGCGCTTCCGCCTCGGTTGCCGTCGCCATCGGGCCCACGGCCTGCAGCAGGCGCTGCAGGTGGTCCGCGAGGATCGGGTCGGTGCTGGCGCTCTCCTGCATCGCCGCCGCGCAGCGGTGCACCAGTGTTCCAACGGCGGGCCCTTCGTCGAGGATCAGCCGCATGAAGCCTTCCTGGCTGGCCGCCTGCAGTACTTCGCCGAACTGTTCGACGGCGGCGGCCACGTCGCCGGCACGCTGCAGCGCCAGCGCGCGCAGCACCCTGAGCTTGAGGGCCCGCCGGTTGCGGGCCACTGCCAGCGCGGCGTGCAGTTCCGCGTCGAGCACGCCCAGCGCCGAGCGCGCGTCGCCGAAGGCGATTTCCCAGCGCGCCTTCGCGAGCGCGAGATAGTCGAGGTCGTGCGCGGGCAGGCGCTGGCGCAGTTCGCGCTCCCACAGCGCAGGGTCGTCGGCGCGCAGCAGCTCGTCATGCGATGCGGGGCCGTTGCCCTGCAGCAGCAGCATGCGCGAGCGCTCCAGCTTGGCGCCCGCCACCACGCGCGGCAGCTGGCGCGCGTGGCCCAGGTATTCGAGCTCGGTCAGCGCCTGGAAGGCGGCGTCGATGTCGCCCGCGTGGAAGGCCAGCCGAGAGCGCATCACGTGGCTCAAGATCATGTGATCGGGCAGGCCCACGTCGCGCGCCAGCGGCAGGTACACGTTCAGCAGGCGCTCGGCTTGCGCGAGCTGGTTGGTCTCGTACACGGCGCCTGCGTACAGCACGCCGGCCCATGCGTTGCCGTGGCTGTGGTTGTACGACACGGCGTGCGTCGAATCGACCGCCATGCGCAGCCGCGCGGTGGCCTGCCGCAGCCGGCCTTCGTGCAGGTCGAACAGGCCGGCCAGCGACTCGGTGTACATGCGGTTGAATGCACTGTTGCCCTGCTGGCGCCGCGCCGCGTCGAGCAGGCGCCGCGCCTCGTGCTGGTCGCCGCGCACCGCGAGGATGTGCGCCATGGCGTTGAGCAGCACGCTGTCGGCAAAGGCCAGGCCGGTGGGCAGGCGCGCCAGGCTCAGGCGGCCGGCTTCGTAAGCCTCGTCGTGCCGGTCCTGCATGGCCAGCAGCAGCGGCACCAGCGTGTGGGCGCTCGCGCGCACCTCGGCGATGGGGCTGTCGAGGCAGCCCGATTCATTGAGCTGCCGCATCGCATCCCACGGGCCGTGGGTGAAGCAGGTGGCCCACAGCGAGATCGGCTGCAGGAACGGATGCTCGCGCAACTGGTGCTCGGGAATGGCCGAGAACCAGCGCGCCAGCATGCGCATGCGGCCCTCTTCGAGGAACTGCGCGGCGTGGCTGTCGAGCAGGGTCAGTGCATGCGGATGGTCGCCGCCCTCGATGGCATGGTCGATGGCGGGCACCGGGCGGCCGTGCGATTCGTACCAGCCCGAGGCCGCGAGGTGCAGTCGTTCCGGCTCGCCGGGAAGTTCACGCGCGAGCTGCGCGCGGAGGAAGTCGGCAAAGAGGCTGTGGTATCGCCACGCATCGCCATCGCCGCTCACCGGCGTGAGGAACAGGTTCGACGTGGCCAGCCGCTCGAGGATGGCCGCGCAGTCCACGCGCGGGCACAGCGCCTGGCACACCGACGCGTCGAGCTGCCGCAGGATGCTGGTGCGCAGCAGGAAGTCGCGGATCTCCTTCGGCTGGTGCGCGAGCACGTCCTCGGCCAGGTAGTCGGCCACAGCGCGGTCGGAACCCGAGAAGCGCTCGACGAAACCGGAGGCGCTGCCGTGGCGCTCCAGCGCCATCGAGGCGAGCCAGATCGCGGCCACCCAGCCCTCGGTCTTGCGGTGCAGCAGCGAAAGCGTGTCGGCCGGCAGCGCCTGGGCCGCCTGCGGCTGGCGCAGGCCGAGGAAGGCGCTGGTTTCCTCGAGGCTGAAGCGCAGCCGGTCGGTGTCGATCTCGGTCAGCTGCCCGCGTGCGCGCAGCCGGCCCAGGCCCAGGTCGGGCAGGCTGCGCGAGCCGATCACGATCTGCCCCCGGCGCGGCAGGTGCTCGACGATCTCGCGCATCAGCCCCAGCACGGCCGGCTCCTGCACCCGCTCGAAGTCGTCGAGGAACAGCGTGAAGGGCGATTCGTGCGCGGCCAGCGCAGCCACCGCGTCGAACGGGCCGTTGTTGCCGCGCGGGTCTTCCACGCCCAGGCGCTGCACGGCCTCGGCCAGGCAGTCGAGGAAGCGAGAGACGTCGTTGTCGGCGCGGTCCAGCGTGAGCCACGCGGTGGCGATGCCCTGGGCCTCCATGCGCTCGCGGATCTGCGCCATGGCGGTGGTCTTGCCGAAGCCGGCCGGAGCGCGCACGAGCACCAGCTTCACGGCCGCCGCGGCGACCTCTTCCCGAATCGCGGTGCGCGGCACCTGCGTGGCGACGAAGGCCGGGGGATTGAGCTTGGTTTCGAGGATCCGGGGTGTGGGGGACTGCATGCGGCGCTGAAATCCCGTCGTTTCCGACGATGTGTGCGGCCGATTCTGCTTCCTAAACTGGATGTGGACAAACCACTCAAGACACCTCAAGGACACCAGCAGATGCAACTCGATTCCAGCATTGCGGCCGTCGTCACCGGCGGCGCATCGGGCCTCGGCGCCGCCACCGCGCGCCGCCTCGCGGGCCATGGCGTGAAAGTCGCGCTGTTCGACCTCAACGCCGAGCAGGGCGAGGCTTTGGCGAAAGAGCTGGGCGGCGTCTTCTGCAAGGTCGACGTCACCTCCGAGGAACAGGTGGACGCGGCCTTCGCGAAGGCGCGCGCGGCGCACGGGCAGGAGCGCGTGCTGGTCAACTGCGCCGGTACCGGCAGCGCGGTGAAGACCGCGAGCCGCGACAAGGCCACCGGCGAGATCAAGCACTTTCCGCTCGCGAATTTCGACCGCATCATCCAGATCAACCTGGTCGGCACCTTCCGCTGCATCGCCAAGTCGGCCGCCGGCATGCTCACGCTCGACATGCTGCAGGACGGCGAGCGCGGCGCCATCGTCAACACCGCCTCGGTGGCTGCGCAGGATGGGCAGATGGGCCAGGCGGCCTACACCGCCTCGAAGGCCGGCATCGTCGGCATGACGCTGCCGATTGCGCGCGACCTCATGAGCGAGGGCATCCGCGTGAACACCATCCTGCCGGGCATCTTCGACACGCCGCTGCTGCAGGGAGCACCCGACAACGTGAAGGCCGCGCTGGCGGCGTCGGTGCCGTTTCCGAAGCGGCTGGGCAACCCGGCGGAGTACGCGACGCTGGCGGAGCTGATGATCACCAACGGCTACTTCAACGGCGAGAGCGTGCGGCTCGACGGGGCCATCCGCATGGCGCCGCGCTGACACGAACCCTCGCACCCACACAGACACGGAACAGACAGGAGAACCCCATGCCCGAAGCCTTCATCGTCGCCGCCGCGCGCACCGCCGGCGGCCGCCGCAACGGCCGCCTCGCCGGCTGGCACCCGGCCGACCTCGCCGCGCAGGTGCTGAACGCCCTGGTGGAGCGCACCGGCGCCGACCCCGCACTGGTCGAGGACGTCATCATGGGCTGCGTCGACCAGGCCGGCGAGCAGTCTTCCAACATCGCGCGCAACGCAGTGCTGGCGTCGAAGCTGCCCGAATCGGTGCCGGCCACCTCGGTCGACCGGCAGTGCGGCTCGTCGCAGCAGGCGTTGCACTTCGCGGCGCAAGCGGTGATGTCGGGCACCATGGACATCGTGATCGCCGCCGGCGTGGAAAGCATGACGCGCGTGCCCATGGGCATGCCCGTCACGCTGCCGCTGAAGAACGGGCTGGGCTTCTACGTGAGCCCGCTCATGGCCAAGCGTTATCCCGATGTGCAGTTCAGCCAGTTCACCGGCGCCGAGATGATCGCAAGGAACTACGGCATTGAAAAAGACGAGCTCGACCGCTACGCGCTCGAAAGCCACAAGCGCGCCATCGCCGCCACGCAGGCCGGCCATTTCGAGCGCGAGATCGTGCCGGTGACCGTGCGCATGGCCGACGGCACGGAGCCCGGCGAGCAGCACACCGTGGACGAAGGCATCCGCTTCGACGCCACGCTGGAGAGCATCGCTGCCGTGAAGCTCATCGCCGAGGGCGGGCGCTGCACTGCCGCCACCGCCAGCCAGATCTGCGACGGCGCGAGCGGACTGATGGTGGTGAACGAGCGCGGCCTGAAGGCGCTGGGCGTGGAGCCGCTCGCGCGCATTCACCACCTGAGCGTGATGGGGCACGACCCCGTGATCATGCTGGAGGCTCCGCTCCCCGCTACGCAGCGCGCGCTGAAGAAGGTGGGCATGAAGATCTCCGACATCGACCTGTACGAAGTCAACGAGGCCTTCGCGCCCGTGCCGCTGGCCTGGCTGCAGACGCTCGATGCCGACCCGGCGCGGCTCAACGTGAACGGCGGCGCGATCGCGCTGGGCCATCCGCTGGGCGCGTCGGGCACCAAACTGATGACCACGCTCGTGCACGCGCTCGGCCAGCGCGGCAAGCGCTACGGCCTGCAGACCATGTGCGAGGGCGGCGGCATGGCCAACGTGACCATCGTCGAGCGGCTGTGAGCATGAGCGGCGCTGACGAAGATCCGCTGCTGTGCGAGCGCGACGGCGACGTCGAGATCCTCAGCTTCAACATTCCGAGGCGGCTCAATCCGCTGACGGTGGAGCTTCAGCAGGCCCTGCGCGCAAGGCTCGCGCAGCTGCGCGAGGAAGCCGAGGCGGGCACCGTGCGCGCGCTGGTCCTGACCGGTGTCGGCAAATCCTTCTGCGTGGGGGCCGACCTTTCGAGCATGGGCCCCTCCGGAGACTCCGGCGGCAGCGTGGGCCAGCGCACAGCGGACGCCATGGAGTCGCTGTCGAACCGGCTCGTCGAGGATTTGCGCGGCATGCCCTTTCCGGTGGTGAACGCCATCAACGGGCCGGCGGCGGGTGCCGGCGTGGGGTTGGCGCTGGCTGCCGACATCGTGATCGCGGCGCGCTCTGCCTATTTCTATCTGCCCTTCATGCCCCGGCTGGGCGTGGTGCCCGACCTGGGAACCACCTGGTTTCTCGAACGGCTGGTGGGCCGAGCCCGGGCCGTGGGCATGTCGCTGCTCGGCGAGCGGCTTCCGGCCGAGCAGGCCGCGCAGTGGGGCCTGGTGTGGGCCTGCGTGGACGATGCCGAACTGCGCGCGCAGGCCGTGTCTGTGGCGCACCGCCTGGCGCGGCTGCCTGCGCACGCGGCCCGCGAGATTCGCGCGGTGTACGAGTCGGCCGCGAGCCAGTCGCTGGTCGCGCAGATGAGCCACGAGGCCGCGCGCCAGCGCGAGCTGCTGGACCGGCCCGAGTTCGCCGAGGGCGTGAAGGCGTTCATGGAGAAGCGCGAGCCGGTGTTCCGCCGGGACTGAGCTGCTTCGTCCATAGCTCTTTCCCGGGAGGGCGCAGCCCGGCGGATGCCAACATAATCGGGCTCCATGGGCGCTTCGCCATCCATCCTCGATCCCCGTTCCGTCATCCTGCTCGCCGGCATCATGGGCGTCATGATGGCGCTCGTGGTGTTCTTCATGCAGCGCAGCTATCCGCGCAGCATCCAGGGCCTGGGGGAGTGGGCACGGGCGCCGCTGGTGGCGTTCGCGAGCACGCTGCTCTTCGCGGCGCGCGGGTTCTTCCCCGACTTCCTGACCATCGTGGTCGCCAACTTCGTGCTGTTCCAGGCCTGCATCCTGTACTACGCCGGCAGCCAGAAGTTCCTGCTCGGCCACAGCGACACCCGGGGCTGGACGGCGCTCAACGGCGCCCTGGCACTGGCGATGTTCTGGTTCGGCATCGTGAGGCCCGATTTCGAGACGCGCCTGCTGTTCGTCACGCTGGCGGTGTCCGTGCTGTTCTTCCGGCACGCGCTGCTGTACATGCGCCACGCGGGCCCTGTGTTCGGCAAGCGGCTGATGATCGGGCTGCTGCTGGCGCAGGCGCTGGTGGCGGGGCTGCGCTTCGTGTCGGTGGTCGCGGGGCTTGCGGGCAGCGGGCTCATGGAGGGCAGCTGGATCCAGTCGCTCTACATCAGCATGTACACGTTCACCGTGCTGCTGCTGTCCATCGCCGTCATCCTGATGGCCACCGACCGCGTGCACACCGAGTTCGAATACCTGGCCACGCGCGATCCGCTCACCGGCGCGCTCAACCGCCGTGCGCTGCTCGACGCCTGCCATGGCGCGTTCGCCTCCGGCGAGCGCCGCGGCGCGCTGCTGATGGTGGACCTGGACCACTTCAAGCGCATCAACGACCGCTTCGGCCACCAGATGGGCGACGCCGTCCTGCGCGAGGCGGTCGGCCGCATGCAGCGCGCCGTCGGCGACACGGGCTTGCTCGGGCGCTACGGCGGAGAAGAGTTCGTGGTGCTGCTGCCCGACGCCGGCAAGGCCGAGGCGATGGAAATCGCGGCCCGCCTCAGGCAGGCCGTCGGCGAGCCCTTCCCGTCCGATTCGCCGATGGCCGCCGTCGGCTCGATGGCGGTGAGCATCGGCGTGGCGGCCGGCGAGGACAGCACCGGCGGAGCGGACATCGACGAAGTGCTGGCGCTGGCCGATGCGGCGCTGTACCGGGCGAAGGAGATGGGGCGGGATCGGGTGATTGCGGCGGCTTGAGGGCCGTTGTCAGCGTCGCACCACACCGCTCGCCAGCACGATCCCCGGCACCACAAGCGCCAGGGCCAGCAGCACCGCGCCGGTGACCGGCTCGTTCATCCATGCCGCCGCGCCCAACGTGGTCAGCACCGGCACCAGCGCTGCGGAAAGCGATGCGCGCGGCGCGCCCAGCCGGGCGACAGCCACCATGTAGACCACCAGTCCGAGCAGCCCGGCGACCACGCCTTGCGTCGTTGCCTGCAGTGCGATATCGGGCCACGGTGCGCCGAGCAATCGCGGTGTGCCGGCGATCGGCAGCAGGGGCAGCAGCATCAGCGCCGACCATCCGTTCACGAACGCCGCGCCCTGCCATGGTGTGAGGCCGCAATGCGCGAACGCGAGCGAGTGCACGGCCCACAGCATGGCCGCCGCAAGAAAGAGCAGGTCGCCGCGCCAGTCGAGCGAGCCGCTGCGAATGCTCCCCACGGCGAACAGCGCCATGCCGATGGCGATGCAGGCCAGTCCCGCCAGCCTGATGCCTTCGATTCGCTGACCCTTCTGAAGCCACGCGCCGATGGCCGTGAAGAGCGGCAGGCTGCCCGCCATGAAGATGCCCATGTGGCTCGCGGGTGCCCATTGAGCGCCGGCCAGCACCAGCAAGCCGAAGGGCAGGCCGCCGCCGACGACGAGCAGCGCGAGCACCAGCCGCGAGGCTTTCGGCGCGATGCGCTTGCTGCCGAACCATAGGGGCGCGAGCAGCAGCGCGGGAATGCCGTAGCGCATCAGCGCGAGGTCCAGCGGCCCGAGCGTGGTGGTCACGCCGTGGCGCGAGACGAGTTGCCATGCGCTGCCGATGAAAGCGGCGGCGAGCGCGGCAAGCAGGCCGGCGAGGAGATTGCGATCGGGCATCGCGGCGAGTCTCGCGACCGCGCCGCGATACGGCTATCAAATTCGTGCGCTGGTGCTGCTGGTGCCCGCCAGCACGCGGCGGGCTTCGCCGAGCGTCACGCCCGTTTCGCGCCGGAACACCGCGCCCAGGTGGCTCTGGCTGCAGTAGCCGAGGTCGTGAGCGATGCCGGCGAGATCGCCGTCGCCGTCGGCCAGCCGTTCCATGGCTGCCGCGAGCCGTAGGTGCTGGCGGTACTGATGAAGGCTCAGGCCGGTCTCGTGCCGGAAGCTGCGCGCCAGATGGAACGGTGAGCGCGAGACTGCATCGGCCACCTCGTGCATCGACAGCCTCGCTTCGCGGTCGGCGGTCTGGGCGAGCAGCCGTCTTGCGCGTGCGACCGTGCCGGTGAGCGGCACCTGGCGTCGGATGGTGCCGAGTTCATCGACCAGCCCGGCGATGGCCGCATCGGCTCCGGCATCGCCTGCAAGCAGGTGCCGTTGCGCGGCATGAACCCGGTACAGCGACCGTGGCGACAGCAGGCAGAAGGCCGGAGCAGTGTCCGAGCGAGAGGGGTGGTGATGCGGTCGGACGACCACGCTGCGCCGCACCGCATGCGTCGAGGGACGCAGCTGATAGACCATGGCGTCGTCGAACTGCATGGCGGTCAGGCCGTCGACCAGCCAGGTGCCGCTACCCGAACGCACATCGAGCACCGTGCGTCCGACCGGGAAGATGATGCGCCGCGACTCCAGCGTGTAGGGCCCGCTCCAGCCGGGGCCGTGATGCGCAAGCGAGCGCACATGCTCCACCGTGAACTCGCGGCCGGCGTAGAGCAGGGTGCGTTCCTGGGGCATGGCGGGATTCTGCGCGTGCCTGTGAACGCCGGCTACTTCCCGCCCCAGCGCCAGCGCGGCGGCTCGCCCTTGATCCAGCAGACCACGACAAGCAACGCGCTCAGTCCCGAGATGGCCGCGAAGAACAGCAGCGGCTTCCGCTCGGGGTGCAACGTGAGCACCGCCGCCGCCACCAGCACGGCGTACACGACGACCACCGCCCAGCCTTGCCAGCACGTGGGTGGACCCCAGCCCCAGCCGTAGCGCTTGGCGGGAAACCAGTAGGGCTGCTTCTGCATTGCATCTCCTCGTCGATCGACATCGAGTCCCGGATTCTGTCCGCTTCGTCTGAAGAGATGCTGAGCCCCTGTCTCACGCGAACGGATAGGGCCCTTCCATCTTCCCGATGTGGCTCACATGGCTCACCATGCCGTGCGCCTCGCTCCACAGATGGAGCATGCAGCCCGGTCGGCCCATGAAGGAGGCCGGCGCCGCGCCGGCCGCGAGCTGCAGGGCGATCTCTGTCGTGCTGCTCGGGCACGAGCAAACGACCGTGCCCGCCCAGCGCCGCAGCATGGTGCGATGCACATGGCCGCACAGCACCAGCTCGATGTTGGGTGCGTCGCGCACGATGGCTTCGAGCGGGGTCGTGTCCATGTAGCGGTACGTGTCCATGTAGGGAATGCCGCTGACGAATGGCGGGTGATGGAGCATCAGCAGCGTCGGCTTGATGCGATCAGCTTCCAGAGTGCGTTGCAGCCATGCGAGGCCCTGCGCGTCGACATCGCCGTGATGCAACCCCGGAATGCATGAGTCCAGTGCAACGACGCGCACCGGATGGTCGTCGATGCAGTAGTGCAGCCCGCCTTCGGCCGGCAGGTAGGCGTGGTCCGCGAAGGCCGCGCGGAAGTTCTCGCGATGGTCGTGGTTGCCGGGGATCACGAGGTACGGAATCTCCAGCTTTGCGAGCAGGTGCCGTACCTGTGCGTATTCCTCGGGCCGCCCTTCATCGACGAGGGCGCCCGTCAGCAACACGAGGTCGGGGCGGCGGTCGAGTGCGTGGAGGTGGTCGATGGCTTCCTCGAACATGCGATTCGAGTCGGCCACGCCCTGGTAGAGCTGGCCGGCGGGGCGGATGTGAGGGTCGGAGATCTGTGCGATGAGCATGCGTGGCCTGTGGTTGCTGCTGCCACGGCAGCAAGCACGATCCGTTCCGCCGCGCCGTCAGATGCCGGAGAACTCCGCCACTTCCGACAACGGCGCGCGCTCGGTCACCAGCGCATCGAGGGGCCGGCTGCGGTCGGCATAGCCGATGGACATGCCCGTGAACAGCATGCGCTCGGGCGGCAGCGCAATGAACCGGCCGATGGTCTGCGGGTAGATCGCCCAGCACTCCTGCGGGCAGCTGTCGAGCCCTTCGCCGCGCAGCAGCAGCATCACGTTCTGCAGCACCATGCCGAGGTCGGACCACTGCGGCGGGCCCATGCGGCGGTCGACAGTGCAGAAGAGCGCAAGCGGCGCGCCGAAGAACTGGTAGTTGCGCGCAAACCATTCGCGGCGCGCGGCCTTGTCCTCGCGCGGAATGCCCAGGCGCGCATACATCGCCTCACCCACGGCGAAGCGGCGGTCGCGGTACGGCGCGACGAGTTCGCGCGGGTAGATGTCGTACTCGCTGCCTTCGCCGGTGGGTGCTTCCTGCACGCGCGTGCGCATGATCGCCTTGAGTTCGGCGAGCTTTTCCCCGCCCACCACATGCAGGTGCCACGGCTGCAGGTTGCCGCCGGAGGGCGCGCGCAGCGCCTGCGCGAGCACGCGGCGGATGACGTCGCCAGGCACGGGTGTGTCGAGAAATTCGCGCACCGAGCGGCGGGTGGCGATGGCGTCCTGAACGTTCATGCAAAAGTCCTCTTGGGGATTGATGCTAGGGGCAACCCTCGGGTGGCCTCAATCGTCCGTTCCGACGATGCCGCGGAGCATGGCCGCTGCCTAGCATCCGGCCAGCGTACAGGAGACAAGACATGTTCGGATTGATGCAAGACCGCCCGCTGCTGATCTCGTCGCTCATCGACTACGCGGCCACCTTCCACCCGCGCGCGGAGATCGTGGGCCGAACGGTGGAGGGGCCGGTGCACCGCACCAGCTACGCCGAGGTCCAGCGCCACGCGAAGCAGGTGGCCAATGCGTTGAAGACGCTCGGCATCGAGCCCGGCGACCGCGTGGGCACGCTCGCGTGGAACACATACCGCCACCTCGCGCTGTACTTCGGCGTGTCGGGTTCGGGCGCGGTGCTGCACACGGTGAACCCACGGCTCTTTCCTGAGCAGATCGACTACATCGTCAACCACGCCGAAGACAAGGTGCTGTTCTTCGACACCACCTTCGCGCCGCTGGTCGAGAAGCTCGCGCCCGGATTGAAGTCGGTGCGCGCGTTCATCGCGATGACCGATCGCGCGCACATGCCGGCCATCGACGTGCCCAACCTGCTGTGCTTCGACGAGCTCGTTGGCTCGCAGAGCGAGCAGTACGAGTGGCCCGAGTTCGACGAGCGCACCGCCTCGTCGCTCTGCTACACGTCGGGCACCACGGGCAATCCGAAGGGCGTGTTGTATTCGCATCGCTCCACCGTGCTGCATTCGCTGATGGAGTGCGCGCCCGACACCTTCGGCGTCAACTCGCAGATGACGCTGCTGCTCGCGGTGCCGATGTTCCACGCCAACGCATGGGGCATGCCGTATGCGGCCGCGATGACCGGCATGAAGCTCGTCATGCCCGGCCCGCACATGGACGGCCAGAGCCTCTACGAGCTGATGCGCGACGAGAAGGTCGGCTTCTCGCAGGCCGTGCCCACCATCTGGCTGATGCTGTTCCAGTACTTCGATGCGCATCCCGAGATCGACACGCGCGCCATAGGCCTCAAGCGTATCGGCGTGGGCGGCGCGGCCACGCCGCGCAGCATGATCGAGCGCTTCGAGCGCGACTTCGGCGCCGACTTCGTGCAGGGCTGGGGTATGACCGAGACCAGCCCCATCGGCGTGATCGGCAACCTGCTGCCCAAGCACCTGTCGATGCCGAAGGAAGAGCAGCTGCGCGTGAAGATGCGCCAGGGCCGTGGCGTTTGGGGCGTGGAGCTGAAGATCGTCGGCGAAGACGGCCAGCGCCTGCCGCACGACGGCAAGGCGTTCGGCCACCTGCACGTGCGCGGGCCGTGGATCGCGAGCGGTTACTTCAAGAGCGAGGGTGGCCCGGTGCTCGATGCGGAAGGTTTCTTTCCGACGGGCGACGTGGCCAACATCGACGAGGACGGCTATGTGCAACTGGTCGATCGCGCGAAGGACGTCATCAAGTCGGGCGGCGAATGGATTTCTTCCATCGACCTCGAGAACACGGCGAGCCTGCACCCTGCAGTGGCCGAAGCGGCGGTGATAGGCATCGCGCATCCCAAGTGGCAGGAGCGGCCGCTGCTCATCGTGGTGAAGCGTGCGGGCATGGAAGCGACGCGCGAGGAACTGCTCACATTCCTCGCGGAGCGCGTCGTGAAATGGTGGCTACCGGAAGACGTGGTCTTCGTCGACAGCCTGCCGCATACAGCCACCGGCAAGTTGCTGAAGACAAAGCTGCGCGAACAGTTCAAAGGTTACGTTGCGACGACATCTGTTTGACGTTTTGATGACTTGTTCGATTTTTCTGTGGACAACTCTGTGAGTTGTAGGGGGAGGCAGGGAGGCAGAGCGAGAACTGGCGTGGCTTCCCACCACGTTGCCTGTTGAATAGGCAGCGGCTCGCACAGGATGGAGTCGGGCGCAAATGTATACAAACCGGGCCGGGCACAGGTCCGTCGGCGTCGATTGACGGGGGTAGAACGGACGGCTACATTCCAGACCGCTTCGCGACCAGCGAGGCCGGGTTTGACAGCCTGAAAGAACCGCGGTGAAAGCCGCATACCGCAATTGGTTTGCGGCTTTTGCCATTCCGGCTTCCCTTTTCAGGCGGCTCGGATGGGAGGGCTCGCGCCCTGCCGGTTTCGCCTAGCGGTTCCCGGTCTGTCAACCTGTTCGAGCCGCCGCCTTCGTTTGACAGCGGATGCGACGGTTGCAGCAAAGCTGAACCGACAGGGAGGGCCGACATGGCCGATTCATCATCAAGTACCGCGCAAACAACAAGCGCGGAGTTCAAGCCGTTCGCCTGGAATTCCGTTCACGGGCTCGATCCCGAGGAGCGACGGCGTGCCTTGTTCCTCAACGACGCGCGCGACGTGATCGACGGCGCGCACACGCTGATGCAACTGCTCGCATGGGACGAAGAGCGCCGCGATGCAACGCAGCCGCTGCTCGACGAAGTTCATCGCGCGTCGATCCAGCGCCTGCTGATTGCTTCGCTGGGCATGCTGCACGCCGGCATCGAAGGGCAGTGCGAAGCGCTCGACATGGCGCGGCAGTAGGCGGGCGTTGCGGAACGGGCCCGGTCGTGGGGCCGGTCCATGGAAATTCCAGATGCCGCGGAATTACCTGGTGGCGCCGCGCGCAAGCTGCGCTCGTCCGAATGGCGTGATGCGGCGGATCACCGCCAGCTCCTGCGGCTCGCCACCGCCCTTGCGTGCCAGCGCGGGGCTGATGGCCGCGTCGACGAAACCGGCCTGCTTCAGCGCCTCGACACAGCCGATCTCCTGCCGGTCTTCCACGCGAAGAGGGAACGACGAACGTTCTATGCCGCGCAGGTAGTCGAGCGGCTCGAGGTTCTTCGCCTTCGATGCTTTCCTCGATGACGCATCGATGCCGTCGCGGCCGCGCAGCCGGTCGATCTCGGCGTGCCCCTCCTCGGTGATGCAGACCACCAGCGCGGCCTGCGCCAGTCTGTAGCTGCCGTGCCCGGTGTCGTAGGCCGGGTCGATGGAGGCCTCGATGAGGCCGGTTGCCTTCAGGACGGAGACACGTCGCACGTCCGGCGCGTCGGTCACGTGCATCGGCAGGCGAGCGTGCTCCAGATGGAGGAGGTAACTGAGCGGCACCGAAAAACCCCTGTGTGCACCTCCCTCGGCCGTCGATGCCGCGCAGAGCTACCCAGCCGGAGCCGGAACGGCGAGAACGCCTTCCGGCTTCCTGGACAACTCATGAGCCCCGGTGCGATCCGTTCCATGAACGGGCCGGCCGGGGAGGGGATGAATTGTGAATGTTTGTCAACAATTCTTGTGGGTCCGGGGGACCGGCGCCATCACCGAAACAGGGTATTTCCTCCGGCCAGTTTCAGTCGCGCGGAGGGGGCGGCTTCGGGGCGCTCAGTGCTTGTGGCCGCCATGCCCCGCAGGCTGCGCCGAGGCGTTCAGCGCCCGCACTGGCGCCTTCACCTCGACCGTTTCGCGCTTGCCGTCCTTGCCTTCGAACACGAGCGTGAGCGGCACGGTGTCGCCTTCCTTCACCTGCTGCTTGAGGTCGAGCAGCATCACGTGATAGCCGCCGGGCTTGAGCTCGACGGTCTTGCCGGCGGGCAGGTCGAGCGCGGGAACCTGCCGCATGCGCATCACGTTGTCCTGCATGGCCATCTCGTGCACTTCGACCAGCGGCGTGACCGGCGAACTGGCCGAGACCAGCTTCGTGTCCTTCGCGGCGCTGAGCTGCATGAACGCGCCGGTGGCCTTCTGCTGGGGCACGGTGGCGCGCACCCATGCGTCCTTGACGGTGACCTGCGCGCTCGCGGCGTGCGCGGTGAGCAATGCGGCGCTGGTGATGGCGAGGATGTGTGCGATACGGTTTTTCATGAATGGAATCTCCTTGGGTTGGAACGATGAAGCTCAGGCGGACTGCAGGATCTTGCGGAGGTCTTCGGCGCATTCCTGCGCGCCCTGTTCATGGCGCAGCACGAGACGGATCTTGCCCTTGGGGTCGAACACGTAGCTGAAGGCCGAATGATCCATGGTGTACGAGGAGCCGGTCGGCACCTTCTTGTAGAACACCTTGAAGTCCTTCGCCGTCTCGCTGGTTCGCTGCATGTCGCCGTAGAGGCCGATGAAGCTCGGGTCGAAGGCTTGCGTGTAGGCCTTGAGCACGACGGGCGAATCGCGCTCTGGGTCGACGGTGACGAAGATCACCTGCAGGCGATCGCCGTCCGCGCCTAGCAGCCGCTTGATCTCGGCCGCGCGTACGAGCGCGGTGGGGCACACGTCGGGGCATTGCGTGAAGCCGAAAAACATCATCACGGCCTTGCCCTTGAAGTCGGCCAGCGTGCGTTCGCGGCCGTCGGCGTCGGTCAGGCGGAAGTCGTTCGCGTAGTTGGCGCCGGTGATGTCGACGCCGTTGAAGCTGGCGGGCAGCACCTTGTCGCAGGCTGCGAGTGCCGAGAGCGCGGCGATGCTGCCGCCGGACAGCAGCAGGCGGCGCCGGGTTGGATGGGGAATGCGGTTCATCTGAAGAATCTCTCTTTCCGGCACCGGTGCAGGCGGATGCCGATTCATTGCTGCAGGAGCGCACGCGGCAAACGAGCCTCGCCTGGAGGCCGCATGCGTCACGCGCGCGGAAGCTGAAGAAGAAGCGTCAGATGAGCGGGGGAGGCCCGCGTGCCGGCAAAGGCGCGGCGGTGGCTACGGTGATGCGCGTAGACGGAATCGACTGGACCGCGCGCGCCAGCGGCACCAGCACCGGCAGTTCGACGGCCGGCGTCGTCGCAGGCGGGGCTGCGTTGAGCACGCAAAGCGGGCAGTCCATGTGGCCCGCGCCCAGTTCCTGCGCACCATCGTCGGTGTGGACGATGGCTTTCACCGAACCGGCGTTCGAGCAGACCAGTTCCACCGTCTGTGGATGCACGACCGGCGAAGCGACGGCCACGCCGAGCGACAGCGCAAACCACAGCAGCACCCAGCGGATCAGGCTCACGCCCGGACGCCGCAGGCCGGCGGGCCGATTCGGGGTGGCGTGGGACGGTGCGGGCATCGGCGGCGATTATCGGCCAGCCTCGCGCCACAAAGAAAAAAGCCTTGCAAGTCGTTGACCTGCAAGGCTTTTTCGTTTTGTTGGTGGCTCTTCACGGACTCGAACCGCGGACCTGTGGATTATGATTCCATCGCTCTAACCGACTGAGCTAAAGAGCCGTTCGGTGGCGTTGCACACCGAGCCCAAGATTATAGCCCACTCCGAACGCGTTGCTCAACCACCCGACGGCAACTTGCCCAATTCTTCGGAAACGAGCCGCACGATCAGCTTGTCCAGCGTCTGCACCGAGTAGTTGCCGACGTCGTGCACCGTCTGCGTTCCCGGGCCGCTCGCCGGGTTCGTCGCCTCCTTGTAGGTCAGGAACACGAAGCGCCCGCCCGTGTACTGCGCGATCTGGCGCTGGATGTATTCGCCCTGCTTGTCGAGCCCCGAGGCGCCCACGCTGAACACCTTGATGCCCTTGCCCAGCGCGGCGACCATGTCGTCGTCGTACTGCGGGCCGCCGTAGTCGAGGTGCGGTGGCGCGTCGGCCAACAGCACCACGAGGCGCGTGGTGTCGTTGCCGCGCCAGCTCAGCTTGTGGACGGTTTCGTTCAGCGCCTCGTTCATCGCCTCGGGGTAGTCGCCGCCGCCCGCGGCGCGCAGCGCGTCGAGCACGCCCTGGAAGGCGTTGAGGTCGTTGGTGAAGTCGTGGCGGCGCACCAGGAACTCGTCGCCACGGTCGCGATAGGCCACGAGTCCGAAGCAGGTGTCGGGACGGCTCGGCAGCCTTGCGACCTGGTCGGCAATGGTGCGCAGGGTGGCCTTGAGCTTGGCGATCTCGTCGTCCATCGAGCCGGTGGCGTCGATCAGGAAGACCAGGTCGAGCCTGGCACGTGCGGGTACGGCGCCGGGTTTGCCGCCGAGCACCACGTCGACCGCGTTCTTCTGGCCGCGCTGCAGGAAGACGGTGCTCTGGCGGCCGTTCTTGCGCACCGTCACTTCGTACACCGGGCTCTGCGCCTTGTCGAAGGCGTTCGGGTGCAGCCAGGCGCGTCCGCCCGCATCGGTGCGCGCCCACATGGCGGCGCCGTTGGCGGCCTGCACGGCCACTTCGGCGTCGGGAACGACGGCGCCGCGCGCGTCGCGCACCTGCAGCAGGTAGCGCGCGCTGATGTCGCGCTCGCGGTGCACGACCTGCGTGCGGCCGTGGAAAGCCAGGTATTCGCTGAAGTCGGCGTTGTCGTCGACCATGCCGGCGGTGACGGGTTCGTTGGCAGGGCGCGGGGCCTGGGCGGGCGGCTGGAGCCCGCCGCTCACGCGTGGCGCGGGCGAGGCCGTCACCGGCGGGGCTTCCGCGATGGCAGAGTCGGCGCGGGCCTCCATGGCGGGAGTCGCCGGCACGGACTTCGCCGCCGCGACCGAGGGCGCCACGGGCCGGCGCAGCGAATAGTCCTTCAATGCGTCGGAGCTCGAGAGTTCGCGTCGGGCATCGGCGACGCGCGGCATGCCCGGCGTCTCATAGGTTCGGACCGGCCTCGCGCAGTTCGTGGCTGAGGGTGCTTCGAAGTTCGGCATCGTCTGCGCTGCCTGCACGAGGTTGTCGGGCGCGGGTGTCGGCCAGCACACTGAACTGCCAGTGGCTGCTATTTCGGTGGCGCCGCAGGCGGACAGCAGCAGTTGGGCGCACAGCAGTGCGACGAGCGGGCGGCGGAACCGGGGGACGAAAGGCTGGGTCATGGAAGCACTCCGGGTGGTTGGGTGCAGGCTGATACGGCCGGGCGCCGCCAGCGGGGTTTGAGTCGTGTAACTTTTTTGCCGCCCCGAACCCCGATGCGGTTCGTCGCCCGTACAAGCTCGGGTGAAAATCCTCCGATGTCCGCGCTTCCCCGCGCCCCTTCAGCCAAGAACGCCCCCGAGCGCCAGGCCATGCCCGACGACCAGTTGATGCTGGCCTACGCGCAGGGCGACGCAGCCGCGTTCGACGTGCTCTATGCGCGCCACGAAGGCGGGCTGTTCCGCTTCGTCAAGCGGCTGCTGGGCGCACGGCTGGTGGCTCAGGCCGACGAGGTGTTCCAGGACACCTGGGTACGCATCATCTCGGCGCGCGAGAGCTTTTCGCCGCAGGGCGCGACGTGGCGCACCTGGGCCTTCACCATCGCGCACAACCTTGCGATGGACCGCCTGCGCGTGAGCGGGCGCGAAGTGGCGCTCGACGCGCATGCGAACGACGACGACAGCGATCCCGTGCCCACGCTCGAACGCGGCGTGCGTGGGGCCGCTGCCGATGCGGCGGCGCATCCGTCCGCCGAAGAGCTCGCGTTCTGGCGTGCCGCGGGCCGTCGCCTGCTGGCCTGCCTCGACGAATTGCCGGCCGAGCAGCGCGCGGCGTTCCTGCTGCATCACGAAGACGGCCTGACCGTCGAAGCGTTGGCCACGAGCCTGGAGATCGGCTTCGAGACCGTGCGCAGCCGGCTGCGCTACGGCTTGCAGAAGCTGCGCGGCTGCATGGAGCGCTACCTGTCGGTGCTGGAGAAGCAGGCATGAGCGGCAACGACACCACCGCATACGGCGACGACCGCGACGACCTGCGCGACCCGGCGCTGCGTCGCGCGCTCGACCACGCGCCTGACAGCGAGGCTACGCCGCATCCGCGCACCCGCGAGGCGATCCTGAAGATGGCGCACAACCTCGCGCCCGTGCAGGCTGCTGCGAGCCAGGCCGCCAACAACGCGAATGCGCTGCCCTGGTGGCGACGCCTGTTCGGCGGCGGCGAACCGCGTGCGCGCATGCCGTGGAACGCAGCATTCGCCACGGTGCTGGTGGCCGCTTTCGTGACGGTGCTCTGGCATCGCGAGCCCGTGCCCGATGCGCGGCTCGACGGCGAGGCGCGGGTGGGTGGAGCGACGACTGCGCCAGCGCCGACCGCGCCGCCGGCACCTGCATCGGCGCCCGCACAGCCTTCCGTGGAGGCCGCTCCGCCGGCTGTGGCGCAGGCGCCTGCCGCAGCGCCGACACCGTCGGCTGTCGCACGAGCGCCTGCGGTGCCGCCGGAGGCAGAGCAGCGCGCCAGGGCTTCGCGCGATTCTTCTTCCTTGTCCGCAACGGAATCCGAGAAGACCGCCAAGGCCGCGAATACGGACGTCGTCCGGCAAGCTGCAAAGCCGGCGCCATCAGCCGGGCTGGCTGCTCCGGCTGCCCCTGCCGCGCCCGCTGAGCCGGTTGCTCCAGCCGCTGCGTCAGCGGCGCCGCCGATCGTGGCCGAGCAGGCCGCGCCGGCGCCCGTCACGCGCGACGAGCGTCGCGAGGCGTATGCGAGAGACGAACAACAGCAACGCCGCGCGTATGCAGCGGGGGCTCCTGCCACGGTCGCACCGGTTCCACCGGCACCAGCCGTCGCGGCAGCCCCTGCACCTTTGCCGGCACCGGCGGTGGCTCCAGCTCCGGCTGCGGCGCCGCCGCATCGCGAGCTTCAGCAAGACTCCGCGCCAGCTCTCGCCAATCAGGACAACGCCAGCGCCGAAGCTGCCTCAGGCGCCTTGCGCCCGAGCGCGCCGGGCGCGGCCTCAGCCAAGGTCGCAAGGCTGCGAAGCACGACAGCAGCATCCTTCACGGCGCTGGATCGCTGGACTTCCTTCAGCTTCGCGCGCGCAGGCACCAGCGTGCGCCACGAGCGCGATGACATCGAAGGCCTGCCGGCATTGATGAGCACCGTGGCGCGCTCGGCCACCACACCCGACGAGCCCCTGGCCGCGCCCGTCGAGGCGCGACTGGAGCTCTACCGGGGCAAGACACCGGTCGCCGTGCTGGAAATTGCCGGCGCCCAGGTGCGCTGGACTTCGCTGCCCGGAGGCACATCGGTGGTCGGCACCCCGCCGGCCCAGGCGCTCGACGCGCTGCGTTCGCTGCTGCAGCGCTGACGGCAGACCGATCCGGTCAGGCGTTCTTGAAGTCGGGCTGGCGCTTGGTCAGGAAGGCGTCCATGCCTTCCTTCTGGTCCTGCGTGGCGAACAGAGCGTGGAACAGGCGGCGCTCGAACATCACGCCGTCGCTCAGGCCGCTCTCGAAGGCGCGGTTGACCGACTCCTTCGCCGCGATCACCGAGATCTGCGAGAAGCCGCAGATGATCAGCGCCGCGCCCAGTGCCTCGTCGGCGAGCTTCTCGAAGGGCACCACGCGGCTCACGAGGCCGGCGCGCTCGGCTTCGGCCGCGTCCATCATGCGGGCCGTGAGCACCATGTCCATGGCCTTGCTCTTGCCCACCGCGCGCGGCAGGCGCTGCGTGCCGCCGGCGCCGGGGATCACGCCGATCTTGATCTCGGGCTGGCCGAACTTGGCGTTGTCGGCCGCGATGATGAAGTCGCACATCATCGCCAGCTCGCAGCCGCCGCCCAGCGCGAAGCCGGCCACGGCGCCGATCACCGGTTTGCGGATCGAGCGGATGGTTTCCCAGTTGCGCGTGATGTAGTCGCCCCTGTAGGTGTCGATGAAGCTGTACTTGGCCATCGCGGCGATGTCGGCGCCGGCCGCGAAGGCGCGCTCGCTGCCCGTGAGGATGATGCAGCCGATGGCGTCGTCGGCATCGAAGGCCTTGAGCGCCTGGCCCAGCTCGGTCATGAGCGCGTCGTTGAGCGCGTTCAGTGCCTTCGGGCGGTTGAGGGTGATGATGCCGACCTTGCCTGCTTCGGTCCGCACTTCGATGTTTTCGTAGCTCATGGTGTCTCCGGGGAAGGGGAAGAAAAACGCGCTTCACTATACCCAGCATGGCCGCCGCGGGTGCGGGGGCATTGCGGGTTCCCATAGAGTGCCCGCCATGAACTCCAACTACGGCTTCCTGTTCGTCGCCATCGTGGCCGAGGTGATCGCCACCAGTTTCCTCAAGAGCTCCGAAGGCTTCACGCGGCTGTGGCCCACGCTGGCTTCGGTGGCGGGCTACGTCACTGCGTTCTACTTTCTCTCGCTGACGCTGCGCACGATTCCCACCGGCATCGCCTACGCGATCTGGTCCGGCGTGGGCATCGTGCTGATCTCGCTGGTGAGCTGGCTCTGGTTCGGCCAGAAGCTCGACGCGCCGGCCATCGCGGGGCTTGGGCTGATCATCGCGGGCGTGGTGGTGGTGAACGTGTTCTCGAAGTCGGTTTCCCACTGAGCGGCAAGGGTGGGTGCTCAAGTTGAGAATTGCTCTCATCTAGAATGCCCGCCATGGAGTTCCCGATGCAAGAACATGCCGTGTTGCTGCGGGCCTATGCCCGCGTGCAGGAGCGCTGCTCGCGCCTGCTGGTCGAACAGGCCGCGCTCGTCGAAAGGCTCGAAGCGCAGATCGTGCGTTTGCGCGGTGCGCTGGTGGCGCGAGATTCGGCCATTGCCATCGTGCGCGAGGAGCTTGCCGCCCGCGCCTCGGCGGGCGGTGCGCTGCCCAAGCGGCTGAGTGCGCTGCTGTCGCCGGGCAGCAGGCGTCATCTGGCGATCCCGCCGCAGTCGCAGGCGACTGCTGACCTGCGCGAGAAGGCCGTGCTGTGCGTCGGCCATGAAGAAGAAGCGCCTTCGCTCGCGCGCCAGCTGGTCGAGATTGCCGGCGGCCGCTACCTGCACCACGACGGCGGCGACGATGCGGACGATCCCGCGCTGGAAGCCAGCCTGCGCGCGGCCGACCTCGTGATCTGCCAGACCGGCTGCGTGAGCCACGACGCCTACTGGCGCGTGCAGGACCACTGCCGGCGCACCGGCAAGCCCTGCGTGCTGGTGGGCGAGCCGCAGCCGATGCTTTTTGTGCGGCATCCGGCCGCGGCAGCGGAAAACGCCTAGCCGGCCAGCCAGTTCGTCACTTTGCCTGCGTCGTGCGAGAACAGGCGCCAGGTGGTCGCACCGGTCGGCAGCACCAGCGGCAGCCTGATCAGCTTGCGGTCGCGCGCGACGATGGCCGTGCACTTCGTCGCGTCGCCCAGGTAGAGCGCCAGGTCGTCGAGCTTGGTGATCCGCCATGCCTGCGCAGGCCGCTGCTGGCCCTTCTTGCCGGCGGCGGGCAGCTCGATGCCGATCCACTCGTCGTTCGCGGAAAAACCGGCCTTCTCGGCCGCGCCGCCGCGCAGCACCACCTTCACCTGTACGCCGCCGTTGGCCTCGGCCACGCGCAGGCCGAGAGCCTGCGCCTGCTGCGACGGGTCTTCGAGCGTGGCCACGCCATGCACGCGCAGCAGTTGCGAGAGCGGAAGCTCCTCGGTCGAATGAACCCAGCGCGCCAGTTCCAGCGCGTAGGAGCGGCCGCCCATGGCTTCGAGCGCGGCGGCGACGTCGTCCTCGGAGATGGGCCCGCCGTCGCTCTTCGTCCACAGCCGGCGCATCACGTCGTCGAGCGAGCCCTTGCCTTCATGGCGCAGCGTGAGGTCGAAGCACAGCGCCACCAATGCACCCTTGGTGTAGTAGCTCACCGTGCTGTTGGGCGTCTGCTCGTCCTGGCGGTAGTACTTGACCCAGGCGTCGAAGCTCGCGTCGGCCACCGGCTGCACCAGCCGGCCCGGCGTCTGCATGACCTGGTTGATGGTCTTGTTCAGCAGGCGCAGGTAGGCCGTGTCGTCGATGCGACCGGCGCGCCGCAGCAGCAGGTCGTCGTAGTAGCTGGTGAAGCCCTCGAAGAACCACAGCAGCTGCGTGTAGTTCTCCTGGCTGTAGTCGTAGCGCGCGAACTCGGCCGGCCGCATGCGCTTGACGTTCCAGGTGTGGAAGTACTCGTGGCTGATGAGGCCCATCAGCGTGATGTAGCCGTCGGGCTGCTTCTTCTTTTCGCCGCGCTGGGGCAGGTCGCGGCGGTTGCAGATCAGCGCGGTGGAGTGGCGGTGTTCGAGCCCGCCGTAGCCGTCGTCGACCGCGTTGAGCATGAACACGTAGCGGTCGATCGGCGGCTTCGGCCCGCCGCGCTTGCCGACCTTGTCTCCGTGCCAGAAGCGCATCTCGGCTTCGCAGATGGCCTTGGTGTCGGCGATGAGCCTGTCGCCGTCGAACGAGGCCGCGGCGCCTGCGACCACGAAGCGGTGCGGCACGCCGCAGGCTTCGAATTCGGCGCTCCAGAAGGCGCCCATCTCGACCGGGCTGTCGGCCAGCTCGTCGTAGCCCGAGGCCTGGTAGCTGCCGAAGCCGTGCCTGTCGGCCTTCAGCGGCGCGAGCGCGGTGGCGCACGACCAGCGCGCGGCGTCGTCGGCCAGCGCGGGCGCGACGATCTCCAGCGCATGCGGCGTCTCGGTCTGGCCCTCGACGCGCAGGCACACGCTGGTGCCGTTGAAGAAACCGCGCTCGGCATCGAGCCAGGCGGTGCGCACCGAGTTGTCGTACGCGCAGACCTGGTAGTTCAGCACCAGCGGCTGGCCGGGCGTGCATTCGACGAGCCAGCTGCACTTGTCGAGCTGCGTCAGCGCCGGCTTGCGGCGGCCCTGGGTGGCGCGCAGGCCCTGCAGGTTCTTGGCGAACTCGCGCACCAGGTAGCTGCCCGGAATCCACACCGGCAGCGACACGCGCTGCTGTGCGGCGGGCGCGTCGATGGTGAGCGTGACGGCGAACAGGTGCGCATGCGGATCGGCGCATTCGACGCGGTAGCGCACGCCCGCCACGTGCTGCGTTGGAGCCTTCGTCGCCATCAGCTGGACGAAGCCGCGAGTTGCTTCTCGACCTGCTCCGCGGGAATGGCACCCGGCGTGCGCGTGCCGTCGCTGAAGATCAGCGTGGGCGTGCCGGTGATGTTGTACTTGCGGCCGAATTCGACGTTGCGCTGCAGCGCGGTCACGTCGCAGCTGCCCGGCGCGGTGGCCGGCTTGGTACTGGCTTCCATCCAGTCGCTCCAGGCCTTGCCCTTGTCCTTGCTGCACCAGATGTCGCGCGACTTGACGTTCGAATCGGGGCCGAGCACCGGGTACAGGAACAGGTACACGGTGACGTTGTCGACCGTCTTCATGTCCTTCTCGAAGCGCTTGCAGTAGCCGCAGTTCGGGTCTTCGAACACCGCGAGCTTGCGCTTGCCGTTGCCGCGCACGATCTTGATCGAGTCCTTCAGCGGCAGCTGGTCGAAGGCGACGGCGCTGAGCTTCTCGATGCGCTCCTCGGTCAGGTTCTTGCGCGCCTTCACGTCGATCATGTTGCCCTGGATGAGGTAGTTGCCCTGCTCGTCGGTATAGAAGATCTGCGAGCCGTTCACGCGCACTTCATAGACGCCCGGAATCGGCGACTTCGACACTTCGTCGATGGCGGGGAACTGCGGAATGCGCGAGGGCAGGTTCTTGCGGATCTCGGCTTCGCCGGCGGTGGCGGCCACGACCGCGCCCAGCGTGCAGGCGGCGAGTAGAAGGTTGCGTACGAGTGTCATCGGGAGATCCGTTGGTCCGGTTCTGAAGATAGAGAAATGCGGCGCAGGCATCAGGCTTTCAGGCCCATGGCCTGGGCCGTGATCCAGCGCTTGACGAGGCGCGTGCGGTCGAAGCCGCGCATGCCCCAGTTGCGCAACGCGGGCAGCGGGCCCAGGTTGTGCGCGAAGAGTTGCTGCAATCCGTCGGTCGCGAGGCTCATCTGCAGCACGTCGGCGCGACGGGCGCGTTCGTAGCGGCGCAGCAGGCGTGCATCGCCCACGCTGCGCCAGTAGTCGCGGTTCTTGATCACGTCGGCCAGCTCGGCGGCATCGGCCAGGCCCAGGTTCAGGCCCTGGCCGGCCAGCGGGTGCACCGTGTGGGCCGCATCGCCGGCCAGCGCCCAGGAGCGGTTGGGCTGTCCGGGCATGGCGCCGGTCCATCGGTCGGCGATGGCGCGGGCCAGCGGCCAGGCGCCGCGCTCGCTGACGAGCTTGAGCGCGCCGAGCGAGTTGTGGCTGGCTTCGGTGATCGCGGCGCCGAATTCGTCGGCGCCCTGCGCGAGCAGCTCGGGCGCGCGCAGCTGGTCGACCGACCACACCAGCGCGACCGTCTTGCCATGCGTGCCGTCGAGCGGCAGCAGCGCGAGCACCTCGCCCTTGTCGTTGAACCACTGGCGCGCGATGCCGTCGTGCGTCTGCGCGGCTTCCATTCGCGCCGCGATCGCATGCTGCGGATAGCGCGTGACTTCGTAGCTCACGCCGAGGGTCTCGCGCGTGGTGCTGGCCTTGCCTTCGCACACCACGGTGAGCGGGGCGGCCACGGGCTCGGCCACCACTTCGATGAGCGGCTGGAAGCGCACCGCGTCCGCCAGTTGCCGCTCGAGCGCGGGCACGTCGACGATCCAGGCCAGCGCCTCGACCTTCTGGCGCACGGCGCTGAACTGGACCCGACCGCCTTCGTCGCCATGCACGAGCATTTCTCGCACGGCCGTGGCGTGGGCCGCGTCGGGCCAGGCGCGCAGCGATTCGAGCAGCGTGCGGGAGGCGGTGTTGAGCGCGTAGGCGCGGATGTCTTCCTTGCCCTGCGTGGCCGGCGGCACCACCAGCGCGACGCGCACGCGTTCGCGTGCGAGCAGCAGGGCCAGCGTGCGGCCTACGATGCCGGCGCCGCGAATGCAAACTTCTGGGGGGAGGGCCATCGAAGGATTGTATGGATTACGCCCACCCCCAGGCTGCGCGCACTTCGTGTCGCTTCGCCAACCCCCTCACGGGGGCGATACCAGCGGCCCGGCGAAGCCGGTTCCGCGGCATCCCTGGAAGGAACCGGGTATTTTCGAAAGCTGCGGGACAATCGCGGCCGAATTCCAAGGAACCCCCACCGTGTCCCAGCCTGCTTTCGACCTCGAAGCCACCATCTCGCGCCTGTTCGTCTATCCGGTCAAGTCCTGCGCCGGCGTCGAGCTCCCCGAAATGCTGCTGACCGCGACGGGGCTGGAGTTCGACCGGGCCTGGATGGTGGTCGACGCGCAGGGTGAATTCGTCACGCAGCGGCAGCTGCCGCGCATGGTGCTCATCAAGCCGCAGATGAAGCACACGGAAGTGGTGCTGCGCGCGCCCGGCATGCTGGCGCTGCACCTGGCCTTCGACCGCGTCGAGAAGCCGGTGCGGGTGCGCGTGTGGAAGGACGAGGTGGCCGCCTACGACATGGGCGACATCGCCGCGCAGTGGTTCAGTGACTTCCTCTCGGAGCCAGGCAAGCCGCAGACCCTGCGCCTCGTGCGCTTCGACCCCGAGCAGAAGCGCCTGTCGAGCATGAAGTGGACCGACGGCGTCGAGGCGGAAAACCAGTTCGCCGACGGCTACCCGCTGCTGGTGGCAAGCGAAGGCTCGCTGGCGGAGCTCAACGACCGCCTCGCCGCGCAGGGCCATGGCGCCGTGGGCATCGAGCGCTTCCGTCCCAACATCGTGCTGGCCGGCATCGAGTCGCACGACGAGGACCGGGTCGACGCGTTGCACATCTCCACCGGCGAAGGCGGGGCCGAGCTTCGCCCCGTCAAGCCCTGCACGCGCTGCCCGATTCCCGATATCGACCCGGCCACGGCTCTCAGCAGCCCCGAGGTCGGCAACACGCTGCGCACCTACCGCGCCGACGCGCGGGTGGATGGCGGCATCACCTTCGGCATGAACTGCATCGTGATCCAGGGCGTGGAGCACACGCTCAAGGTGGGGCAGTCCGTGGGCGCGAACTACAAGTTCGAATGATCGGCGGCGCCCTGCCGGCGCCTCAGAACTTCACCCCAGCGACCAGGATGATGTTCGCGTAGGGCGTGCACTCGCCCGTGCGCACCATGGCGCGTGCCTTGGCCGTGCGGCGCTTGAATTCCTCGTGCGACACCGTCTGCGGCTCGATGCCCAGCGACTGCGGATACCAGTCCGGCAGCTTCTTCGTATCGCCACCCAGTGCTTCGTCGGCCACGACGATGCCTTCCACCTGCATTTCCGACAGCACGGCCTGCAGCACGTCGTTCAGCAGCGGCACGCCGCGCGCCACCGCAAGGTCGATGCGTCGCGGGCCGGCGGGAATGGGCAGGCCGGCGTCGCCGAGCACGAGCATGTCGCCGTGGCCCAGCGAGGCGATCACGTGGGACAGTTCCGCGTGCAGCAGGGGAGAGCGTTTCACAGCTTGATCCAGTCGGGAGGCATGGGGCTGCGCAGAACGGCGTCGCGCTGCGGAATGGATGGCTGGGCACCGGGCTGCTGGATGCACAGCGCGGCGGCGCGTATGCCGAGGCGCACGGCCTCGTCGAAGGACTGGCCTTCGCCCAGCGCAACCGCGAGCGCGCCCAGGAAGGTGTCGCCGGCGGCCGTGGTGTCGACCGCCTGCACCTTCGGCGCGGGATGATGGCGCGCGCCGTCGGCATCGACCGCCACCGCGCCGCGCGAGCCGAGCGTGACCACCACGCGCGCGATGCCCTTGGCGCGCAGCGCCTGGCCGGCCTGCGCCGCCTCCTGCGGGCTGTCGGCGGACTGACCGCACAGCGTCTGCGCCTCGATCTCGTTGACGACCAGCGTGTCGATCAGCGGCCACAGCGGCTCGGCAATCGCCTGCACGGGCGACGGGTTCAGCAGCACCTTGCAGCCCGCGCCGTGCGCCACGGCGATGGCGCGCGCGACCTGCTCCATGGGCGTCTCGAACTGCGCCACGAGAAAGGCGGCGCCCTGCACCTGCTGCCTCAGCGAGGCTTCGTCGACCTCTACCCGGGCATTGGCGCCGGGGATCATCACGATGCGGTTCTGGCCGCCGTCCTCCACGAGGATCAGCGCCGTGCCGGTGGGCTCGCCGGCCACGGTGCGCAGCGCGGCGGTGTCGATGCCGTCGCGCTGCAGCGCATCGCGCAGGGCCGTGCCGTGCGCGTCGTCGCCTACGCAGCCGATCATCCGGACCCGGCCGCCTTCGCGCGCGCAGCTCACGGCCTGGTTGGCGCCCTTGCCGCCGGGAATGGTGGCGATCGAGTGGCCCAGCAGGGTTTCGCCAGCGGCCGGCGCATGCGGCACGCGCAGCACCAGGTCCATGTTGAGGCTGCCGAGCACCACGATGCGCGGTGCCTGGGCTGGGCTGCTGGAGGAAGGCTTCAGGCTCACGGGGTGCGGGACTTTCGGGTTTGCGTGGACGGCGTTTCGGTCGGGGCAGGGGCGGCGGGCTCGCGGAAGCTCGCGTGCCGCGCGGTCGAAGCGCGCACGCACAGCTCGGGCTGCAGAACCACCTTGCGCGCGTCGCGGCGCTTGCCGCCGACGCGCTCGAGCAGCATGTCGACCGCCAGCGCGCCGATGCGTTCCTTGGGCTGCGCCACGGTGGTGAGCGCAGGGCTGGTGTAGGCCGAGAGTTCGATGTCGTCGAAGCCGACGATAGAGAGCTCGTCGGGCACGCGCACGCCGCTTTCATGCGCGGCGCGCAGTGCGCCGATGGCCATCAGGTCGTTGCAGACGAAGACGGCGGAGGGCTTCTGTTCGGTGCGCAGGATGGCGTGCATCGCCTCGTAGCCGCCCTGGCTGGTGAAGCCGCCGCGCCACAGCAGCGTATCGGTATTGGCGATGCCGGGCGCGGCGCCGGCCTCGGCCAGCGCCATGCGCCAGCCTTCGATGCGCTGCTCGCTGGGCATCACGCCCACCGGACCGCCGATGCAGGCGATACGCTTGTGGCCCAGCGACAGCAGGTGCCGCACTGCGAGCAGGCCGCCTTGCATGTGCGCGGTTTCCACCAGGTCGCAGGCCGTGTCGGCAATCTCGCGGTCGACCAGCACGGTCGGCATGCGCAGGCCGCGCAGCTGCTTCATCAGGGAGTCTTCGTCGCCGGTGCCGGTCGACACCACGATGAGCCCGTCGATGCGGCGCTCGGCCAGCACCTGCAGGTACACGCTCTGGCGGTGGGGCTCGTCGTCGGTGTTGCACAGCACCAGCGTGTAGCCGGCGCCGAAGCAGCGGTCTTCCACGATGCGCACGATCTCGGCGAAGTAGGGGTTCGAGCTGTTGGGAATCAGCATGCCCAGCGTCGAGGTGGTGTTGCTCTTCAGGCTGCGGGCCATTGCGTTGGGCACGTAGCCCAGTTCGCGGATGGCGAGCTCCACGCGCTCGCGCACCTTGGCGCTCACGTGGCGGGTGTCGTTGACCACGTGCGAGACGGTGGTGACCGACACCTCCGCCTTCAGCGCGACGTCCTTGATGGTGGCCATGTTCTTTCCTGTTCCTGGATGAGGGGCGTCGTCAGGCCAGCCGGCGTTCCGCGCGGCGCTGGCGCAGCGTGTCGATGATGACGGCCACGACGATCACCGCGCCGGTGATGATGCGTTTGCTCGGTTCGCTCGCCCCGACTTGCGCAAGGCCTGCTTCCAGCACCGCGATGATCAGCACGCCGAAGAAGGTGTTGATGACCGAGCCGCGCCCGCCCATCAGGCTGGTTCCGCCGATGACCACGGCCGCGATCACCTGCAGCTCGATGCCGACGCCGGCGTTCGGGTCGGCGGCCTCGAGGCGCGCCGACTGCATCAGGCCCGCGAGCCCGGCCAGCAGCCCGGTGACGGCGAACACGATGATGCGGATCGGGCGCGGGTCGACGCCCGCCAGGCGCATCGCTTCTTCATTGGTGCCGATGCCCACCACGTGGCGGCCGAACACGGTGCGCGTGAGCACCATCTGCCCGGCGATCACCAGCAGCACCGCCAGCACGAAGGCCGCCGAGATGCCGCCGACCCACGGCGCGGCCAGGCCCGAGATGGCGTCGCCCACGTACTGCGTGCGCGAATCGGTCACGAGGTAGGCGCCGCCGCGCACCGCCTCGAGCATGCCCAGCGACACGATGAAGCTCGGCAGCCGCCACGCCACCGACACCGCGCCGGTGACCGTGCCGCAGACCAGCCCGGTGGCCAGGCCGAGCGCCGCGGCCAGCGGCACCGAGAGCTTCCATTCGAGGATGGCGGCCGCCGTGACGGCCGCGCTCAGCGCCAGCACCGAGCCCACCGACAGGTCGATGCCCGCGATGATCAGCACGAAGGTCATGCCGACCGCCATGACGGCCAACGCGGGAATCTCGTTCGCGATGGAGACGAAGGTCTCGCGCGTCAGGAAGTATTCGCTGAGCGATCCGAAGAGCGCGATCATGCCCACGAGCACGACCGTCAGGCCCAGGTAGGTGCCGAGCTGGCCCTTGAGCGCGGAAGGCGAGGGCTTCGGGGTGGAGGTTGGGGGGGCGGCAGCGTTCATGGTGTGTCGGCGGTGACCGGGGGCGGAACGGAAACGGGAGATACCGTCGGCGGGTTGGCGGCGCGTCCTGTCGCGTCGCTGAATGCTGCGGCTAGCAGCGATTGCTCGGTCCACTCGCCGCGCTCGAACACGGCGACGAGGCGGCCGGCGCTCATCACGCCGATGCGGTCGCACATGGCCATCAGCTCGCGCAGGTCGCTCGACACCATCAGCAGGGCCTTGCCGGCGTCGGTCATGCGGTCGAGTTCGGCATACAGGTCGGCGCGTGCGCCCACGTCCACGCCGCGCGTGGGTTCGTCGAGCAGCAGCACCTTGCATTCGCGATGCAGCCAGCGCGCGAAAACCACCTTCTGCTGGTTGCCACCGCTGAGCGTGGAAACCGGCTGCTCGATGCTGCGCGAGCGGATGCGCAGCAGTTCCACCAGCTTCTGCGCGATGCCGCGTTCCTTTGCGCGCTGCAGCCAGCCTGCGTGCGAGATCGCGCCCAGGTCGCTCAGCGTGGCGTTGACGCGGATCGATTGCGGCAGCAGCAGGCCCTGCGACTTGCGGTCTTCGGTGACCAGGCCGATGCCGGCGCGGATGGCCTGCATCGGCGAGCGCCAGCCCTTGCGCGCGTGCTGCACGGGCTGGTTGTTTTCATGGAGCGTGATCTCGCCGCGATCGGCGCGGTCGGCGCCGAACAGCAGCCGTACAAGCTCGGTCCGGCCCGAGCCGACCAGGCCGGCCAGGCCCATGACTTCGCCCGCGTGCAGGTCGATGTCGACGTCGCGCACGACCTGCGCCCGACCGATGCCGCGCGCACTCAGCAGCAGGGGGCCCGCCACGCGGCGGTCGCGGCCCTCGTGCTCGTGCACCTCGCGGCCGACCATGCGCTGCACCAGCTCGGATTCGCGCACGCCGGCCATGGCGCGCACGTCCACCAGCCGGCCGTCGCGCAGCACCGCCACGCGGTCGGCGATGCGCTGAAGCTCTTCGAGGCGGTGAGAAACGTAGACGATGGCCACGCCGCGCGCCCTCAGCAGGTCGATCTGCTCGAACAGGTGCGAGGTTTCGCGCGGGGTGAGCATGGCGGTGGGCTCGTCGAGCACCAGCACGCGCGTGTCGTCCAGCAGGTTGCGCGCGATCTCCACCATCTGCTGCTGGCCGATGCCCAGCCGCGCCACGGGCGTGGCCGGGTCGATGTTCTCCATGCCGATCTTCGCGAGCTGGCGCGCGGCCAGCTCGTGCAGCTTGGCGCGGCGGATCCAGCCGGTCTTGTTGGGCAGGCGGTCGAGCAGCAGGTTCTCGGCCACCGACAGCGTGGTGACGAGGCCGAGCTCCTGCATGACCATGCGCACGCCCAGCCGCTCGGCATCGCGGCGCGAGCCGGGCGCAAAAGGCTTGCCGTCGAGCAGCATCTGGCCGCGCGTGGGCTGCACCAGGCCGCAGACGATCTTCGACAGCGTGCTCTTGCCGGCGCCGTTCTCGCCCGTGAGGGCCAGCACTTCGCCAGCGTTGAGCACGAGCGAGACGTCGTCCAGCACCGGCGCCGCATAGTCCTTGCCGATGTTGGTGAGCGAAAGCACTGGCGCGCTGCGATTGTTGTTAGCCATCGATGGCAACCTTATTCCAGAAACACCACGGAACCGGCTTTGCCGGGCCGTTGGTGTTGCCCCCGGTAGGGGGTTGGCGAAGCGACACGAAGTGCGCGAAGCCTGGGGGCGAGCAACATCTACTTCGAATCTTTGGTGACCAGCACCACGTCGGTCTTCACCTCGGCGGGCATCTCCGACTGCTTCTTCTTGTCGGCGATGGCCTTCAGCGCGGTCTCGATGCCGAACACGGCCTGCTTGGCGGCGAACTGGTCGGCCGTGGCGAGCACGCGGCCGTCCTTCAGCATGGGCTTGATGGCGCCGATGTTGTCGTAGCCAACGACCAGCACCTTGCCGGTCTTGCCGGCTGCCTTGACCGCGGCCACGGCGCCCAGCGCCATGCTGTCGTTGCCGGCGAGCAGCGCCTTCAGGTCGGGGTGCTCGCGCATCATGCCGGCGGCGACCGTGTTGCCCTTGTCGATTTCCCACTGGCCCGACTGCACGCCCACCACCGTCACGCCAGCGGCCTTCATCGCATCTTGATAACCCAGCGTGCGCTGCTGCGCATTGAAGGTGGTCGACACGCCTTCGATGATGCCGACCTTGTCGCCGGCCTTCAGCTCCTTGGCGAGCGCGTCGCCCACCAGCTTGGCGCCGGCGCGGTTGTCGGGGCCGACGAAAGGCACCTGGATGCCCTTTTCCTTCAGTGCCGCGGCGTCGAACTGGTTGTCGATGTTGACCACCAGGATGCCCTTGTCGATGGCCGCCTTGACCACCGGCACCAGCGCCTTCGAATCGGCCGGCGCGATGACCAGCGCGTTGATCTTCTGCGCCACCATCTGCTCGACCATCTTGATCTGGGCGGCGGTGTCGGTCTCGTCCTTGATGCCGTTGGCCACCAGCGTGTATTGGGCGGCGTTGGCCTTCTGGTGCGCCTTGGCGCCGTCTTCCATGGTGCGGAAGAACTCGTTGGCCAGCGACTTCATGACCAGCGCGACCTTGGGCTTGTCCTGGGCGAAGGCGGGCGTTCCGGCCATGGCGCCCAGCAGCGTCAGTGCGGCAGCGCTTTGCAGGGTACGGCGGGTGAACTTCATGGTGAATGTCTCCTGGGATTGGTTGATCGGAACAACGGTGCGCCGGTCTTGGCCGGGGCGCCGATGTTAACTGACGGAAACGTTTGCGCAAACGTTTGCCAGTCGGTGCTAACCCTGATCGACGAAGGCGGTTTGCGGCGGCTCGAAGACCTGTCGAACGGGCATGGAGACATGCTCGCCTAAAATTGCGGGTTACCCAAGAGGACCTCCCATGAGTTTGCAATGCGGCATCGTCGGCCTGCCCAATGTCGGTAAATCCACCCTTTTCAATGCGTTGACCAAGGCCGGCATCGCGGCGGAAAACTATCCCTTCTGCACCATCGAGCCCAACGTGGGCGTGGTGGAAGTGCCCGACCCCCGCCTCGACCAGCTCGCCGAGATCGTCAAGCCCGAGCGCGTGGTGCCCGCCATCGTCGAGTTCGTCGACATCGCCGGTCTGGTGGCCGGCGCCAGCACCGGTGAAGGCCTGGGCAACAAGTTCCTGGCCCACATCCGCGAGACCGATGCCACCGTGAACGTGGTGCGCTGCTTCGACGACGAGAACGTGGTGCACGTGGCCGGCAAGGTCGACCCGATCTCCGACATCGAAGTGATCCAGACCGAGCTGTGCCTGGCCGACCTGGCCACGGTCGAGAAGGCGCTGCACCGCCACACCAAGGTGGCCCGCTCGGGCGACAAGGACGCGCAGAAGCTCGTCGGCCTGCTCGAACGCTGCCAGGCCGCGCTGAACGAGAACACGCCGGTGCGCGCGCTCGAGTTCACCAAGGAAGAACAGCCGCTGGTCAAGAGCTTCACGCTGATCACCGCCAAGCCCGCGATGTTCGTGGGCAACGTGGCGGAAGACGGCTTCGAGAACAACCCGTACCTCGACCGCCTGCGCGAATACGCGGCCAAGCAGGGCGCGCCCGTGGTCGCCATCTGCGCCAAGATCGAAGCCGACCTGGCCGAGATGGACGATGAGGACAAGAAGATGTTCCTCGCCGAAATCGGCCAGGAAGAACCGGGCCTGAACCGCCTGATCCGCGCCGCCTTCAAGCTGCTGGGCCTGCAGACCTACTTCACCGCCGGCGTGAAGGAAGTGCGCGCCTGGACCATCCACATCGGCGACACCGGCCCGCAGGCCGCCGGCGTGATCCACGGCGACTTCGAGAAGGGCTACATCCGCGCCCAGACCATCGCGTTCGAGGACTACATCGCCTTCAAGGGCGAGCAGGGCGCGAAGGACGCGGGGAAGATGCGTTCGGAAGGCAAGGAATACGTCGTCAAGGATGGCGACGTGATGAACTTCCTTTTCAGCTCCTGATTCCCGCCGGGAGAATGCCCCGCTGATGAGCAGTCCCAAGATCGTCATCATTGCGGGCCCCAACGGCGCGGGCAAGACCACCTTCGCCCGCGCCTTCCTTCCTCAGGAGGCGCAGGTCTCGCGCTTCATCAACGCCGACCTCATTGCCGCGGGGCTTTCGCCTTTCGCTCCGGAAGCGGAAGCAATCAAGGCCGGTCGCCTGATGCTGGAAGAGATCGCAGAGTGCGTCCGGCGCCGGGAGAGCTTTGCATTCGAGACCACGCTGGCGGGTCTGAGCTATCTGCGTCACATCGGTGCGTGGAAGGCGTCGGGCTATCACGTGAGCCTTTTCTTTCTGGCTCTCCCGACTGCAGAATTCGCAATAGCGCGCGTGGCGGAGCGTGTCCGGCAGGGCGGGCATCACATCCCTGAAGATGTGATTCGTCGCCGCTTCGATGCGGGGCGTCGCAACTTCGAAGACAGCTATCGTGCCGCAGTGGATGCGTGGGCGCTCTACGACAACGCCGGCGAAGAGCCGGCTCTCATCGAATGGGGAGAAGCATCGTGATCAGTGATCAACTTGCGAAAGCAAAGGACAAGGATCTGGCAGCTTCGCTGATCGCGATCCGGCGTGCCGCGCGGGCGGCGCGTGAAGCCGCGGTGCGCACCAACACTGCCATCGTGGTGCAGCGAGGCCAGAAGCCGGTTCGCATCACGGCCGAAGAACTGCGCAAGGCCGGAGTGAAGTAGGCCGGGACGCCGGCACCTGCTGTTGCTGGCCCGGTGGCTGCGCCGGTTTGTTGGATAGACTCCGCGCGCCCCGACTTTCCTTGCCAGTCCCACACACATGCTCACCGTCCACCACCTCAACAACTCGCGCTCGCAGCGCGTGCTCTTGCTGCTCGAAGAGCTGGAGTTGCCCTACGAGATCGTTCACTACCAGCGCGATCCTCAAACCATGTTGGCGCCCGCTTCGCTGCGGGCCATTCATCCGCTGGGAAAGTCACCGGTTGTCACGACGGATGACGGACAGACGCTCGCGGAATCGGGCGCGATCATCGAGACGCTGATCGAGCGCTACGGTAACGGTCGCCTTGCACCTGCAGCAGATTCGCCGGACGCGTTGCGCTATCGCTACTGGCTGCATTTCGCCGAAGGCACCGCGATGTCGCCACTGCTGCTCAAGCTGGTGTTCGATCGCCTCGAGACTGCAAAGATGCCCTTCTTCGCGAAGCCGATCGCCAAGGCCATCGCGGCAAAGACGAAGTCGGCGTTCATCAATCCGAACATCGCGAGCCACCTGAACTACATGGAAGCCGAGCTCGGCAAGAGCGAGTGGTTCGCGGGCGACGCGTTCACCGGCGCGGACATCCAGATGAGCTTCGTGGTCGAGGCCTCCCGGGCGCGCGGCGGGCTCGATGCGAAGCGGCCGAAGCTGCTGGCGTACCTGGAGCGCATCCATGCGCGTCCCGCGTACAAGCGCGCACTCGAACGTGGCGGGCCCTACGAACTGCTGAACTGAGGGGCCGGAGTCCGGGCCTCAGGACGGGAACACGTACAGCAGCGCAACCGTCATCGTGACGTAGCGCAGGAACTTCCCGATGGCCATGTAGGCCACGCAAGGCCAGAAGGGCAGCTTGAGCCAGCCTGCCACCGCGCACAGCGGGTCGCCCACCAGCGGCAGCCAGCTCAGCAGGCAGGCCTTCGGGCCGAGCTTCTCGAGCCAGCCCAGAACGCGCACATGGTGTTTCGAGTGCGAGTATTTGTCGGCCACCTTGTGCGCGCCGTAGCCCATCCACCAGTCGACTGCGCCGCCCAGCGTGTTGCCTACGGTCGCCACTGCGATGGCTGGCCAGAACATCTCGGGGTTGAGCTTGAGCAACCCGAAGAGAAAGGGCTCGGAGCCCACCGGCAGAAGCGTGGCCGAGACGAACGCCGCCACGAACAAGGTCGAGAGACCGTACTGCGGCAATGCCAGCAGCGCCAAGAGTGAATCGAGCCAGGCTTCCATAAGGTCGGCGCAGTATAGGCAGCGGCGGTGCTGCAACCGCACTGGAGAAAGCCCCGGAACGCACCGGTGTTTGTACGGGTACCCAGGGCGCAAATCGTTTCAGTCGCTGAAATGCGGCGTGGCTACAATCGTGCCTCATTTTTCAGCAGCCGAACGCGCACGCTCCCCTTTCAAAATGACCTTGCAGATCGGCAACCACACGCTGGAAAACCGCCTGTTCGTCGCGCCTATGGCCGGCGTGACGGACCGGCCCTTCCGCATGCTGTGCCGCGAGCTCGGCGCCGGTTATGCGGTCAGCGAGATGGTCACGTCGCGCAAGGAGCTCTGGGGCTCGCTCAAGACATCGCGCCGCGCGAACCATGATGGCGAGCCAGGCCCCATTGCGGTGCAGATCGCAGGCACCGATGCGGCCATGATGGCCGAGGCTACGGTCTACAACATCGAGCGCGGTGCGCAGATCATCGACATCAACATGGGTTGCCCGGCCAAGAAGGTCTGCAACAAATGGGCGGGCTCTGCATTGATGCGCGACGAGCCGCTGGCGCTCGAGATCGTGCAGGCGGTGGTCGATGCCGCCCAGCCCTTCGGCGTGCCGGTCACGCTCAAGATGCGCACCGGCTGGAGCGAAGAACACCGCAACGCGGTGAAGCTCGCGCGCGACTTCGAATCGGCCGGCGTGCAGATGCTCACCGTGCATGGGCGCACGCGCGAGCAGGGCTACAAGGGCTTTGCCGAATACGAAACCATTGCCGCCGTGAAGGCCGCGGTGCGCATTCCGGTGGTGGCCAACGGCGACATCCGCTCGCCCGAGAAGGCGCGCGACGTGCTCGCGGCCACCGGCGCCGACGCCGTGATGGTCGGCCGCGCTGCGCAGGGCCGCCCGTGGATCTTCCGCGAGATTGCGCACTTCCTGGAAACCGGCACGCATCGCGCGCCACCGCTGGTGGTGGAAGTGCGCCGCTTGCTGCTCGACCATCTCGTGGAGCACTATGCGCTCTACGGCGACTACAGCGGTGTGCGCACGGCGCGCAAGCACATCGGCTGGTACGTGCGCACGCTGCCCGACGGCGAAGCGTTCCGCGCACGCATGAATCTCATCGAGGACTGTGCCGAGCAGCTGCGCGCGGTCGGCGACTATTTCGACGGGCTTGCGGACCGCATGGACCGCATGCCCGTGCAGCACCTGGCGGACGAAGAGGCGTCGCCGGGTGAAGAGGAGGCGGCCTGCGCCGTCGATTGAAAAAAAGAGAAGAAGCAATGAGCAAGAAACATATCGAGGACTGCGTGCGCACCAGTCTGGACAGCTACTTTCGCGATCTGCGCGGCACCGAACCCGACGGCATGTACGAAATGCTCGTGCGCGTGGTCGAGAAACCCTTGCTCGATGTCGTGATGACGCGCGCCGAGGGCAACCAGTCGAAGGCCGCGCAGTGGTTGGGCCTGAATCGCAATACGCTCCGCAAGAAATTGGTCGAGCACAAACTTTTGAAATAACTCCACGGCATATCCAATGGCCCAGACTGCACTCATCTCCGTTTCCGACAAGACCGGCATTCTCGAATTCGCCCAGGCGCTGCATGCGCTGGGCATCAAGTTGCTGTCCACCGGCGGCACCGCCAAGCTGCTGGCCGATGCCGGCCTGCCCGTCACCGAGGTGGCCGACCACACCGGCTTTCCCGAAATGCTCGACGGCCGCGTGAAGACGCTGCACCCGAAGATCCACGGCGGCCTGCTCGCGCGCCGCGACCTGCCCGCGCACGTGGCCGCCATCAAGGAACACGGCATCGACACCATCGACCTTCTGGTGGTCAACCTGTATCCGTTCGAGGCCACCGTGGCCAAGCCCGGCTGCACGCTGGAAGACGCGATCGAGAACATCGACATCGGCGGTCCGGCCATGGTGCGCAGCGCGGCCAAGAACTGGAAGGACGTGGGCGTGCTGACCGACGCGTCGCAATACGCGGTGGCGCTGGCCGAACTGAAGGCCGACGGCAAGCTCAGCGACAAGACCAAGTTCGCGTTCTCGGTGGCCGCGTTCAACCGCATCGCCGACTACGACGGTGCGATCAGCGACTACCTCTCTGCCATCGACTTCGACGCCAGCATCGGCCAGCCCGCGCCCAAGCGCTCGCTGTTCCCGGCGCAGAGCAATGGCCGCTTCGTGAAGGTGCAGGACCTGCGCTACGGCGAGAACCCGCACCAGCAGGCCGCGTTCTACCGCGACCTGTACCCGGCGCCCGGCTCGCTGGTGTCGGCGAAGCAGCTGCAAGGCAAGGAGCTGAGCTACAACAACATCGCCGATGCCGACGCGGCGTGGGAATGCGTGAAGAGCTTCGACGTGCCGGCCTGCGTGATCGTGAAGCACGCCAATCCCTGCGGCGTTGCCATCGGCAAGGATGCGGCCGAGGCTTACTCGAAGGCTTTCAAGACTGATCCGACCTCGGCCTTCGGCGGCATCATCGCCTTCAACCGCCCTGTGGACGGCGCGACCGCGCAGGAAATCGCCAAGCAGTTCGTCGAAGTGCTGATGGCGCCGGGCTACACGCCCGAGGCGCTCGAAGTGTTCCAGGCCACCAAGGCCAAGCTCAACGTGCGCGTGCTCGAGATCGCGCTGCCCAAGGGCGGAGCTACCGACTGGGACAACGGCCGCAACGCGATGGACGTGAAGCGCGTCGGCTCGGGCCTGCTGATCCAGACGGCCGACAACCACGAACTCGCGGCGAGCGACCTCAAGGTGGTCAGCAAGAAGCAGCCCACACCACAGCAGCTGCAGGACCTGCTGTTCGCATGGAAGGTCGCGAAGTACGTGAAGAGCAACGCGATCGTGTTCTGCGCCAACGGCATGACGATGGGCGTGGGCGCGGGCCAGATGAGCCGCCTCGATTCGGCGCGCATCGCCAGCATCAAGGCCGAGCATGCAGGCCTGTCGCTGAAGGACACGGCCGTGGCCAGCGGGCCTTCTTCCCGTTCCGCGACGGCCTCGACGTGGTGGTCGATGCGGGCGCGAGCTGCGTGATTCAGCCGGGCGGCTCGATGCGAGACCAGGAAGTGATCGACGCCGCCGACGAGCGCGGCGTGGTGATGGTGCTGTCGGGCGTGCGCCACTTCCGCCATTGAGATCCCGCCGCTGAAGCGGTGCGGCCGGGCCGTTCGCTAGCGTTTTGCCGCTGGCGTACGCGACCCGGCTTTTTTCTTGGCCGGTACGGCCTCGTCGCCAGCCTGCGCGGCGCCCGCCAGCAGCGACATGAAGAAGTCCAGCGTGCCCGCCATCGTCTTCGCGGTCGACTGGCGCGACAGGCTCCATTCCGGAAAGTGACCATCCACCGCCATGCGCGCCAGGCCGTAGACCAGCGCGCGCGCGGCGATCTGCGCATGCGCGGCATCGGCACTCGACGCATTGCCGTTCTGTGCGAAGGCTTCGTCGAACAGCTTGCGCATCTGCGCACGGATCGTTTCGTTGTCGCTGCGCAGGCTCGGTGAGCTGTCGTAGTCGATCAGCGAGCGTTCGCTGATGACACGGAAGTGCGTCGGGTTCGTGCGCGCCCATTCGATGTAGGCGTGGCCTATGGCGCCGAAGAGCACCAGCGGCGGTGCGTCGGCCGCGGTCGCCACAGCCTCTTCCACATGCGCGCGCAGCCGTTGGGTCGCCTGCTCGGCCACCGCCGTCAGCAGCGCGGTCTTGGTGGCGAAGTGCCGAAAGGGCGCGCCCGGCGACACGCCTGCGCGCTTGGCGGCCTCGCGCACGCTGAGCTTGTCGAGCCCGTCGCGTTCGATCAGCTCCACGGCTGCTTCGATCAGAGCTTCACGCAGGTTGCCGTGGTGATAGGCGCGGGTTTCGGGGGCGGGCGGAGAAGAAGAGCGGGTGGCCATGCGGTGGAGCTTGCATCAGTCCATGTAATCAATGCTTATTTTGCGCTAGACTGCGCTTCGCCGCGATGTATGCATTGATTACATGATGCGGCAATCCGATTTCTTCACTCATCATTTCGACTGGAGTTTCCATGCGCATCCGTCTTGCTTTTCTGTTCGCCGCGGCCCTCTGGGCAGGTGCGGCATCGGCCCAGGAATCCGCGCCGACATTGCAGATCGTCTGGCCGCCCGAGGGCTCCACCGTGCAACTGGGCAGCGATGCCGAGCGCGCCATCGGCGTGGTCGTGCAGAGCAACTACAGGCTGCTGGCGGCCGGGCAGTGCGGCAGCGACAGGCGCTGCGGCCACATCCACATGAAGATCGATCCCGAGGGCGACACCTGCAACCTGCCGGGCCGTCCCTACAACAGCATGAACAGCGATTTCGGTGGAGAGCTGATCAAGGCGCGCTTCGGCCCGTGCCCGTCACCGACGGGGGAACACGTGATCGGAATCCTGCTGGCCGATGATCACCACAGGCCGATCCTTGTGGACGGCAAGCCCGTGACGCGGCTCGTGAAGGTCACGACCCGCTAGGCGCCAGCCCGCTGGGGCTTACTCGTGCGTGCCGAAGCGGTATTTGAGCTGGAAGGTGACCGCACCGTACAGCCGGTTCTTGATCGTCGGCACGTAGGCGATATTGAGGCCCCAGTTCTTGCCTTCGATGGCCGCCACCGGAAGGATGGCCGGGAACCAGTTGCCGTTGCGGTAGTTCGGGTAGCCGTCGAAGCCGCCCACCACCGCACCGAACTTCACGCCATAGAACTCGAAGGGCAGCGCGTACAGGCCCACGTAGTTCGACTGCCGGCGATCGCTGTTGCGGAAGGTGCCCGCGGTGACACGGAAGGTGTCGTTCAGCGGGTACTCGAAGCCCAGCCCCTGGTTGACGTTCTCCAGGCCCTTGCCGCCGTCGAAGTGAGCCGAATAGAAGCCCGGGTTGATCCAGATGTTATTCGGGTCGAAGGACTCCTGCGCTGCCGCGAAGCCGGGAATGAGGAGAGCGATGCTCAAGACCGGCAACGTGCGCAGGGAGTTCATGGGCTAGGGTGTCCTGAAGATTTGTCGTGCTGCTTCGATGGTGGCGGCGATGTCGTCATCGCTGTGGGCTGCGCTCACGAAGCCTGCCTCGTAAAGCGCGGGGGCAATATACACGCCGCGATCCAGCAAACCGTGAAACAACGCATTGAATTTCGCGTTGTCGGTTGTCATCACGGTGGCATAGTTTTGCGGCAGCTCGTTCATCAGGAAGAAGCCGAACATGCCGCCTTCGCTGTCGGCGTTGAAGGGCCGGCCTTCGGCCTTCGCCGCGGCCTTCAGGCCGTCGACCAGCGAGCGCGTCTTCTTGCCGAGCGCTTCGTAGAAGCCGGGTTTCGCTATCTCTTTCAGCGTGGCGAGACCGCAGGCGGTGGCCACCGGGTTGCCCGACAGCGTGCCGGCCTGGTAGACCGGGCCCAGCGGCGCGAGCTGTTCCATGATCGCGCGCGGGCCGCCGAAGGCCGCCAGCGGCATGCCGCCGCCGATGACCTTGCCCAGCACGGTAAGGTCGGGCTTGATGCCCAGCACGCCTTGCGCGCCGTGCAGGCCGACGCGAAAGCCCGTCATCACCTCGTAGAACACCAGCAGCGCGCCGTGCTGCGTGCAGAGCTCGCGGCAGCGCTTGGCGAACTCGGGCGTGGCGCGCACGAAGTTCATGTTGCCGGCGATGGCTTCGATCATCAGGCAGGCGATGTCCTTGCCGTGCAGCGCGAAGGCTTCCTCGAGCTGCTGCAGGTTGTTGTACTCGAGCACGATGGTGTGCTGTACCACCTCGGGCGGCACGCCGGCGGAGGTCGGGTTGCCGAAGGTGGCGAGGCCGGAGCCGGCCTTCACCAGCAGCGCGTCGGCGTGGCCGTGGTAGCAGCCCTCGAACTTGACGATGCTCTTGCGGCCGGTGGCGCCGCGCGCCAGCCGCAGCGCGCTCATCGCGGCCTCGGTGCCCGAGCTCACGAGCCGCACCATCTCCATCGACGGCACCAGGGCGAGGATGGCCTCGGCCAGTTCGATCTCGCGTTCGGTCGGCGCGCCGTACGAGAAGCCCTCGAGCACGGCCTTCTGCACGGCCTCGACCACGGCGGGGTGGCCGTGGCCGAGGATCATCGGGCCCCAGGAGCCGATGTAGTCGATGTAGCGCTTGTCGTTGGCGTCCCAGAAGTAGGCGCCCTGCGCGCGCTGGATGAAGCGGGGCGTGCCTCCCACCGCCTTGAAGGCGCGCACGGGCGAGTTGACGCCCCCGGGGATCACGGCGCGGGCGCGCTCGAAAAGAATGTCGGTGCGGTCAGTGTGTGGCATCAGGTTCAAGGATTTTTTCAGTGAGGGCCGCCGCGCACGGCCGCCCGAAGCGGCCGGCCCGCCCCCGGTAGGGGGTAGGCGGACCGACACGCAGTGCGGGTAGCCTGGGGGCGAGCAAACATCTCAGTGTCGGGGGTCGTGGGGGGGGAGGGCGAAATCGGGCGGGGTGTCGGGGTCTTCGCCGTCTTCGTCGTCCTCGGGCTCGGCCCAGAACAGGCGGTCGGGCAGCACGTGGCCCATGCCGGGGCGGAAGCCCGCGTCGAGGCAGCGGTCCATGTAGGCCAGCGCCTCGGTGGTCGCGGCCACGAGGTCGGTGCCGCTCGCGAGCAGGGCAGCCAGCGCGGCCGACAGGGTGTCGCCGGCGCCGGCGAAGACGGCCTCGAGCCGCTCGTACTTCTCGCTGGCGAGCACCGACTGCGGCGAGGCCAGCACGTTGTCGATGAACTGGTCGGGCAGCACCAAGCCGGTTACCAGCGTGTAGGGCACGCCGAATTCGCCGGCGGCCTTGGCGATGTCGCGCGCGCCGGGCGGGCGGTCGCCGTTCCAGTCCGGAAGAAGCCAGCGCCAGAGGGTGCTGTGGTTTCCAACCAACACTGTCGTCTGGGGCAGAACCAGCTCCCGGAAAGCGTCCAGATAGGGCTCGATCAGGTTCTCGTCCCACCACGACAGGTTGGGCATGTAGGCCACCACGGGCACCTCCGGATAGTCGGCGGCGGTTTCCGCGATGGTGCTCAGGGCCTCCGTGGTGCCGGCAAAGCCCACCTTGATCAGCTGGACTTCCACGTCCTCCAGGATCGAGCGCGCCTGCTCGGCAATGGCTTCCTCGTCGAAGGGGAAGTGGTCGAAAATCTCTGCCGTGTCGCGGGCATATGCGCCCGTGACGACCGGCAGGATGTGTGCGCCTACCGACCCCATGGCCAGGGCGTCGGCCCCCAGGCCGCCCGCACCGCTGGGATCGCTGGCATTGAAGACCAGCACGCAGGGGGGATTCAGGTCGCGTTCGGCCAGTTCGCCGTCGTCCTGCGAGGGGTCGTTAAGATCGCCCGGTTT
>Ga0126362_10000053_pt1 | contig 147030 bp, 150 predicted proteins | sample ANMtaG_FD_126269 | JGI IMG/M metagenome (GOLD analysis project Ga0126362, IMG submission 126269) | Continental margin sediment microbial communities from North Pacific Ocean - ANME2c_DSS_Sorted | ecosystem: Environmental > Aquatic > Marine > Continental margin > Sediment | place: Pacific... | reverse complement strand
GCTACAGCGTCGAATCCGTCCGGCTCCCCAGTCTTTATTGCGGGTTGGTCGACCCAAGGAGGAGCACGGGTTCGCCGGACGGGCTCCCTTCAGCGCTACGGGAGCGGGAGAAACAATATCAGGGGAGGAGTCGTCCGACAGTTCGGCGAACGACAGGCTGAAGGTCGGCTACGCGCCGAATCCCGATTACTTCAAAGACTGCCTGGGTCAGGGCGCCACTAGCGCGACGGGCGATGCGTACGATCGGGAACGCCCGGCCGTGTCGGACAACGTACGGCTGATCACCAGCGAGTTTTCGGTGGTGAACAGTGTCTTGAAATGCAAGGGAAGCGGCAATGCCATACCGCAGCCGATCGTCGATGGCGTCGAGCGCTTCGACATCATGTACGGCGTCGGCGCCTCGGCCGGAAGCGAACAGGTGGTGCGCTATGTGACGGCCGATGACGTCGCAAATTTCAAGCAGGTTCGCACGGTGCGTGTCTGCCTGCAGCTCGCGGGCAGTTCCAGGAGCAACCCGGGCGGCGGCTATACCGACTGCGACGGAGCGTCGCAGACCAGCAGCGACGGCAGGCTGCGACGCGTCTACACGGCCGTGTTCGCGCTGCGAAACAACCTGGGCGCGCTATGAAGCTCTTCCTTAGTCTTCGCGCGCCCCAGGCACAGCACGGGTTTTCGCTTTTCATCGTGATGATCATGCTGCTGCTCTCGGCGCTACTGGTTGTGGGCGGCGCGCGGATGGCCCAACTGCTCGAATCGGTGGCGGGCAACCAGCGCGAATACCAGCGCGCCTTCGAGGCCGCCGAAGCCGCGCTGCTGGATGCGGAGCGCGACATCCGGCAACTGGCCTTTGCCAGCGCAACTCAGACCTACGTGGCGTGTTCGACGCTTCCGGCGTCGCGCTGCCGCAAGGCTGACGATGGCCGCGTCTTCCCCGACCGGGACACGGGTTGGGTGACTGCCTATATGAACGACGGCGCCAACAGCTGCGAGCGAGGCATCTGCTACTTCGCCGAGGACGGCTCGGTGGCAGCTGCATCCGGCAGCGAGGCCTACCGGTTCTGGACCCGCGATTCGTACGTGAACAAACATGTGTCGTACGGGCGGTTCACTGGCGCGCCCACCGCCGGCAATCCGGCATTGGATGGCGCCAGGTACTGGATCGAGGTCATCGACCGCAAGAACAGCAAATACCCGCTGTACCGGATCACCGCATTCGCCACAGGTGCCCGCAGCGCGGGCACCGCGGGCGGCACGCGGGTCGAGTTGCAGATGTCCTTCGATCCGGACCCGGTCACCAAAGTGAATTGAGCATTGCGAGAGGGAGGGGTATGAACATCGAGAAGTTTTCGAGGAACGCCGCAGTGTGCGGCCTGATGCTGGCGCAGACCGTCGGCCAAGCTGCGCAGTATTCGCTGGCGCAAGCCCCGCGCAGCACTGCGGCCAGGGAGCCGGCGCCGAACGTGATCGTGTCGGCCGACAACACGGACCGCATGGCCGTAGGGGATGACATTGGGGCCTTGAAGGCCGCACTCAGGGGGGGCTTTTCCGAGGCCAACATTCCCAATGACCGGGTCCGCCTTGCCTGGCAGGCGCTGGAGCAGGGGGCGTCCGACCGAAACTGCGCTGCATTCTTGAGCAGCAGATTCCCGTGCCTGATCGGCGGTCGTGTCAACGCGAACCTGATGCGCTCGCTGGATAGCACGCACCGCGCCAACTTCATGACCTGGTTGGACATCCTGCAACTTTCTGGCAGAGGGGCCGCAGACCAAATGATGATCCGCGCCGGCGATTACATGAAGACCACTGGCCGGTACAGCCCCTATTCGGACGACCCGGGGGTGGAGGAGGCCACGCAGTCGGGCTGCCGCAGGTCTTTCCATATCCTCTTGACGGACGGGTTCGGGATGATCCGCAGATCGCCGGGCTTCGGAAACGAAGACGGAACGCGCCGCGTCCTGCCCGATTCCGTGATTTATGAGCCGCGAGCTCCTTACAGGGATAACTTCGGAGACGCACTGAATGGGACGCTGGCTGACTTGGCCTTTCACTATTGGGCCACTGATCTGCAGCCGGGCATGCCGAACAAATTGAGGACGCTTGTCGCTGAAGCTGGTGATGTAACGGTTGGGGCGACAACGGTCCCCGAGTACTGGAATCCCAAGAACAATCCGGCTACCTGGCAGCATCTGACGACCTACACCATCGGACTCAATACAGTGTCATGGGAAGGGCGACCGTATATTTCGGCGACCGCAGTGCAGCCCGCCTACAGCGGAGATTATTCTGGGCTGGTCGACGGCTCGATCTCTTGGCCCTATCACAACCGGATCGACCTCTGGCATACCGCACTCAGCAGCCGCGGCACGTTCATACCAGCTTCGAACGCCCAGGCACTTCGCGACGCCATCAAATCCATCCTCGACAGGATCCTGACCGACACCAGCCCCCGGCAGACCTCCATCTCGGCAAGCACTTCAAGGCTGTCGACAGGCACGATCGTCTATCAGTCGGGCTACGACCCGTCGAACTGGTCGGGGGTGCTGACTGCCACGAAGTTCGACACCAACGGCAAGCTGGCGAGCAAGCCCGAGTGGTCCGCGGGCGACCTGCTGGATGCGCGCATGGCGAAGGCGGGGGCGCACGTCAGCGATCGCAAGGTGCTCAGCTTCTCGGGCACCACTGTGGCAACGACCACCAGCACGGCGACCGTCGGCTCTGGCGTGCCGTTCAGGTGGGACCGTCTGAGCGACGCGCAAAAGGCGGCGCTCAAGGGAAGCACTGCCACCGACGCCAAGAGCACAGCGTTTGGCCGGGCTGTGCTCGACTTCCTGCGCGGCGACCGCAGCAACGAGGACACCGGCCTGGGTTTGCGCAAGCGCAGCCACGTGCTCGGCGACATCGTGGGTTCCAGTGTCTGGTACACGGGTCAGCCCAGGAGCGGCTTCACCAGCGACGCTTACGCCACGTTCGCCTCGACGGCCCGCACGCCGATGGTCTACGCAGGCGCCAACGACGGCATGCTGCATGCCTTCAACGCGGGAACTGGCAGGGAAGAGTTCGCCTATGTGCCCGAAGGCCTCTACGGCACGGCGGCCGCGCCCAATCTCAAGCGGCTCAGCGAGGGCGCCTACTCGCACAGGTATTACGTCGACGGGAGCGCCTTCGTTGCCGACATCTACATGGGCGCGGCAGCCACCGCCAAGACCACCAACGCCGAGAAGGCGGCGGGGTGGAAGTCTTTCCTCGTGGGCACGCTGGGAGCGGGCGGCAAGGGCTACTTCGTGCTCGACGTCACCAAGCCCGAGAACATCTACGAGTCCAGGGCTGCCAGCGTGGCGCTGATCGACACGACCGCGCTCTCCGACCGCGACCTGGGCCACCAGTTCCAGCAACCCGCGCTCGACTCTTTCTCCAGGCGTGCGGTGCAGGTGGCGCCGCTGAACAACGGGCGCAAGGCCGTGATCCTGGGCAACGGCTACAACAGCACGAGCGAGAAGGCCGTGCTGTGGATCCAGTATCTCGACGATGACAAGTCGGTCCTCAAGATCCCCGCTCCCGCCACACAGGACGCTGGCACCGGCAATGGGCTGTCTGCCCCGCGGGTGGTGGACCGCGACGGCGACGGCAAGGTCGACTACGCCTATGCCGGCGACCTGCGCGGCAACCTGTGGAGGTTCGACCTGAGTGATACCGACAGCCGCAAGTGGAAGGCCACCATGGGCTCGGGCGCCACCCCATCGAGCCTCGACAACGTGCCGCTGTTCGCGGCTGGTGCCACCCAGCCGATCACGGCAGCGCCGGTGGTCGTAGGCCATCCGCGCGGCGGCTACATGGTGGTGTTCGGCACGGGGCGGCTGTTTGCCTCTGGTGATGACGGCACTACCGCCGGCCAGTACCTGTATGGTGTTCGGGACCCGGCCAACGGCGATGCGGGCACTGCGGCACTGACCGACCTGGTGGCGCAGACCATTGGAGTCGCCACCGTCGAGGAAGACGGTGGCGAGTTCCGCACCGTCTCGGCCAGCGACGTGAGCTACAGCGGTTCGGACGCCAAGCGTGGCTGGTCCCTTCAACTGCCGACCGCCGGGGAGCGCATCGTCTACCCAGGCGATGCGCTCAGCAGCAGTGCAGGCTTGTTCTCGACCACCATTCCTGGCACCGGTAGCAATTCAGCTGATTGCACCGCCGGCACCGGCGATGACGGCTGGTCGATGGTGATCGACTTCTTCAGCGGCTCCGCTCCCGACGGCATTGCCTACAACGCGTCCGCCACGGCGGGCAGCTATCTGGGCTTCCGAAACCGTTCGGGCAAGGACGACATCGCCTTCGAGCCGCAAGACCGGGCAAAGGGCAAGGACGTGATCTGCAATGCGGCAGGCGACTGCAACACGCCGAAGCGGCCGGATGTCGTCCGCCGCTTCGGCTGGCGAAATCTGATGTCGTCGTCGAACTGACGATGCAACCGAGGCAAGTCATGAAGAACAAGCAATCCAGGGCGCAAGGCCGTGAGCAGATTCGCTCGCGCGGCTTCACGCTGATCGAACTCATGATCGTGACGGTGGTGATCGGCATCCTCGCCGCCATCGCCTACCCGAGCTATACGCGCTATGTGCTGCGGGCCAAGCGAGCCGACGCGAAGCAGCAGTTGCTGCAGGCGGCGCAGTGGACCGAGCGCTACCTGACCGCCAACGGCAGATATCCGCCCGACAACGTCGCGTTGCCGGCCGGGCTGCGCCAGGCTCCATCGTCCGGTACGGCGAACTACGCCATCAGTTATGTCGCAAGAACTGCAACTGCAACTACCTACACACTGAGAGCCGTTCCGGAGGGTGCGTCGAGCAACGACGAGTGCGGAACGCTCACGGTGAACCAGCAGGGCGTGAAGCTGGCTGCCGGCAGTACCAACGCCTCGGATGCGCTGGTGCAGCTCTGCTGGAATCGTTGAGGCGCCGGTTGCCGGGGCTCAGATGTCCCGCAGCAACTGCCGGAATTCGTCAACGTCCTCGAAGCTGCGGTACACCGAGGCAAAGCGCACATAGGCGACCTTGTCGAGCTTCTTGAGTTCGCGCATGACGAGCTCGCCCACCTTGGTCGAGTCGATTTCGCGCAGGCCGCTGGCCAGCAGCTTCTGCTCGATGCGCAGCAGTGCGTTGTCGATCTGTTCGATGCTCACCGGCCGCTTGCGCAGCGCCAGCATCATCGAGGCGCGCACCTTGGTCGAATCGAAGTCGGCGCGGCTACCGTCCTTCTTCACGACCACCGGGAAATTGACGTCGGGCCGCTCGTAGGTGGTGAAGCGCTTGTCGCAGGCGCTGCACTGGCGGCGCCTGCGGACGAAGTCGGCGTCTTCCGAAACGCGGGTCTCGACGACCTGCGTTTCAAGATGGCCGCAAAAAGGGCATTTCATGCGGCCGGGTCTTCTTCTTTTCGGAGATCAGCGGTAGACAGGGAAGCGGCTCGTCAGGGCGTGGACCTTGGCGCGCACGGCTTCGATGTTCGCCGCGTCGCGCGGGTTCTCGAGCACGTCGGCGACCAGGTTCGCGGTGATGCGGGCCTCTTCGTCCTTGAAGCCGCGGGTGGTCATGGCGGGGGTGCCGATGCGCACGCCGCTGGTGACCATCGGCTTTTCGGGGTCGTTGGGGATCGCGTTCTTGTTGATCGTCATGTGGGCGCTGCCCAGCACGGCTTCGGATTCCTTGCCGGTGATGCCCTTGGCGCGCAGGTCGACCAGCATCACGTGGCTTTCGGTGCGTCCGCTCACGATGCGCAGGCCGCGCTGGGTGAGGGTCTCGGCCACGATCTGTGCGTTCTTGACCACCTGTTGCTGGTAGGCCTTGAACTCGGGAGACATGGCTTCCTTGAACGCGACGGCCTTGGCGGCGATCACGTGCATCAGCGGGCCGCCTTGCAGGCCCGGGAAGATCGCGCTGTTGATGGCCTTCTCGTGCTGCGACTTCATCAGGATGATGCCGCCGCGCGGGCCGCGCAGGCTCTTGTGGGTGGTCGAGGTGACGATGTCGGCGTGCGGCACCGGGTTGGGATACACGCCAGCGGCCACGAGGCCGGCGTAGTGGGCGATGTCGACCATGAAGATCGCGCCGACGTCCTTGGCCACCTTGGCGAAGCGCTCGAAGTCGATGCGCAGCGAGTAGGCCGAAGCGCCCGCGATGATCAGCTTGGGCATGTGCTCATGCGCCTTGCGCTCCATCGCGTCGTAGTCGATGGCTTCGTTGGCGTCCAGGCCGTAGCTCACGACGTTGAACCACTTGCCGCTCATGTTCAGCGGCATGCCGTGGGTCAGGTGGCCGCCTTCGGCCAGGCTCATGCCCATGATGGTGTCGCCGGGCTTCAGGAAGGCGAGCATCACGGCTTCGTTGGCCGATGCGCCGCAATGCGGCTGCACGTTGGCGGCGTCGGCGCCGAAGATCTGCTTGACGCGGTCGATGGCGAGTTGCTCGGCCACGTCGACGTGCTCGCAGCCACCGTAGTAGCGCTTGCCCGGGTAGCCTTCGGCGTACTTGTTGGTGAGCTGCGAGCCCTGGGCGGCCATGACGGCCGGCGAGGCGTAGTTCTCGCTGGCGATCAGCTCGATGTGATGTTCCTGGCGTGCGTTCTCGGCTTGAATCGCAGCCCAGATTTCGGGGTCGGTCTGTTCGACCAGAATGTTGCGTTGGTACATGGCAGTCCTTTGAAGACGAGGTCCTTGTTCTTCAACCAAACAAGGGCTGCCCAGGCGAACGGCTGAACGCCTGTTGTGGTCAGGCGGCACGCTTCCCAGTGGTATTCCACGTCAGCGCGTGGCACCTTGTTAGGGTGCTGCGCCTATCGCCAGTCGCGTACGGGGCCGAGTGTAGCTCACACCCGGCCGGAACGACTTTAGGAAACAGAGGAAAGCAGGGCGACCTTTGCGGGCTGTTCCGTGCTTTCTTCAGCCTTGATCGGAGCCGGCGTTGGCGTCACGTTGGGAATCGGCTGTGCGCGAACGGTGGTCCGGGGCGATTGCACCGACGGCGCACGGCCGTTGGCGACCTGCAGCAGGCGCTCATGCTCGGCCATCACCTTGCCGGCATAGCCGCCGTCGTCTTCCAGGTTGGCCGCGCCCACGTAGTAGCGCAGGCCGCCTTCGAGCGAGCCGGCGCGTGCAATGCATTCCTGCAGCACCTTCACGCCGACGCGCATGTTGGTCACCGGGTCGAAGGCGGTGAGCGTGCCGCCCGCGCTTTCGTACTTGTCGCCGTGCACGCGGGTCATGACCTGCATCAGGCCCTGGGCGCCGACGTGGCTCTGGGCAAAGGGATTGAAGCTTGATTCCACGGCCATGATGGCCAGGATCAGCGTCGGGTCGAGCTTGGTGCGCTTGCCGATGTTGTACGCCTCGGCGACGAGCACGCTCAGCGGCTCGGGCGCCACGCTGTACTTCTTGCTCAGCCAGTAGGCCACGGCCGCCTGCTGCTTGGGCAGGTCGGCGGGGCTCGCGGCCGTGGTGCGCTCGATGGCGGTCGGCTCGAGGTCGGTGGCTTCGGGCGCGGGCTTGCGCGACTGCAGCCAGCCCATCAGTTGCTCCTCGCCGGTCTTGCGCAGGTCGGGCCGCGCCACCAGGGCGAGGGCCGCGAACACGATGGCCAGACCGACCAGTGCAAACCCGTTGTGGGTAATTTCAAAAAAGCCGTCTGCCACGTCGGACACGAAGGTCCTCAGCCCTCGGGCCGTGGCATCAAACGCCTTGTTCATCGCTCTTCCTTTCTGTGCGGCACCCGTGTCGCAACGCCATGGAAGGCGATGGATGAAGGCAACGGCGCTTGGATTGGTACGAATCAGGCTCCGCGCATGGAGTGAAGGGGGTTAGGAGCGCGGCGGCCTGATCAAGCCGGGGGAATTCGGCAGCGGATTCAGGTGGCCCCTCTGCGTCGGGCAGTCAGGGCAGCGCGGATTCTAGCGTGGCTAAATACCCGGTCAAGCATAAGAATTTGTTTTCTTATGCTAATAGTTGTTTTAAAAAATGGTTCCCAAGAGGCATTTCGGTTTACGGGAAACCCCTTTGTAAAACGCGTTTGCAATCGGAGGGTGCGACGCCTAATCTGGACGGGCCTGGCTTTTCAGGCGTTCTTCCAAGGCCCGGCAACCCGAGGTGCAAGTCAAGGGTTCAGCGGTTGAGGAGCCACGGTGGCAATCTCTTGCTGCCAGCACGGCGGGAACCATTGACTTCCGGTCGCGCGAATCGATGGCATGGGTTTTGTGCCCGCCATCAAGCCCGGTGACGAGACATTCCGTCGACTCACCGGGCTTTCTTCATCTGGGAGACCCCGTGAAGCCCGTTCTCCGGTATTTCTTCCGGGACGGGGCTTGCGTCCTTTCTGCGTACGTAGCGTTGGCGCATGTTTGCGGCACACTCCAGCGATGGACGTAGCTTCGATCAAACAGAACAAATGGGTGCGGCGTGGGATCGTCGCTTTGCTGGTGTTGTTGGCTTTCTGGGTGATCGCCTGGCTCGCGGTGCCGCCGATCGCCAAGAGCCAGATCCAGAAGATCGCGAGCGAAAAGCTCGGGCGGCAGGTAACGGTTGGCAAGATCGACTTCAAGCCGTGGACGCTCGAGCTCACTCTGACCGACCTGCGCATTGCCACCGCCGACGGCAGCAAGTCGCAGGTGGCCGTCAACCGCATCTATGCAGATGCCGAACTGCAATCGATCGTGCGCCTCGCGCCGGTGATCGACGCGGTCACCATCGACGGCCCCGCCATCCTGCTGACGCACCTGGCCGACGGCAAGTACGACATCGACGACATCCTGGCCAAGATCTCGGCCGGCCCGCCGCCCGACCCGAACGCGAAGCCCGCGCGCTTTGCCATCTACAACATCGCGATCAATGGCGGTTCCGTCGATTTCGACGACCAGACCGTCAAGCGCAAGCACGAGTTGCGCGACTTCGTGCTCAAGGTACCGTTCCTGAGCAACCTCGATTCCAAGCGCGACATCAACACCGAGCCCAAGCTCGCGTTCGCCCTCAACGGCAGCAAGTTCGACTCGGCGGCCTTCACCACGCCCTTCGCCGACAGCCGCAAGACCGACGCCCACGTGCAGTTCAAGGGGCTCGATCTCGTTCCGTACCTCGGCTACATCCCCGGCGGCCTGCCGGTGAAGCTGCAGGCGGGCAGCCTCGATGCCGACCTGAAGATCGGCTTCGAGCAGGGCGCGACCACCGGCCTGAAGATCACCGGCACGGTCGAGGCCCACACCACCAAAGTGTCCGATGCGCGCGGCCGCGACCTGCTGGCCTTCGAGTCGCTCAAGCTGGCGCTGGCCGACGTGCGTCCGCTGGAGTCGGTGTTCCACCTGAGCGAAATCGCGCTGGCCAGCCCGCAGCTGACGGTGGCGCGCGACGCGGCCGGCAAGCTCAACCTGCTGGCCACCGATCCGGCCACCGGCGCCACCGAGAAGGCCGCGCCGCTGCCCGCCGCTGCTGCAAGCGCGCCGGCCGGCCAGCCGGCGCCAAAGCCGGCGCTGAAGGTGCAGGTCGACAAACTGGCCCTGAGCGGCGGCCGCATCGGCTGGCGCGACGAAACCGTCAATCCCGCCGCGGCCGTGGATGTGACCAACCTTGGCATCGACGTCGCGGGCGTCACCTGGCCGATGGAGAAGCCGGCCGAGTTCAACGGCAGCACGGCCGTCGCCGGCGCCTCGCTCAAGTTCAAGGGCACCGCCACGGACAAGGTGGCCGACGTCCAGGCCGAGGTCGATGCGCTGCCTCTGTCGCTGGCCGCCCCTTATCTTGCACAGAGCCTGGAGCCCACGCTCGACGGCAAGCTCAGCGGCCAGATCGACATCGCCTGGGCCCAGCCCGACCTGAAGTTCAAGGCGCGCCGCCTGTCCGCCGACGGGCTTGCGCTGACCCAGGCCAAGACCGCGCTGGCCAGCGTCGGGCGCTTCGAGCTGGTCGACGCCGAGGTCGACATGACGAAGCACACGCTGAACGTGGCCTCTTTCACCGCGACCAATCCCAAGGTGCGTGTGGAGCGCGACAGCGAGAAGCGCTGGATGTTCGAGCGCTGGCTCAAGACGCCGGCCGGCGGCGGCACGAAGGAGGTCGAGGCCAAGGTCGCGGCCCCCAAGCCCGCGGCCGCCGAAACGCCGCAACCCGGTGCCAACACCAAGCCCTGGGCGCTGACCATCGGCACGCTGGCGGTCGACAACGGCGCGCTTTCCTATTCGGACAAGGCCAGCGCGACGCCGGTGACGGTGGAAGTCACGGCCTTCAAGCTGCACGCCCAGAAGATCGCGCCTGAAACCAATACGACATCGCCGCTGGAGGTCTCGGGCCGCATCGGCTCCGGGCGCTCCGACCCGGGCCGCTTCGACTACAAGGGCAACGTCGTGCTCAAGCCGCTCGCGGCCGAGGGCCGGCTGGAGGTGGTGTCGTTCCCGGCGCACACCTTCAAGGCCTACTACGCGGACGCGCTCAACGTCGACATCCGCCGTGCCTTCGCGAGCTATCGCGGCACGGTGCGCTACGCGACCTCGCCCGCGGGCATGAGCGTCAAGCTGGCCGGCGACACCGCGCTCGACGACTTCCGCGCCAACAGCGTCTCGCTGACCCAGTCGCCCGGCTTCGACCGCAGCAACAACCAGCTGCTGAGCTGGAAGACGCTGAGCCTGCGCGGCCTGCAGGTCAGCATGGCACCCAATGCGCCGCCGAACGTGGACGTGCGCGAAACCACGCTGACCGACTTCTTCGCCCGCGTGATCGTCGATCCCACCGGCCGACTGAACCTGCTGAGCCTGACCAAGAAGGGCGAGGCCGAGGCGAACGCCGCCGCGGCGGCGGCCGGCGAGGCCAGCACCCGCAAGGGGCCGGGCGGAACCACCACGACCACCACGGCGAAGGCCCCGGCGCCGAAGCCCGCCGGTCGCGCGATGTCGGCGGAAGAGATGGTCGGCGGGGCGCCCGAGCCCGCCAAGCCAGCGGCAACGACAGTCGCCGCGGCGCCCGCACCGGCCGCTGCCGATGCGGGGCTGGCGCCGGTCATCAACTTCGGCCCGATGAGCCTGGTCAACGGCAAGATCGACTTCACCGACCTGTTCGTCAAGCCCAACTACTCGGCTGACCTCAGCGAGCTGACCGGCAAGCTCAGCTCGTTCTCGTCGAATCCGCCCAAGGGCGAGAGCGGTCGGCCCGCGCTGGCCGACCTCGAGCTGCGCGGCAAGGCCCAGCAGACCGCCGCGCTGGAAATCACCGGCAAGCTCAATCCGCTGGCCAAGCCGCTCGAGCTCGACATCACCGCCAAGATGCGCGACCTCGACCTGGCGCCGCTGTCGCCGTACTCGGTGCGCTACGCTGGCCATGGCATCGAGCGCGGCAAGATGAGCATGGACGTCAACTACAAGGTCGCGCCCGACGGCCAGCTCACGGCCACCAACAAGCTGGTGCTCAACCAGCTGCAGTTCGGCGACGAGGTGGCGGGTTCCACCAACAGCTTGCCGGTGAAGCTGGCCGTGGCGCTGCTGGCCGACCGCAACGGCGTGATCGACGTCGACCTGCCGCTCAGCGGTTCGCTCAACGACCCGCAGTTCAGCGTCGGCCCGCTGATCTGGAAGGCCGTGGTCAACCTGATCGTCAAGGCCGTGACGGCGCCGTTCAGCCTGCTCACCGGCGGCCTGGGCGGCGGCAGCGGCGAATCGAGCGCCATCACCTTCGAGCCCGGCAGCTCCGACCTGAGTGCCGCCGCGAAGGAAAGCCTGGACAAGGTCGCCAAGGCGCTGACCGACCGGCCCACGCTGCAGATGACGGTGATCGGCACTTCCAGCCTCGACAAGGAGCGCGACGCCTACCAGCGCCAGCGCGTGCGTCAGCTCACCTATGCCGAGAAGCGCCGCGTCGCGGTGCGCGGCGGCCAGACCGGCACCGAAGTGCCGCCCGTCACCGACGCCGAATACCCCGACCTGCTGACGGCCGTGTACAAGCGCGCCGACATCACCAAGCCGCGCAACCTCGTCGGCCTGGCGAAGGACCTGCCGGTGCCGGACATGGAAAAGCTGCTGTTCGCCAGCGTGCCGGTCGACGAGGAGTCGATGCGCCAGCTTGCCGTCGAGCGCGGCGCGGCCGTGCGCGACTACCTGCTGGCGAAGAAGCTGCCGAGCGAGCGGCTCTTCCTGGGCGCGGTGCGCACCAGCGCCAGCGGCAGCGACTGGAAGCCGGGCGCCGAGCTCAGCCTGACCATGAAGTGACCGGGCGGGACGCGGTGATCCAGTCCCGGGACTTGGTTTTTTTCCACGGCTTGCTATATATGTAGTCCGTCAATCTCCTTGCCCACGACCCTGCGTGCGCCTCCGTTTCATGACGGAATTCAATGGCCGGCCGCAAGTGGGTGAAAATGTCGATGTGCGCCGGCCTTTGCCGGCGCCTTCGCTTTCCCTACCAAGACAACGATTTCGCGCAGTGACCTCTACTTCTTCCAAGCCACACGACATTCAGGCCCTCGACACGCTCACCGGCGGCGCCTTCACCGCGCCGACTTCCGGCGAGCGCGCTGCGCGCATCCGCGATTGGCTCGCGGGCAACCCCGCGCCCGAGCAGATGCAGGAAGTCTTCAAGGAGCTGAGCGGTCGTGACAAGGGCGCCGCGCGCCTGCTGCGCGAAAAGCTCGACGAACTCAAGCGAGCCAAGGGACAGGAGGCAATTGCCGCCGAATGGGCTCAGAAGGCCGAAGTGCTGCTGGCCCAGTCCAAGCTCAACATCGCCGATGCGCTCGCCTGGCAGCGCGACGCCGCCAAGGCGGGGGCGCCGCTGTCGCGCGAGCCGCTGGCCGGCCTGAAGCTCAAGCTCTCCGAGCGTGTCAAGGGCATCGAAGACCTGCAGCACCGCGCGCAGGTGCACCGCGAAGCAGCCGTGCTGTTGGCACAGCGCTTCGAAGTGCTGTCCACCAAGGGCTGGCAGGACGCCCAGGTCGCCGAGGAATCGCTGCGCGCCGACGTGACCCACTGGCAGCAGCAGGCCGCCGAGATCACGGCCGACGCCAACTGGAGCAGCCTCGACGCCAAGTTCGCGCCGCAGCTCGAATCTTCGAAGTCGCAGCTGCTGGTGGTGTCCGACGCGTTCCACAGCGCGCTGGCCCAGGCTGTAGCCGCCGCCGCGGATGCCGCGGCACCGCTGCCGCCCGTGCTCGTGTGGGCCGATGAATTGCGCGCCGCTCGCGGCGAAGTGGTGGCGCCCAAGCCCGCCGCTCCCGCCCGTCCCGCTGCGCCCAAGGTCGACCCGGCCGTGCGCGCCGCCGCCCAGGACGCCGTGCAGGCTGCGCTGGCCAAGCTGGAACAGGAAACCGCAGAAGGCCATGGCAAGGCCAGTGCCGGCGCTGCCGCCGCGCTGCGCGCAGTACTCAAGGAGCATGGCAAGCTGGTCGAAGCACCGCTCGAAGCCCGCGTGCACGCCGCGCTGGTGGCTGCCGGCGAGCTCGAAGGCTGGCAGCGCTGGAGCGCCGACAAGGTTCGTGAGGACCTCGTCGCCAAGGCCGAAGGCCTGCTCAAGCGCCCCGAAGGCCAGGCGCTCGGTGGCCGCAAGATGCAGGAAACGCTGCGCTCCCTGCGCGACCAGTGGAAGCAGGCCGACCAGGGCGGCGTGCCGAACCATGCGCTCTGGAAGCGTTTCGACGAAGCCTGCAACGAAGCCCACAAGGTGGTCGAGGCCTGGCTCGAGAAGGTTCGTGCCGATGCTGCCGAGCATCGCGCGCTGCGCGTCGCGCTGATCGAGGAGGTCAAGGCCTGGGCGGCGGAGCACGCCGGCGCCGCCGATCTGAAGGCGCACAACCGCGCGCTGCATCAGTTCGCCGACCGCTGGCGCGATGCCGGCCATGTGGGTGAGAAGGTGTTCGCCGAATTGCAGCCGCTGTGGAACGAAGCTTTCGGCGCTGCCCGCGCACCGTTCGAGACGGCGCAGAAGGCCAGCGTCGAACGCCGCCAGGCCATGATCGCCGAGGCGACCGAGCTCGGCGCCCAACCGGTGCTGCGCATCGACGCCGTCAAGGCGCTGCAGCAGCGCTGGCAGGCCGAGGCGCAGGGCGTGCCGCTCGACCGCCGCCATGAACAGAAGCTGTGGGACGCGTTCCGCGCGCCCATCGATGAAGCCTTCAATCGCAAGACTGCCGAGCGCGAGAAGGCATCGGCCGCAATGAACGAGCACGACCGCAATGTGCTCGAGGCGTCCAAGGCGCTCGACGCGGCCAATGCCGCCGGCGATGCGCAGAAGATCCGTGCGGCCATTGCCGGCCTCGAAGCCGCGTTGCGCGGCGAGGTGCCGCCGCCCGCTCCGAAGGCGGAGCAGCAGCCTGCCGCCGAGTCCGGCGAGAGTGCTGCCCAGGTTCCTGGTGAGGGCGATGCGGAAGCATCGGCCGCCAGCGATCAGGCCGAGGCCGCAACGGAAGCTGCACCGACCGAAGGCAATGCCGATGCCGAAGTTGCCGCCGAGGCACCAGCCGCAGCCCCGAAGCCCGCGCCCAAGCCCGTCGTGGCCATGCGCGGCGACGACCGCCCCAGCAGCAAGAAGGCTGCCGAGACGGCGCCACCGGCCCGTGGTGCTGGTGGCCGTTTCGGCGACCGGCGCGACGGCGGTCGGCCGGGCGCGGGCGGCCCGGGCCGCTCGGGCGATCGCGGTGCTCCGCGTCCGGATGGCCGCGGCGATCGTGGCGGTGACCGTGGTGCGCCGGGCGGCCGCTTCGGCGACCGTCCGCCGCGCTTCGAAGATCGCGGCCCACGACTGGGCGACGCGGCTTTCCGCGCACAGCGCGAAGCGCTCGAGCGTGCCGACATGGCGCTGCGCAAGCTCGCTGCGCAGGCGCATGGCGAGGCCCTGACCCAGGTGCTGGGCGCATGGGAGCAGCGCGATGCCAGTCGCCTGCCGAGCATCCAGGAGCTGGGTCGCGCGGTCACGCCCGCGGTGCGCAGCGGCTGGTCGCAAGCCATCGGCGCCGCGCCGACGGCCGCCGCGAACGATGCCGCCGAAGCGCTGCTGCGCCTCGAGATGGCCGCCGAGGTGCCGACGCCCGCGGAGCAGCTCGATGCGCGCCGCGCCTTGCAACTCAAGCTGCTGACGAAGCGTGGCGACCCGGCGCCGGCACAGACCTGGGGCCAGGACGCGGGCAAGGTGCTGGCCGCGGCGCACGATGCCGCCAGCGCGCGACGCCTGCAGAACGCGCTGAAGGCGTTGCTGCGCAAGTAAGAGAACAAGCCTGTGGCCACGAAAAAGGCGCCCCGCGGGGCGCCTTTTTCATTGGCGCGTCGGCGCCAAGGCAAGGTCTGTCAGACCTTTTCGCCGATGGCCGGTGTTTGCACGGCCGCCGCATGCTCGGCGATGTAGCCATTGCGGATCTTGCGCCGCGCGAAGAGCCCGCCGATGCCCAGCAGCAGGGCGATGGCGCCGACGATCAGCGTGCCCTTGTCGGTGGCGCTCGACGCAGCGGCCTTGTCCTTCACTTCCATGATCTTCTGCACATCGGCCAGCGACACCACGGGCTTGCCCTTGAGCTTCACCTCGTAGACGAGGTTGTTGTCCGATGGATCGACGCGCACGTCGACGGCTTCGTCGATCAGCGGTTCGAGCTTGCTGCGGCCGACCGCATAGTCGACGCGCCATTTCTCCGTGCTGCCGTCGGCCAGCTTGGCGTCGAGAACGAAGTAGCGGCGGGTGGAGCTGCCGCCGCGGCGCCGCTTGGTGGTTTCCGTGACTTCGCTGCCGCCGACGACTGTGCCGCTCTTGGCGACCAGGTCCTCGACGGCGGCGCCGTGCGTGTCCGCGCCCGCCTTGAACTGTGCGTACGCTGCCCAGCCCAGGATGCCGATGCCGAACACCAGCGCAATCCACGCCTTGCCCGTGAGTTGATAGACCCAGTCCCTCATGTTGTTTACCTTTTTGGTGAGTTGATAACCCATCGATGGTAAGGGTTGTGCTGCTATCGAATGGATAGCTGTCAACCGAGAGTGGGCGAGGGCTCAGGGCCTTTTAGGAAGAAAGAATTCATCGAAAATCGCGAGCACGCCGGGGAAGTCGCGGGCGAAGTTCGGGCGGTTCACGAAATAGGCCTCACAGGCTACCGCGAAGAACTCGCTGATCGACGTGGCGCCATAGGCGTCGAGCCACGGTTGCTCGGTGCCGAAGCGCTCCGCCTTGATGGTCTGCTCGCGGAAATCGTCGTAGGCGGGCTGCAGCACGGCCATCCAGGCCGCACGGGACGCGCGCGAACTGCGCTGGCCCGCAAAGCCGGGCGGCAGGGGCGGGCAACCGTTGGCATTGCCGCTGCGCATGTCGATCTTGTGGGCGAACTCGTGGATCACGACGTTGTAGCCGCGCTCGCTGGTGATGCTGCTGGCCAGCACGTCGTCCCAGCTCAGCATGACTGGGCCGCGCTCCATGGCTTCACCGGCGACGACTTCGCCGTATTCGTGCACCACCTGTGCTTCGTCGATCACCTTGCGCCGCGCCACCACCTCGGAGCGGTGCACGACGATGCCGACGAAATCGTCGTACCAGTTCAGCCCGCCCTTGAGGTGCAGCACCGGCAGAACGGCCTGCGCCGCGATGGCCAGCGCCACTTCGTTGGTGATGGTGAAGCCCTTGGCGCCGTGGAATTCCTTGTCGCGCAGGAATTCGGCCGTCAGCGTTCGCAGGCGCTGGCGGTCGGAGTCCGGCAATGCGCCCAGGAAGGCGTAACGCCTGAGCGTGGCCTGCCAGGCGGCCTCGGGGATCGGGGGCAGGGCGCGCAGGCGGCGCAGCCACTTGAACATCGTTGGTGGCGGCGCGGCTAGCGCAGGTCGACGCGCTGCGCGCCGGCGGTGGACAGGCACAGCAGCTGTGCGCGCGGCGGATGCGCGGCCGCATCCCAGTCGCTCAGCACGACGCGGCGCAGGCCATTGCCCAGGTCGTGATCGGCCGGGCGGTGCGTGTGGCCGTGTACCAGCGCGCGGGCGTTCGCCTGCAGCAGCCAGTCGCGCGCCGCGGTGGTGTCGACATCGGCCCAGACCATCGACGGATTGCGTTTGCGGTCTTCGCTCTGCACGCGCATGGAGCGCGCGAGCGCGCGGCGTTCCTCCAGCGGCCGTGCCAGGAACGCGGCCTGCCACTCGGGCGTGCGCACCTGCGCGCGGAACTTGAGGTATTCGGTGTCCTCGAGGCAGAGGATGTCGCCATGGCTCAGCAGCCAGCGCTGGCCGTGCAGCACCAGCACCGTCGGGTCGTCGAGCAGCGTGAGGCCGCATTGCGCGGCGAACGCGGGGCCGACGAGGAAGTCCCGGTTGCCGTGCATGAAGAACACCGGCAGGCGCTGCGCGGTGCGGCGCAGCAGTTCGGCGCATTGCGCCTCGAAGCCGGGCTGCGTCGCGGAATCGTCGCCCACCCACACCTCGAAGAGGTCGCCGAGGATGATCAGCGCGTCCGCCGGCGTGGTCTGCAGATAGCCCTGCCAGGCCTCGAAGGTGGCGGGCTCGCCGGCCTGCAGGTGCAGGTCGGAAATCAGGTCGACCGTGCGCCACGCGGGTGGCGCCACCAGCTCCTGAAAAGCCTGGCTCGCCACGTTGTTCATGCTGCTGATGATGCCGCGTTGCGCCGGTTGCCGGTCATTCGGCGGTGACGACGGCCTTTTCGATCACGACGTCTTCGAGCGGCACGTCGTCATGGAAGCCCTTGCGGCCCGTCTTCACGGCCTTGATCTTGTCGACCACCTCGGTGCCGCCGACGACCTTGCCGAACACGGCGTAGCCCCAGCCCTGCGCCGACGGCGCGGTGTGGTTCAGGAAGCCGTTGTCGGCCACGTTGATGAAGAACTGCGCGGTGGCCGAGTGGGGCGCGCTGGTGCGGGCCATGGCCACGGTGTAGTTGTCGTTCTTCAGGCCGTTGTTGGCTTCGTTCTGGATCTCGGCGTCGGTGGGCTTCTGCTTCATGCCGGGCTCGAAACCGCCGCCTTGCACCATGAAGCCCGGGATCACGCGGTGGAACACCGTGTTGTCGTAGTGGCCCTTCTTCACGTACGCGACGAAGTTCTCGACCGACTTCGGGGCCTTGGCGGCGTCGAGTTCGAGCGTGATCACGCCGAGGTTCTTGATGTGCAGTTCGACTTGGGGGTTGCTCATGAGAGGACTCCTACTTGAAAGGGATTACTTCGCCAGCAGCGTGGCGGACTTGATGGTGACGGCCTCGAGCGGCACGTTCTGCATGCCGCCCTTGTTGCCGGTGGCCACCGCGCGGATCTTGTCGACCACGTCGGTGCCGGCGACGACCTTGCCGAACACGGTGTAGCCGTAGCCGTCGGGGTTGGGCGCGTTGAGCGAGTCGTTGTTCTTCACGTTGATGAAGAACTGCGAGGTCGCGGAATTCGGATTGCCGGTGCGGGCCATGGCGATCGTGTACTTGTCGTTCTTCAGGCCGTTGCCCGCTTCCAGCGGAATGGGCGCGCGCGTGGACTTCTGCTGCAGGTCGGCCGTGAAGCCGCCGCCCTGGATCATGAAGCCGTCGATCACGCGGTGGAAGACCGTGCCGTCGTAGTGCTTGTCCTTGACGTATTGCAGGAAGTTCTCGACCGTCTTGGGCGCCTTGGCCTCGTCGAGCTCGACCACGATGTCGCCGGCCGAGGTGGCGAGCTTGACGCGCGGCGTTGCCGATTGCGCGTGGCCGGTGGCGGCGAACGCGAAAGCGGCGGCCAGCACGAGAGCGCCGCGGCGGCTGAGGCGGGAGAGGGCGTTGATCGTCAAATGAAGCTCCGTTTGCGGATGAGGGAATGGTGCCGCGCGGTGGGCGTCGTTGCGGTGCCCGAAGCGGCGGCGACTTGCTCTTACTTGCTGGTGCGGCCGACCGGCTTGCGGATGACCACCGGGGCCGCGGGCAGGGCGGCGGCTTCGGCCTCGGTCTTCGAGCTGAAGATCTGGCGGATCAGCGCGAGCTTGGGCGCGACGCTGGCGTTGGTGCTCGCGAACTGCTGGGCACGCACGTATTCCTGGGCCGCGAGGCGGGCGTACACGTCGCCGAGGTTCTCGTGCGCCGTGGCGTAGTTCGGGTTGAGCTTGAGGGCCTGCTCGAGGGCGGCGCGCGCCTGGTCGAACTTGCTTTGCGACGCATACAGCGCGGCCAGGTTGTTGTAGGGCTCGGAGAGCTCGGGGAAGTCTTGCGTGAGTTGCGTGAAGGCGATGATGGCCTCGGCCTGCTTGTTCTGCTCGGTGAGGATCACGCCGCGCAGGAAGCGCATCTGCGGATCGCGCGGCTTGCCGGCGATGTAGGTGTCGGCCTTGGCGAGCGCCTCGTTCGATTTGCCCTGGCGCAGCAGCGCGTTCACGTCGTCGTATTCGTTCGCATGGGCCGCGGAGCCCCACAGGCTGAACAGCAGGGCGAAGGCAATGGAGAGTCTGGAGAAGGCGGCGTGCTTCATGAAGCCTCGACGGAAATGGGGGGAGATGCAGGCTTGCGGGCTTGGGGAACACCCGGACGCTGCGCGGTGGCAGCCGTTTATACTTGGTTTCATTGTAGCCGAGGGGCCATGTCCAACCTCTCGCGACCACAGCCCCCGTCACCCCTGAAAAACACCGTCTTTCGCCCGTGCCGCACGCGCGCGAAATGACGTTTTCCGAATCTCATGAGTCTGCGCATCTACAACACGCTATCGCGTGAATTGGAGGAATTCTCCCCATTGCAACCGGGACAGGTGCGCATGTACGTCTGCGGCATGACGGTCTACGACCTCTGCCATATCGGCCACGCCCGCATGATGATGGCGTTCGACGTCGTGCAGCGCTGGCTGCGCGCGAGCGACTACGCCGTGACCTACGTGCGCAACATCACCGACATCGACGACAAGATCATCGCCCGCTCCGTGCAGCGCGGCATCACCATCCGCGAGCTGACCGACGAGGTGATCGCGGCCATGCACGAGGACATCGGCGCACTCGGCATCGAGCCGCCCACCATCGAGCCGCGCGCCACCGAATACGTGCCGCAGATGCTCGGCATCATCGAGAAGCTCGAGCAGAAGGGCCTGGCCTACCGCTCGGACAACGGCGACGTGAACTACGCGGTGCGCAAGTTCCCGGGCTACGGCAAGCTGTCGGGCAAGTCGCTCGACGAACTGCATGCGGGCGAGCGCGTCGCCGTGCTCGACGGCAAGCAGGATCCGCTCGACTTCGTGCTCTGGAAGGCCGCCACGCCGACCGAGCCCGCCGACGCCAAGTGGGAGAGTGCTTACGGCACAGGCCGGCCGGGCTGGCACATCGAGTGCTCGGCCATGAGCTGCGCCACCCTGGGCGAGACCTTCGACATCCACGGCGGCGGCGCCGATCTGCAGTTTCCGCACCACGAGAACGAAATCGCCCAGAGCGAAGGCGCCAACGGCAAGCCGCTGTCGCGCTTCTGGGTGCACAACGGCTTCGTGCGCGTGGACAACGAGAAGATGTCCAAGAGCCTGGGCAACTTCTTCACCATCCGCGAGGTGCTGCAGAAGTACGACGCCGAGAGCCTGCGTTTCTTCCTGGTGCGCACGCACTACCGCAGCGCGCTCAACTACAGCGACGCGCATCTGGACGACGCCCGCAATTCGTTGAGGCGCCTGTACACGGCGCTCGATCTGGTCGCGCCGGCCGAAGTGTCGATCGACTGGGCACAGCCTCATGCCGCGCGCTTCAAGGCCGCCATGGACGAAGACTTCGGCACGCCCGAGGCCATTGCCGTGCTGTTCGAGCTGGCCGGCGAGGTCAACCGCACCAAGTCCGCCGAGACAGCCGGCTTGCTGAAGGCACTGGCCGGTTCGCTGGGCCTGCTGCAGGGCGACCCGCGAGCTTTCCTGCAGGCGGGCAGCACGCTCGACGAAGCCACCATCCAGGGCAGGATCGACGCGCGCGCCGCCGCCAAGGCCGCGAAGAATTTCGCCGAAGCCGATCGCATCCGCCAGGAACTCCTCGAGCAGGGCATCGTGCTCAAGGATTCGCCCACGGGCACGACCTGGGCGGCTGCGCAGTGAACGGAACGACGAACCCCATGCCCGCCACCCGGAAGACCAGCGTAACGATCTACACGCCGGACTATTGGGAGGAGGCATGCAAGCATCTCTCCCGGAAAGACCGCGTCATGAAGCGGTTGATTCCGAAGTTCGGCGACGCCTGCCTCGAGTCGCGCGGCGACGCGTTCACCACGCTCGCACGCAGCGTCGTGGGCCAGCAGATCTCGGTGAAGGCCGCGCAGTCGGTGTGGGACAAATTTGCTGCGCTGCCGCGCAAGCTGACGCCGGCCAACGTGCTCAAGCTCAAGGTCGACGACATGCGTGGGGCGGGGCTGTCCGCCCGCAAGATCGAGTACCTCGTCGACCTGGCCCTGCATTTCGATTCGGGCCTGGTGCACGTCGATGCGTGGAAGGACATGTCGGACGAGCAGATCATCGACGAGCTCGTGGCCATCCGCGGCATCGGCCGCTGGACGGCCGAGATGTTCCTCATCTTCCACCTCATGCGCCCGAACGTGCTGCCTGTAGACGACCTGGGGCTGCTCAACGGCATCAGCGTCAACTACTTTTCGGGCGATCCGGTCAGCCGCAGCGATGCCCGCGACGTCGCCGTGGCCTGGGCACCATATTGCAGCGTGGCGACTTGGTATATTTGGCGATCGCTGGACCCCGCCCCAGTCGTGTACTAGGACCACCCCCAGGCTGTGCGCACTTCGTGTCGCTTCGCCAACCCCCTCAAGGGGGCAACACCAGCGGCCCGGCGGAGCCGGTTCCGCGGTGTTCCTGGAATTGGCACGATGGATCGGTGGGCAGCAAATTGAAATAAACAGGAGAAGACGTTGGCGAAACGAACCTTCCTCGACTTCGAGCAGCCCATTGCTGAACTCGAAACAAAGATCGAAGAATTGCGCTATGTGCAGACCGAATCCGCGGTCGACATTTCTGAAGAGATCGATCAGCTCGGCAAGAAGAGCCAGCAGCTCACCAAGGATATCTACAGCGACCTGACGCCCTGGCAGATCACCAAGATCGCGCGGCATCCGGAGCGTCCCTACACGCTCGACTACGTCAACGAAATCTTCACTGACTTCGTCGAGTTGCACGGCGACCGTCATTTCTCGGATGACCTGTCGATCGTGGGCGGCCTCGCGCGCTTCAATGGCGTGCCTTGCATGGTCATTGGCCACCAGAAGGGGCGCGACACGAAGGAGCGCACCGCGCGCAACTTCGGCATGAGCAAGCCCGAGGGCTACCGCAAGGCGCTGCGGCTGATGAAGACGGCCGAGAAGTTCAAGCTGCCGGTGTTCACTTTCGTGGACACGCCCGGCGCATACCCCGGCATCGATGCCGAGGAGCGCGGCCAGTCGGAAGCCATCGGCCGCAACATCTTCGAGATGGCGCAGCTCGAGGTGCCGATCATCGTCACCATCATCGGCGAAGGCGGCTCCGGCGGCGCGCTGGCCATCTCGGTCGGCGACCAGCTGCTGATGCTGCAGTATTCGATCTACTCCGTGATCAGCCCTGAGGGCTGCGCTTCCATCCTCTGGAAGACCGGCGAGAAGGCGCAGGAAGCGGCTGATGCATTGGGCATCACGGCTCACCGTCTCAAGGCGCTGGGGCTGGTCGACAAGATCGTGAACGAACCCGTCGGCGGTGCGCATCGCGACCATCGCCAGATGGCGGCCTTCCTCAAGCGCGCGCTCAACGACGCGTTCCGCCAGGTCAGCGACCTGAAGCCGAAGGAATTGCTGGAGCGCCGCTACGAACGCCTCCAGAGCTACGGCCGCTTCAACGACACCAAGGCCGACAACGGCAGGTAACGCTCGGGCGCTGCCATGAACTCCGCTTTCGAACGCGCCATTGCCGCGTGCGAGCCGGCGTACTGGCCGCTGGCGGTGGGTTTCAGCGGAGGCGCCGATTCGACGGCCTTGCTGGCCGCCTGCGCAGCGCGCTGGCCGGGGCAGGTGGTCGCATTCCATGTGCATCACGGGCTGCAGGCCGCGGCCGACGGCTTCGAGCAGCATTGCCGCGCGGTATGCGAGCGCATGGCCGTGCCGCTGGTCGTTCATCGCGTCGATGCGCGGCATGCGCAAGGCGAAAGTCCTGAAGATGCCGCCCGTCGAGCCCGCTACGCGGCGTTTGCCGAAATGGCGCGCGCCGATGGAGCAAAGACGGCCATCAAATCCGTGGCGCTGGGGCACCATGCCGACGACCAGGTCGAAACCCTGTTGCTCGCGCTGTCGCGCGGCGCGGGGCTTCCAGGACTGGCGGCCATGCCGGCGCACGCGCGGCGCGACGGGCTCGACATCTACCGGCCGCTGCTCGTGGTTGCGGGCGCGGAAATCCGCGAATGGCTGGCCGGCCGCGACCTGCCCTGGATCGAAGACCCGACCAACGGCGATGCGCGCTACACCCGCAACAGGATCCGCTCGGTGCTGTTGCCGGCGCTGGAGCAGGCCTTTCCCCAGTTTCGCGCCACGTTCGCGCGCAGCGTGGGCCACGCCGCGCAGGCGCAGCAGTTGCTGAACGAGCTGGCGGCGCAGGACCTGGAGAGCGTTGGCAGCCCGCCGCGCATCGCCACGCTGCAGACGCTGACGCGCGCCCGCCAGGCCAACGTGCTGCGTCACTGGCTGATGCAGTCGCACGGCTGCGCGCCCAGCGCCGCGCAGCTCGACCAGTTGCTCGACCAGGTTCGCGCCTGCACCACGCGCGGCCACCGCATCCACCTCAAGGTGGCTGCCGGCTTCGTCGAGCGGCAGGGCGATTTCCTGCATTGGTACAATGTTTCGCCCTCGCCGAAGACTTGGCTCTGACAGCTTGCAGGGCGCCGCCTCCTAAGCGGCCCTTTCCCTTTCTCTGATTTCACCCATGGCATTGATCGTTCACAAATACGGCGGTACGTCGATGGGCTCGACCGAGCGCATCAAGAATGTCGCCAAGCGCGTCGCCAAGTGGGCGCGCGCAGGCCACCAGATGATCGTGGTTCCGAGCGCCATGAGCGGCGAGACCAACCGCCTGCTCGGATTGGCCAAGGAACTGGCGCCGAGCAAACCCGGCGTGGCCCACAACCGCGAGCTCGACATGCTGGCCTCCACCGGCGAGCAGGCATCGTCGGCGCTGCTGGCCATCGCGCTGCAGGCCGAGGGCGTCGAGTCCGTGAGCTACGCGGGCTGGCAGGTTTCGGTGCGCACCGACAACTCGTACACCAAGGCCCGCATCGAGAGCATCGACAACGAGCGCGTGATGGCCGACCTGAATGCCGGCAGAGTGGTGGTCATCACCGGCTTCCAGGGCGTGGACGACGAGGGCAATATCACCACGCTGGGCCGTGGTGGCAGCGACACTTCGGCCGTGGCCATCGCCGCGGCCATGAAGGCGAACGAATGCCTGATCTATACCGACGTCGACGGTGTCTACACGACCGACCCGCGCGTCGAGCCCGATGCGCGCCGCCTCACCACCGTGAGCTTCGAAGAGATGCTCGAGATGGCGAGCCTGGGCTCCAAGGTGCTGCAAATCCGCTCGGTGGAATTCGCCGGCAAGTACAAGGTGCCGCTGCGCGTGCTTTCGAGCTTCACGCCGTGGGACATCGACATCAATGAAGAGGCCAAGTCCGGCACGCTGATCACTTTCGAGGAAGACGAAAACATGGAACAAGCCGTCGTATCCGGCATCGCATTCAACCGCGACGAAGCCAAGATCTCGGTGCTCGGCGTGCCCGACAAGCCCGGTATCGCGTATCACATCCTCGGTGCGGTGGCGGACGCCAACATCGAAGTCGACGTGATCATCCAGAACCTCAGCAAGGACGGCAAGACCGACTTCAGCTTCACCGTTCACCGCAACGAGTACGCGAAGACGATCGACCTGCTGCAGTCGAAGGTGATGCCCTCGCTGGGCGCGACCGAAGTGGTCGGCGACACCAAGATCTGCAAGGTCAGCATCGTCGGCATCGGCATGCGCAGCCACGTGGGCGTGGCGAGCAAGATGTTCCGCGTGCTGAGCGAAGAGGGCATCAACATCCAGATGATCTCGACCAGCGAAATCAAGACTTCGGTCGTGATCGACGAAAAATATATGGAATTGGCAGTGCGCGCACTGCATAAAGCCTTCGATCTGGATCAACCGGGTGCCTGAGTAGTGGCATAATCTCGGCTTCTTTCAGGAACTGTGACCGAGTGGCCGAAGGTGCTCCCCTGCTAAGGGAGTATGGGGTGTAGAGCCTCATCGAGGGTTCGAATCCCTCCGGTTCCGCCAAGTTGATGAAGCCCCGTCGATCGTTTGATCGACGGGGCTTTTTCTTTTCCCTTGCCGCACAGCTTCGAACGCAGTGCGATTGCTTTTCCTCGCGGAAGTGGGTGTAAGCGGCCGCGTGGCGCTGAACTTTCGGACGCATGGAACTGAACTCGCTGTCCCTGCGTCCGGTTTGTAACATGCGTCCGCGCCCCTGAGGGCCGATGCCGGCACCTCCAGCCTAGTTGCCCACAGGCCCTAAAACCCCGATCCCACGGCGTTTCAAAGCCGTTTGTACCAGCAGAAAAGCCCCGGTTAGCGGGGCTTTCTTTCGTGGTGCCGGGCATAGCCCGGGAGGCAATCAGTCGTCGGTATAGGCCCCGCCGACCGCCGCGATGGCCCGCCGCATGGCGGCCTCCAGTTCGGCCAGGTCGCCAGCGAAGCCCCAGTGCTGGGGCTCTTTGGCCGCCCGCTCGGCATGCAGACGCTTCTGGTCGAGAAGCTGGGCGAGGAGGACCGTGATGTTGGCACTGCGGATCTTGTAGGCCTCGGTCGCGCTGCAACGACGCGAGACCTTAAGCAGCTCGCCGCCGACAGCCGGGGGAACAGCCAGCTCGCCGCCGTTCTTGGCTGCCTGCCGGCCGGCGTCAAAGGCCGCCTGCAGCGCCGCCTGGATGCCCCAGACCGAAACCTCATGGAAATCGAGGGCGTCCCTGTTGCGGGTTTCGAGAGTCTCGATGCGGAAGTGCTTCTTGGCGATGGCGAGGAAAAGCGTTTTCATGATTGCTGGTGGGCGGTGAGTTGCGATGCCTCCAGTACCGCTCTGGTGCCGCGCCCCAGCAAGCTATCCAGACCAAGGCAGTCTGGCACTACCGCACCGCCTTGAAGTTGCTGATCAGCACCTCGCCCACGGCTTGGTTGCCCTTGGCGCTGATGCTGTACCGCGTCTTGACCGCCTCGATGCGGAACCCGGCGAAGGTCTCTCGTACACCGGGCGTGTCGTTCAGGCTCACGATGAATTTGCCCTTCAGGCCTGCCAGAAGGCCCGCCAAGCGCGCGAAGTCGTCTCGACTGAACACACCCTCGCCATAGTCCTTTTCGTTGCCCCAGTAAGGCGGGTCCACATAGAACAGCGTGCCCGGCTTGTCGAAGCGCTGGATGACCTGGTCGTAGGGCTTGTTCTCGATGAAGACGCGCGCCAGGCGCACGTGCGCGTCGCTCAGCTCCTCCTCGATGCGCAGCAGGTTCAACCTCGGCCCGGCCGTGGCCGCGATCCCGAAGGTCGGCTTGTGGATCTTGGCCCCGAAGCTGGTCTTGGCCAGGTAGAAGAACCGCGCTGCCCGCTGGATGTCCGTGAGGGCATCCGGGGGCAGTGACAGGAAGGCGTCGAAGTCATCACGCGCCACCAGCATCCAGCGTAACTGCGCCACCAGCTCGGCCAGGTGATGCTTCACGCAGCGATACAGGTTGGTCAGCTCGCGGTTGATGTCGTTGATGATCTCAACCTTGCTTTCCGGTTTTTTAAAGAGCACCCAGGCCGCGCCTGCGAACACCTCGCAGTAGGTCTGGTGAGCGGGCATCCGCTCGATGATCTGGTCAGCGAGGCGGCTCTTGCCGCCCAGCCACGCCAACGGGCTTTTCTGTTGCGCCATCACGTTCCTCGTGGTGTGACGCTCGCCGGCGTGCTGGTGTGGGGCTCGGGTCGCTGCGATCAGCGGCACTGGCCCTCCAATGGTTCATGGTCCCGCAGCGCGGGCACTTGATCTCGATCCTTACTGCATCGGCCATCGCGAGCTTTCGCCCGCAATGGCCGCATCTGACTTCCTGCATTCGGCACCACCTATGATTCGCCCCGCCTAGCTAGGTGGCAGGGTCTTCGGTCGATGCCGTGCGCGATCACGGCGGAGACGGGTGGAGCGGGTGTTCCTGCACCCAAACCACTCGCCCTGTCTTTTTTTGCTGGCTAACTCGGCCAGCCCGTTGTCGTGTCGTAACCCTCCAGGCCGGGGCGATCATTCGCTGCGAGCAGCATGGCGATCGCCTCCAGGTGCACCCTCTCGTTGGAAAAGCACTGCTCGCGCTTCACGATGAATGCGGCATAGGCTGTCTCAAGATCTGCGGCCGTGATGGCATACCAGGTCGGCGGCTGGTCGAGCTGGATATCGATCGAGGACACGCCAAGTGCCGTATGTTGCAACGCGATAGGTCCGACTCGCGCGAGGTCCGCATCGGTGGGACGGAACCGCCGCCCGCCCGCCAGCTCGACGCCTTCGGCGATCAGCGACACGCGCTTGCCCGAAACGGCCCAAGTCGCATACATCGCGACATCCGAGAGCGGAGGTGGCGGCGCGACATTGGTGAGCAATCCGTCGACGACCCAGTACCCAGTTGGCGTTGCGTAAGGATCGAACTCGGGCGGCAGCGGCTCTTCGAGCTCAATCCTCCCTTGCCAGCTCTCCACGTCGGGATAGGTCGAGGCATCCGTGTCCTGCCACTGGATCACCTGCAGATTCGAGAGAAGGTACAACGCGTATTTCATATCACCTCTGCAGCATGAAGAATCCTGGGCCACCAGCGCCGCCAATGCCACCATTGCTCCCGCCAGCGGAGCTTCCGTAGCCGCCACCGCCGCCCCCGCCACCGCCGCCGTAGTTGCCGCCTGGGCGTCCTTGAACGCCGGTGCTGCCGGCGCGCCCACTGCCGCCACCGCCACCAAAAGGCCCGCTGGCGCCTTGGCCACCATTGCCTACGCCGCCGTTGATCCCTCCCGCGCCGTCGTTCCCGTAGCCGCCCAATGGGTCTCCGTTGGCAGGCGTGCCTCCTGCGGGCGTGCCCGCGCCTGACCACGGCACCCCACCAGATCCGCCGCTACCCGGCGCACAAGTCGCCAGCGTCGTGGCGCCCGATGTCATGGTCGTCGCTGTCCCATTGCTGCCAGCACCACCGGCCACAGTTGGGGTACCTGCATTCCCTCCGGTGCCCCCCGTTGTTGGCACGGTGATGGTGTAGGCCGTGTTGGGAACGACGGCAATGGGCAGGCAGATCACTGGAGATCCAACGCTGCCGCCTGCGCCACCGCCGCCGACACCCAGAGAGTTCGTTGCGCCACCACCGCCACCACCGCCGCCGCCGCTGCCGGTCCCCGATCCCCAAACCTGATACACCCCAGCAGGACAGACCCAGATGCTGGTACTGAGAAAGCGGCTGACGCGGGGGCCCTGCAGCATCTCGACGAGCCACGCAGAAACGCCATTCGAGCGAAGGTGCACGATCTCACCTTGCGCCATCGTGAAGTTCGTGGTCAAGCCAATGTCGATGATGTCCGCACCCGCGCAATTCACTGTCACGGTGTTGGCGGAGGTATCGGTGCGGCGCAGCGCAAGAGGCAGCCCGCGCACGGCAGACGCCCCTGGCAAATTGAGGATCACATTGCCAGCTGCCGCATTGATGAGGAGCAGCCCTCCGTCTCCAGGCGTCAGCGTCGTCGTGCCGTTCCCGATCACCCGGGTGCCGGCACCCGCCATGCGGCGAATGGCTTGCAGCATCTGCGTGAGGTCGCCGCCAGATGCGACGAGACCACCAGCCTCCAGCGTGTTGACGATCTCCTGCTGTACACCGTTCGCCCACAGGTAGCTGAAGTAGGTCGCCAACACGCCTGCGCCCGGATTGCCGGGCCCGAAGCCGTGCTTGCCGACCCCGAAGAGGTCTAGAACCTTGTTGGAGGTTTGAATGAAGTCCATGTTCGCCTTAAGGTGCGTAGCCCAGGAGGGCAACGGTGTGTGCTGGCTTGTGGCGCCCGATCACGCATTCGAGCTGGGTGTTGCCCCATCGACGCAGTTGCACGTCGCAGGGGCTCTCGCAAGTGGCCTCGAAGATGGCCGTCGATATCGGGACATTCAGACGCCAGAGCCCGATGAAGTCCTCGCCGTTGACCGGGCTGTCGCACGGATCCATGCACGTCATCGGGTCGAACTCGGTGATCGTGCAGCCTGGATAGCCCAGACTCGCCGCGAGCGCGATCATGTACGGGCGCGAGAGGTCGCCACGACCACGGATGCGCGCCAGCAGATTCAATCGCCGAGCGTCGGCAGGAGCACCAGCTCCGCCGATACAGGCATCCGGCAGGCTGTAGTTGCGCTCCCAGTCCCCGAGCAAGACAACGGTCCGATCAGGCTGTTGCTCCGCGAACAATGTGTCCGCACTGTTCAGAGCTTCATCCAGGACCGCCGCCGTCGACGCCGCCTCCGCGCGCACACCTGGCGCATTGCGCTCATAGGCTTGCGGCGGCAGGCAGGCGATCAGTGCGTCTTGGGTGTTCACGGTCAGGTCAGCGTCTTCAGGCCGCAGGTAACGATTTGGAGGGCCAGGGATGTCACCGAGCTTGTCACGTTGGTTGCAGGTGCAACCAGCGTGACGTCCGTCACTCCGCGTACGTTCATGAGGGCTTTGATCAACGCGGCACGCACGAGCGTTTCACCAGGAGCCAGTGCTGCAAACACGGCATCGATCGCCGCTGTGAGTGCTGGCAGCAGATACGTCGCGCCAGTCGCTTCGGCCACGACTGGATCGAGCGTGTAGCCGGAAGCCAGCGCAAGCATGGCCGTCACTGGCGTGACGATGGGCGTAGGAGCCAAGGCCAGGACGGGGCTGCTGTTGCGCATGCCGACTGGACGCCGTACGTCCAGGACCGCCTGGACGGCCGCGAGCAGCGGTGCATCCGGCAGGCCGGTGGCGGGCATGGGAACAACGTCGACCGTCCCGGCACCGCGGCGGACATCGAACACGAAGACCCGAGCCACACCCGGCACCGCGAGGGTCCAGCGCTTGTAGTCGTCGATGTTGCCGCCCTGGGCCTCTTCGCCGAGCCACAGCAACAGGCGCGAGAGCAACGAGTCGTAGCTCTCGATGTCCGCTCCGCCCGTCATCGTCAGGATCGTGGCATTGCCCGTGATCCCGGCTGGCGGAGCATTGACCGTCGCGGCCGTATTGGGCGACTGGTTCCCGGCGGCCCCGGCCGCAGTCGCGGCGGCCGCGAGGTCGACGTAGCCGCCGGCGCCAGCGACGCCGGCGGCAGTCGCTGCGTAGTAGATCGACTGCGCCGTGAAGGCCTGCTGCCCCACGGCCACAGGCGAGCCCTCTGTCCCGAAGAAGCGCACCGTACCAGTGGCCACCGATGCCGCCTTGCGGTAGATGTTGCGCTGGTTGGCCATCTTCTCCATCAGGTCGTCGTCGGCCAGGTCGGGAAACGCCTGGCGGTAGACCCACATCTGGTGGGCGTACAGCCCCTCCACGACGGCGGCCGTAGCCGTGGCACGCACGAAGTGGTCGCTGTCCGGGCCGATCGCCGCGTCGGGCCACTGGTTCGCAACAGCCTGCAGGTAGCGGTTGCGGATCTGGTCGAAGGATGGAACGGGGTACGAAGACATGTTGAAAGCCTCTTCAAAGGGGCGTGAAGGGGTCAGGCGACGCGCACCGGGAACTGGAAGGTGTGCCGGGTGCCGACCGCGTCGACGATCTCGATGGCAAGCAGCAGACGCCCGCCTGCGGTGGCATCCTTCTCACGCACAGTGCTGATGTCGATGGTCTTGGCCCGCCCGTCATCGAGCAGCGGCTTCAAGGCCGCGTGCGAGTACTGCAGTGCCAGGCGTTCGACGCGGGCCGTGTCCTTCTCGCGCTGCAGTTCATGCAGCCGTGAGCCCAGCGTGATATCGCCGAACCACTGGCCCAGCGGTGTCTCCAGCCGCAGATAGGCCGCATTGACCAGGCCGTTGGCAGGATCGCGCACCAGGTCGCCCACGGGCGCGGTGGTGGGCTCGTAGTCGCGCGTGAGGGGATTGATCCATGCATCCATCAGGGATTGGGGCCGAGAGTGACGGCGCCGGTTTCGTTGTGGTTGTGTGTGCTGCCGAGGTTCTTGCCGTCCTGCCTGATGGAGCTGGCCGCGTCATAGGTCAGGTTGCAACTCTGGTAGTTGAAGGCAACGTTGTTGAAGTTGACGGTGCCGCCGCCCATCGTGGCCACGGCCGCGCCAATGCCGCCGGTGACCCCGCCCACGGTCAGCTGCATAGCCTGCAGCAGCTGCGTGGTCTCGAGGCGAGGCGTCTCGAAGCGAGACTTGGTCGACGTCTGCACGAGAAGATCCGGGGTCACCAGCTCGATGCGCTCCGAGGCCTCGACGCGGAACACCTTGGTCTCCACGAAGACCTTCTCCTGCGCCTTGACGTGGATCGAGCGGTCTTTCTTGAAGTGCGCGAAGTCGCCCCACTGGTTGTAGGCGCAGCTCTCGCCCTGGTTATCGACGACGAAACGGTAGTCGCCATGCTCGGTGGCCACCACCACCGATGCGCTGGTGCGGCCGCCGAGCGGCAGCACGATGTACTCGGTCCCGCTCGGCGGCGCGGAGGTGAAGCCGAAGTGCTGCATCAGCTCCATCTCTTCCAGGTCTTCGCCGGCCAAGCCCTCGCCGGAAACCCGCTGCACCTTCGTGGAGATGGTCAGCCTGGAGAGTACGGCGCGCAGGCCCTGGCGCACGCCAGCCTGCATGCGGCTCATCTCCCGGCGCATGACGTCGATCGGGCTCAAGACGAACCTCCCGTGAGGTCGACCACCCGACCAGGCAGCGAGTTCTTGCCACGCCGGTGCTTGCGGTTGCTCGGGTGAGCGTCGAGCAGCCATACCCCGTCTTCCTTCATTGTCAGGGTGGTCGTGGTGCCGACGCGCTTGTTCGACGTGAAGCGGCGCCCCGTCAGGAAGTAGATGCCGTCGATGCCATGCGGCTCGCTCTTCACCGAGATCCGCTGGCCAGGCATCCAGGCCACGCCGTCCTCGGTGTAGTGGCCCAACACCGTGGCGGTGAGCGTGTAACCACGCAGGCGAGCATCGCTGATGATCTTGCGCCCACGGGCGCGCGCCACTTCTTCGTTGATGGCTTCGTGGTCGACCACCACCTTCGGCCGGTACACGGTCATCCCGTCGTCGCGTACCTTCGCGCGCACGTTGTTGCGCCCAGAGCGCTCACCACCGCCAGTGCCGCCGGCATGCGCCTGGCCCAGTACGGTGACCTCGCTGTATCGCTCGGAGATCGAGCGACGCTCCGAGAGACGCTCCACGTTGTTGCCCTTGCCGTCGCTGTTGAGCACCAGCGTGGCCACCGGCGGCAAGTCATAGCGCGGGCGGCCGACCACGAGTGTGCCGTCCGGGTCGAACCACGGCCACAGGCCATTCGCTTCGGCCGCACGCCGCAGCGAATCCCACGCCGTATCGCCCGGCTCCAGGTTGACCTTCTCCCGCAGGATCTTGTTCTCGGCGTCGATGCGGATCCGCGTCACACCCAGCGGCCGCACGATCTTGGTCACGACGTCTCCCAGGCTGAGCTGACGCATGGAGAGGATCGGCGTCGAGCAATCCAGCAGCACGCCGGCGCCGTCGCGGCCGCTCAGCTGCAGATCCTGGCCATTCTTGTGCACGTCCAGCTCGCGATCGTCGAGGCTGCCGCTGAGAACCGTGGTCGACGTGCCTTCGCGCACCAGGCGCACCTCGACCGCCGCACCTTCCTTGACCTCGGGCGGCAACACCATCCGCGTCTTCGAAAGGCTCATGCGATAGGCGTCGGCGGGGATGAAGAGGTCGCTGTCGATGTCGTAGTGAGTCCAGCCACGCTGGGCCTTTCCACCGATCAGTACCTCGACTTCAACGGGCGTATGCATAGAGCACGTCCCCCCGTTCGATCAGCACCTGGCGGCCCAGCTGGTTGAGTGCCACCAGTTCGGATGCCCGGTCCGGCGTGCCGTACATGGCATGGGCGACCAAGCGCACCGGGCCCGACACAGGACTTTCGCGCTGCACCAGCGGTGGGCGCAGGTTGATCACGGCCCGCGCGGCCTCCTGCACCTGCCAGGCTAGCGTGGCCAGCGCGGTGCTGGCCTGGCCGCTGGCCTCCGGACTCAATGCAGAGCGTGCCGCGTCGATCGCAATCTGGCAGGTAGTGCGTGTCTGTGCCGTCAGTTGCTCGATGTCCTTGCGCTGAAGCATGGGCACGTCGGCCTCGCCGGCGAGCACGATCGCGGCAGCCTCGGCGATCGCCGCCGCGCAGTGGACTCGCGCATGCGCCTGGACGATCGCCACGTCGGTCAGCATGGCGGCACTTGGCACAGGGACATTGGGGAGCAGCACCAAAGTGGCGGGCGCTAGCTGCGTGCGCACGACGTTGAAATCCGCGATGGCCGATACCGCCGTGAGCGCGACCGCTGGGCCCTCGTAGACCGCGCTGCGGCCGCCGAAGGACAGTCCCTGAAACGCCCGGTCGACCGTGGCCACGAGGTCGGCCGCGTAGGCCCTCGGATACAGCAGCGGATCCAGTGCGCTGAGCAGAAGTCCCGAGGAGCCCGTGATGGACAGGATCCGACCCACGTAGCTCTGTGCCTGGCTGAATGCGTCCGTGAGCACTGAGATGCGCGGCAGGTCGAAGGAAGTACTTCCCACGAAGCGCTCAAGAGCATCATCTGCGCTTGCCCTGCACGACTGCGCGCCCGAGGCGATCGCGTCCGTCATGGTCGACGTGCTGCTCTCGGAGAACACCAGCTCGCGGACGCTGTCTTCCGTGAAGATGACGTGGACCACGGCGCCGTCGACAAAGTCGGCATCGTGCTCGTCTTCCCAGGACGTCGCCATCACGGTCATCAGGCCGTGAATCGGGTGCACCAGGTCGCCGGTACCGGGCAGCTCCAGCGCGTCGACGAACTGCTGCAGCTCGCTCTCGTAGTCGTCGCCGAAGAACACTGCGCGCACGCGCACCCGGCGCGGGCCGAGGCCCATGTCTTCAAGCTCGGCCCCTGCGGTATAGGGGTACTGGTGCTCGGCCACTGCGCGATCGCCAGCGCGGCCGACGCGCTCGATCTGGATCGGGATTCCGCGGAAGCTCGCGTCGAGAAGGGTGTCTTGCCAGGCCATCGGTCAGTTCCTGCGCGCGTCGAGACTGTTTTGCTGGTTGGTCGACGCGGCGATCTCGCGGCCGTCGAGCGACACCTGAATCGGGCGATTGCCTGCCGCCTTCGTCTCGGCGATCAACTGGTCGAGCTTCTGGGTGAGCGTGTTGCGGTCCTGCTCGAGCTGGGCCTTTTCCTGCTCAAGCTTGGCGATATAGGCCGGGGAGGCACCTCCCTCGCGCGATGCGTCGGCGAGCTGGCCCAGCTCGCTGATGCGCGCGTTGCGCGAGGCGATGCGATCGGTGAGGCCCTCCTTGCTGTTGGCGCGCTCGCTGAGCGCATATCCGGTGGCGAGGATCGGTGCGCCCACGGCCACGAGGCCGGCGGCCGTACCGCCAACGACGACGCCTGCTGTACCCAGCGCCACGCCACCGGCCGTGCTGACTGCGCCTGCAGCGGGACCGTTCATGATGCCGCTGCGCGCTGCAGCTGCTGCAGCACCGCCGGCACCAGCGGCTGCAGATCCACCCAACAGATTCTTGATGGCGCCACCGCCCAACAGCATCAATGCGCCACTCGCGACAGCTGCCGCTGCTGTCAGGGCGGTGATGCCCAGCTTGAGCGTCTCCATCGCGGTGCCGAGCTCTGGGTACTTCTGGTAGAGCTGAGTCGTGTGCTCGGCGAGTTTGCCGATCGCTTCATTGGCCCCGCCAAGGCCATTCGTCTGGGCTATGAGCTTCTCGTTCTCGCTCTGCTGCACCTTGAAGTCAGCGGTCTGAGAAATCAGCGCGAAGTTGCTTTCCCCGTATTGACCGTTGGCACCAAGCACCGTCTTGTTGACGCCCTTGATGTAGTCCTTCTTGTTGAGCTCCGCGATCAAAGGCATCAGGGCCTGCCGGTCCTGGATGATCTTCCCGATCGCGCTGCCCTGCAGGATGTCAACCTGCGAATCCAAAGATGCCTTCCGCTCTTCGTCGCTTCCTGCCTCAGAGGCCTTCTTGCGCAACGCTACCAGGCGCGGGTCCTTGCCTGCGATCTGGTCGACCAGGTTAACGAACGCGTCAAGCGAGTTCACGCCCTTGGCACGCGCCGCAGCGAGCGAGCCGGAAAGGTCGATGCCCAGCTTCTTCGCGTCTTGTGCCGTGTCGGAGGAATTGATCTTGAGCAGCAGGTTCAGCAGGTTGTTCCCTGCCTCGTCCTTGCTGCCAGCAGTGATCACCGAACCTTGAGCCGACGCAAGGATCCGGGCATATCCCTCCATGCCATTGAGACCGGACATCTGCGCCGAGGCAAGGAGCTTCGGCAGCCATTTGGCCATGTCCTTCAGCTCGAAACCACCAGCCTGGCCGGCTGCCAGCGCCATGTCGAGCATCTTCGGAATGTCAGCCTCCTTGAAGCCGTTCTGCAATGCTCTGACGACGATGGTCGACAGATCGCCCACGCTGGCATTGCCGGCGGCGGCGTATCTGGACACGGTGGGCAGCAGACTCTTCGCCTGATCGGGTGTCACCGAACCGCTGGCCAGCATGTCGTTCAGGCCACCAAGGATGTCCTCACGCTTGCCGCCGCCAGCGCGCATAGAAGCGACCACGATGTCATCCAGCTCGCGCATGCCCTTGATGCGGCCGGGCAGATTTCGATCGGCGAAAGCAGTATTGGCCGCATCGGCCAGTTGCCGGTCGTAGGTGCGGGCCTGCTGCAGGGGCTGCGCCACCACCATCTTCGCCGCCTGGAATGCGGCCGCGCCAGCCGCCACGCCCTTGACGATGTTGCCGGTAGCGCTCCAGGCGCTACGCAGCCGCTCGGCGAGACTGATCGCGCGTTGCGTCTCACGGTCAAGGTCCGCTGCTTGCCTGGTGGCCTGCTGCGGCCCCTTCATGCTGGCCAGCGTGGTTCCGAGCTGCGTGCTGGAGGCGTTGCCCTTCTGCAGCTCCTTCTCGATCTGCTTGAGGTTCGACTCCACTTCACCCATCGCGCGCCGCAAGGGCGCCACCAACTTGTCGTTCAAGCTGGTGGTGAGGGCGATGCGAAGATCTGTCATGTCGGCGGAGGCTTGCGGCGTGGAGTTCGGGGTGGCTTGCGCTTCTCGCGGCGGCTCACGTAGACCGTGGGGTATTCGTGGCCCTTGCGGCCGGCCGCCGCGTTAAGGATCACCACTGCGTCGGCCATCGTGACGTCGGCCGACTCCGTCCAGCTCAGACCGGCTTTGACGAGTCCGTGGCGGATGCGGAGGAGTTCGGCGCGGCCGCGATCGCGGCCTGCCGCTTTTTTTCGAGTTCCCCCGAGGCAGCGTCGAGCTGGTTGTAGTCCGACGGGTGCATCGAGCACAGCAGGTCGTAGGTGATCTGCTTGGGCTCCAGCGTGCCGAGGCGGACCAGCTGGCGGGCCATCAGCGCCGCATTGACGGCGACGCCGTTGTGCCCGCCCACCTGGTCGACCGCGTCGATGTTGTCGCCCAGCGTTGGCAGGCGCATCTCGAAATCGCGGTGCAGAACACCAGCGACCTCGACGCCTTGCTTCAGCGTCCCGGTGATCGTGATGCCCTTGACGCTCATTCGGTCACCTTGCGCACGGCCACGAGGGAGATGTCACGGCGCGCCTCGCCTTCGGCCTGGTACTCCTCGCCCACGTCGGTGCTGAAGCAGTCCAGGTAGCTCACGCGCTGGCCGCCATCGCCCGGATCGATCGTGAGCTTGGCGCCCTCGATGTTGTCCCAGTCGAGCGGACTTCCCTCGATCGGGATCACTGCAGTGACGCGCAGATCGTATGTCTTGATCCCGCGACTGAACCCGGCAATATTGCGCAGACGGTTCATCGTCTTGACCGGACGGCGCCCGGTATTGGTCTTCGGCGACACGGTCGCCACTTCGACTTCGACGCCATCGACTTCCAGGCTGATCGAGCCGACGTATTCCTTCAGTGCCATGCTGACTCCTGTTCAAAAGCTCGTTGGCTTGGCGACCGAGCGCACCAGCCACATGAAGCCGGTCTGCAGTTCGGTCTTCGCTATCGCGGCTGCGCGGCCGTCGACTAGGCCGGTTGCGGCCTGGACGCGCTCCACGAGCGCTCCGACCTCGGCGGCCTTGACCTTGATCTCCTCGATCAGCGCCACCTCGTCGGCGCTGAGCTGGCGGTAGCCAGCGACTTGCGGTGTTGCACCCATGTTCGGCCTCACAGCAGGAGGTCGAGGCGACCTGCGAACACATGCAGCCCGTTGACCACGTCGGTCGGGATCTTGGCGTTCAGGCGATTCGGATCCTGCGAATCACGCTCGACCAGCAGCGCGTCCTTGTTCGCCTCCACGGCCTCGACGATCTCCAGCTCCTCGCACTTGAGCAGCACGTCGAGCAGCTCGCTCTTCACCTTGGCCGGCGTGCGCTCGCTGAGCTTGTCGCGAGGAAAGCGCAGCTCGATGCGCGTGCGGCAGGCCTTGGCCACGTAGTCCATCGTGCGGATGGTGGTGAGGTCCAGCCAGCTGATGTCGGCCACGCCGGCCGGGTTCTGCGTGTAGGTGGTGATGGCGCGCACGATCTGCACCACCTCGCCAGGGCCGACTTCCAGCGGCGTCACGCCGTTGTTCAGGGCCGACTCCTCCTCGGTACGCAACAGACGACTGGCGATCGGCGGCGGCGCCACGTTGACCAGCGCGAGCGTATTCAGCGGTCGAGCCGGGTCTTCTTCGCCCGCGATCACTGCGGCGTAGCCCGCCGCGACCTCTTCGGCTGGCGTGTATGTGCCTGGCAGGCACGCCATCGTCATGCGCTCCGAGTTGAGCAGCGGGCCGAGAGTGGTGGCAGTGGCCAGCGTGCTGGTGAGCGCGAAGACGCCGATCGCGCGCCGTTGCTCCATCGGGCCGCTGACGAAGTTCAGATGCGTGCGCAGCGGCAGCAGCGAGGCCTGCAGCTGGTACGAAGTCACCAGGACTTCGTGTCCACCTTGTGCCGCGGCTGCAAGCGGTGCCGTGATGTCGGCGTCGTTCAGACCGCCCGTGAAGGCTGTTGCAACGGCCGTCACACCGGTGGCGCTGGCCGTGGCGGCGAGCTTGACGTTGTTGCCCACCAAGCCCTTGTTGCGGTTCGTCAGCGTCACCACGCCGGCAACGGCTGCCGCCGTAACGGGCAGGTCGATCTTGGCGTTGATGGCCGCAGCGACTGCGGCCGCGATGATCGTCGCTGTATCTGCGGTCGCCACCGGCACGACCAGTTCGGTGGCAGCGATGTTGACGTACACCGAACCCGCATCAGCGGCCGGCCCGGTGTACGTGATCGTCGCAGCACCGGCCACGCCGGCGGCGTTGTCCGGCACGGCCAGCACGAACAGCTGCAGGTAGGGGTTGGCGATGATCGCGCCCTTAACCATGCGGTGTGCCTGACTGCCACGACCGAACAGGCCGGCAGCGGTCTCGGCATCGAAAACCTGCGTGATGGAGCTGGCCAAGCCCACCGTGGTGGTCGTGATCTGAGCCACGATCAGCACGCGCTGCAGGTTGCTCGGCAGGGTGCGCACCGCCAGGCGGTTGTTGTACTCGAAGTACTTGCCCGGCTTACGGATGCTCGCAGGGATTTTTTCGAAGGAGATGTTGGGGCTGGACATGTGGATCAGTCCTTGTTGGTGGCTGCCGGCGCAGCCGACTTGGCGGGCTTGGTCACTTCGACCAGGTCACCATCCGCCAGCCGGCGGATGTAGTACGTGGTCATTTCCAGATCCACCGACATTTCGTCGGTGATGTACTTGCGCGGATCGTCTTCGCGCGGCACCTTCACGCCAGGGGCGGCTTTCACGAGCATTTCAAGGACTCCTTCAGGGTCTCAGGGTGAGCAGGTCACTGGTGTCGACTTCCTCGTCACCAGGCTTGATCAGGTAGTTCAGGCCGATTCGCAGCAGGTCATCACTGCCGCTGTTGTCGTCGGGGATCTCTTCGACCCACGTGGTGCTGAACGCCTGCGCATAGATCGCCATCGCGTCGCGCTGCGCCATGCCCTTCATCACCGAGCGGATCGCACCAGGCGTGAGCGGCTGGATCGCTAGCCCCAGCTTCTGGTTGGCCAGGGCCAGCTTGTTGTCTTCGATCAGCTGGTACACGCCCACGTCGCGCGCCAGCACAGGGCCGCCCATGCGGCCATCGTTCTCTCCGAGGGAGCGCTGCGCGCTCAGAACCTCGAAGGTGCCGGTGAGACGAAAGCAACGGCGGCTGATGCGAGTCGACTCGGTCACCTTGTCGAAGGTCACCCAGGCGGCCGGCACCGTGCGAACCCAACCGAAAAGCTCGTCGTCGAGCTGGGCGCCGTAGCTCTCGATCGTCAGGCCGGTGTAGGGCCGGCTGACAGCGCGCAGACGCGCCAGCATGGCTTGTTCGATCTGTTGGATGGGACTGGTCACAGCACCCCCGGCAGATCGCCGAACATCCGGTCGCCCGTGCGCACGGCCGTCGAGCCACCGGTAGGCGCGGGACCGCCGCTTCCAGCGAGCAACAGATCGCCCAGCAGGATGTCGCCCTTCGCAACACCTTCCAGGAAGCGCACGGCGTCCTTGTAGCGGTTGCGGATCTCCTCGGTGACCATGATCTCGGTGCCGGTGCCGTGGTAGCGGGCCACGTCGATCACCACCCGTTGCAGTGCCTTGGGCGTCGCGGCGGGTTGGCCATCCGAGCCGGCCAGCGGCAGCAGGTAGCGGCGACCCACGTGCCCATTCACCTCGTCCTCGGCCTCGGCCAGCAGCCGCGCCAACTCGACCAGGTCAGGCGACCCGGTCTTGGCGCGGTCGCTGAGTGCGACGGCTTCCCGCTCGCCCAGGCGGGCGATCAGGCCTTGGGGCGTGGCGTAGGGCATGTTGACCCGCCTTACTCGGCCTTGGCCGCGACGGGCTTGACGACCTGCGGGCCGATTTCGATCGCCTGCTCTTCGGACAGCTCGACCGTGTCGCCAGGCACGAAGTCCTCGTTGTCCAGCGACAGGTTGCTGAGCACCTCGAAGGTGGCGGTGGGGCCGGCCTCGGCGACGGTGCGCTTGTTGCGGGTTGCCATCGTTGTGCCTCCCTTACGCCACGGCGTTCTGAAAGAAGCAGCCGACCTCTTGGAAGGCCACCAGCTCCTTGACGTGCTCACCCACCCGCACCCATTCACCGCCGTCCAAGCCGATCTTGGCGTCGGGGATGGTGCCGGAGACCATGTCGCCCCACTGGGCAGTGAAACCGAAGGTCGGCAGACCGCCCTTCGTGTCGCGCACCGACTTGTCGACACGCAGGAAGGCCGCGTGCTTGCCCCACAACCGCGCATAGGCGGCCGCCTGGCCCTTCTTGGAGGCGTTGGCGAAGCTCTCGCCCACGTGCACGTCGTCCAGCTCCAGCAGGTCGGCGACGGCCTTGCGCTGGATCACACCCGCTGCGCCAGCACCGCCCATGCCCCGATCGGCGTTCAGCACTGCGGCGACCACCTTCGGATGCATGCGCAGCTTGGTCCACACGGCACGGCCCAACACGCCGACGTTGGGGCGCACCAGCATCGAGTCGAACATGGTCAGGATTGCGCTGACGGGATCGCTGTTGGCGTAGTCGCTCCACTGGCTAGTGCCGGCGAGCGTGGTGCGAAGGCTGGCAGCGTAGGTGCCGAGGGCGAAGTAGAGGTCCGCCACACGCTTCTCGCGAGCCATCCTGACCAGCAACGCGGTGCGCTCCGCCGCGGCATCGCGCGGATCGTAGTTGGTGCCCTGGGCGTTCTTGATGTCCTTGTTCGGCACCGGATCGTCGAGGCCGTAGTCCTCGGTGGAGTCGGTGACGTCGGTACCGCCGAACTCGACGGTGTTGGGCGAGCCCGTCCGGCCGACGCGCACGTCGGGGATCGTGAAGACCTCGTCCGTCGCGAACTTGGTGTAGATGAACTTCTCGGACGGCACCGGGATGCGCGGGCAGACGTCGTCGGCGATGAAGCCTGTGGGCTTGATGCCCATCGCGATCTGCGTGAGACGCGGCTGGACTGAGAACGGAGCGGTGTTGGTGCTCATTGGATTCCTTCAGGTTGAAAGTTCGGGTCAGCCTTGCATCACGCAGGGCGAGATGAAGACCGAGCCGATGTCGCCCAGGACGCCCGCGACCTCGGCAAAGCCGACGAGCCGCGCGTTGGCGCCTGCAGCCGGCGCAGCCACGATGGCCCGGCCACTGGCGTCGCTGGTGAGCGGATCACCTGCTGCCACGGCGCCGCCGTACTCGACCTCCGCGATGCCCAAGCGCACGCCATCGATGCGATCGCCTGCCACCGCAGCGGCGATGCGACCGGTGACGCCGACCAGCTTGTCGGTGGCTGCAGCGCCAGCGAGGATGCCGCCATCAGCCGCGCCGAACTTGAAGATGCGGTATGACGGGATCGCGCCCTCGGCGCTGTAGTTCTTGCTGAACAGTTCATTGCGCATCGCGCTCACTCCTTGTCGGTTCCGGCCTCGACGGCGTCGATCGCCTGGCCCATGCTGATGTGCTGGCCCTTTTCGGCCAGGCGGTTGCGGTACGCGGCCGCGCGGTCGGAGACCTGTCGGTCGGTCGGTGCCTTGCCGCCGCCGCCCTTGCCGGCGACCTCGGCGAAGCTCACGATCGCAGGCAGCGCCTGCAGCTGCTCGCGCAGCACCTCGTGCAGGGGGCGCGCGGCTTCGCCGTCACCGAAGCTCACGCATGCGGAGTCAACCGGCGTGGCGAGGTGGTCCAGCGAAGCTACGAGCACTTCTTTGGCACCAGCAGGCCAGCGGGCCTGGGTGATCAGCGTGTCGGCGAAGCTCACATGCTCCGCGTGGCGCGTGTCCGCTTCGCGCGTGCGCTCGGCGTTCTGCAGCGTCTGGATCTGCTGCCTGGCAGCGTCCAGCTCGGTCTGCAGCTGTTCGGGGGTCTTCGGTGTAGGCATGTGCTCCTGTTGAGTGACGGATCGGGGATCGGCAAATGAAGCGCTGCCGAAGGGGCGCTGAGAATCGCCTTGCTCGGCCGCGCGCTGACTGACCGCGCGCAAGCCGTCGATCTCCCAGTCGGGCAGCAGGCGGTCAGCGACCTCCTGCCCCTCCTTGCTGATGAGCCAGTCGCGCAGCCCACGGAACATCCGGGCGATGCCCGCACCGCTGAAGGCCGGCAGGTCGCCATCGGAAAAGGAAACCGTCACCACGCCATCGTCGGCATCCGCGAAGCTGATGACCTTCCCGTTCAGCCCCTTGAGCGCAGGCGTCGCTCCGCCCAGGTATCCGACGTGCCGCAGGTACCACTTCCCGGGCGTGGGGTTGTTGGGTGCGGTGGGAGTGAAGAAGCTGGCGCTGGGATGCTTGAAACGCCCTTTGCGCCGCAGTTCGTTGAAGTCAGGATCGACCTGATCTTCGACACCGACCAGCTTTCCATCGGCGAAGCTCAGCTTGTCGATGTAGCCAAAGGAGGGCGAATCCAACTTGGGGTGCCCGACCACGATGGGTGCTTCGCACAGGTTCGGGTCGTAGGTCTCCACGACCTGGCGCAGGACGTCCTCCGTGAAGTCGACCACCACGCCTTCGACGCTGGTGGCCTTGCCGACTCTGGAGATGTTGATGGTTGCCATGCCGGCGACTGTGCCGGCCGATGGTTCAACTGCGCAGAGTGACGCGCGTCACGTCATCACGGCGGGGATGCAAGCCCGTTGCGGGCGATGGCTCGGTTGTAGAAACGCTGCGACTCTTCGACGATATCGCGCAGATCTCGCGGCGTCATGCGCAGCGCGTTGCGCGCCGGGATCTTGCTGCCCGGGTGGTTGACCTGGCGCACCACGATGCCCCCGAACGACAGCGCGCGCTTGTTCCGAGCCCGGATCACATGCGGTTTGGTTTGCCCGCCGAGGAACTGAATGGCCGCGTAGACCTTGTTGGAGCCGACCGTGGCCGTGTTGGAGTCCGACTGCCGGACCATCGACGAGGCGAGCTGTCCCGAGCGCTGCAGGATCTTGCCCGGCCAGGTGCCTTCCTTCGCGCGGGCCATCTTGGTGCCCGGGTGCAGATCCACCCACGCAGGGCGTCCCTGCTGCTCGAAGTTGTCCTCGACGGCGCGCATCATGATCCCGGCCACCGAGCGCATGAGAGGCCGCTTGTCGGCCATCTCGTTCGCGGCGCGCTGCAGCGCGGCGAGCACCGGCTTGTATTCGATGCCGAACTGGATCACCGAGTCTTCGCCTTCCTCTGGAAGTTCTGCACGCGAGCGCCGCCAGGCTGAGCCTCCAGGTCGAGGGTATAGACGGCATCGGGCTCGTCCAGAACCAACCAGCGATCGTCGAGATCCGTCGTCAGCACACCGCGCTCGAGCACGTCGGGGATGCGGCGGTATTCATCCACGCCGAGCTTGGTCCGGGCAAGCTGCTGCCGCTTGAGCAGCTCGGCGCCCAGCGTGACCACCGCACCGTCGAAGTCCAGCTCGGCCTGGCGCGCGGGCGCCGCGATCCCGACTGGGAAGCTGCCTTCCGGTGCCTTCGCCTGGACGAAGCGTTCGAAGGCCGGCCCCTGCACGGCGGTCTCGACGTAGCGCTTCGAGAGCTGCACGTCGTTCGCGGCCAGTGAGGGCTGCCAGGTCGCGGCGCCCGGGCTGTTGCTGAAACCTGCATCCGGCTGGAACTTTCCGCCAGGCAACGACTTGTCGCTGTAGCGCGTGACGTTCGCGCTGCCGCCCGAGCGCAGTGGCACCTGGACCTCCTGCAGCTTGCCCTCGGTGCTGTCGACCTGCAGCTTGCGTCGGGTGATGTCGGTCTTCGAGAAGTTGCGCACGCGGCAGCGGCAGTTGAAGCCGCACGGCGGATAAAAGGTCTTCCAGCCCGGATCGTCGTACCGGAAGATCTTGCCGTTCATGGCGCGGTGCGCCGGCCGCGTCTTCGCGTCGAGGATGGCCACGTACTGCCAGTACGGCCGCTCCTCGGCCTCCTCGATCATGTCGGCATAGCGCCCGGCCATGTAGGCGCTCTGCATGTTGGTCTGAAAGATGGTTTTAAGGCGCGTGGGCGTCAGGCCCTTGGCGATGACGCCCTCGGCGTCGACGCGGCCGGCCGCCTGCAGCTCGGCCGTGGTGCCCGAGCGCCCCCACCAGCCCTTGCGCTGCAGCTCGGGCACCAGGCCGTCTTTCCACTGCTGCAGCGTCTGCCCATTCTTGAGCGCCTTGGTCAGCGAGTCCTGCATGTCCTGGAGCACGTCCAGCTTCGCGACGTTCGCGGCCGTGAAGCCGCGCGCATGCTGTCCGTCCAGCCACTCAGTCCACGGCCCGGTCACCTGGGCCTGCTTGGCCTGCAGGTGCGCGATCGCCTTCTCGGGAGGCAGGCCTATTGCGAAACTGGCATCTGCCGCAGAGATGGTCAATCGCGCACTCCCAGCTTGCGCTCCACCACACGGCGCGCCAGATCCGTGTTGTGAACCTTGCAGATGTGGCCCGCGATCTCGGCTGCTTGATCGCGATCGCGGTCGTTGTCGCTGAGCGGCGAGACCAGGTCAACCACGAACTCTCCGCCGGCCGGATCCTCGCACCCAGCGTTGATCCAGGTGCCATCGCCCCAAGGCGCACCGACCGGAAACCAAGGTTGGTCGATCACCGAGAGTTTCATTGGGCCTCTCCTTGAACCGAGTCGCGGCCGATCAGATCGGACACGAAGAACGCCTGCGTCATCAGCTCCTGCAGGTCGGTGGCGTCCATTTCGGGCCACGCCGCCTCAAGCGCCTGGCGCACCTCCTCGGGCGTGCGAGCCGCCTCGATCGCACGCAGGGCGGGAGCCAGCATCTTGCGCACGGCGGAGGTGATGGCGTCCGCCGGCAGTTGCTCGATCGCCGCGTCGACCACGGCCTGGTCGACGGGCATGCCGCCAGTCGGGCTGGTGCTGGCCAGGTCTGCAAAGCTGGCTGAGTCGCCATCGGCGGGCGGGCCGCCGCCGGTGCTGGCAGGTGCGGCTAGATCGCCAGGCTGCAGGTTGTAGACGCGCTCGAAATACTTGGGGGTGAGATTGGCGCCCGCACGCCGCAGTTTCTCGTCGCGGCCGGCCAGCACATCGTCGACCTCTTCCTGTTCCCAGAAGCAATACACCGGCGGCTCGGCGCCCGGGAAGTTGACCTCGCAGAAAAGGCGCACGAGCTGGTTGAGGCCATCACCAACCATTTCCGCGTCGTCGTCGCGCAGGTGCTCCTCGATGCCGGCTGCGGCCTCGGCGCTGGCCTTGTTGCTCTGCATCTCGACTGACTGGTTGTTGCCGAGCAGCGCGATGCTGATCTCGCTTCGGCAGAACATCAGCAGCTCCTTGTACATCTCGGCGCTGGCGGTGCTGCCGGTCTGCAGCAGCTCGACGCTGGCGTCATCGGGAATGACGGCCACCGCGTCGCGCACCATGCGTGCAAGCTTCTCCGCGAGATCGTTGACCTCCGTCTCCTTGGCCTGGCGCGGCAGCTTGCCCACAGCCCACGGCATGCCGTACTTCTCAGTGAAGGCCACCCAGAACTTCAGGCCTCCGCGCTTGAAGGCAACGGGCCAGAAGCATGCAGCCAGGTCGGCTTCGCCGAAAGGGTTCTCCCAGCTGCGCATCTTGCCGACCACGATGAACTTGCGCGGGTCCACGGGAATGCCCGCAATGTTGGATCTCGGCTTGAAGCGCAGCGATGCATCCGTGGCGTCGAAGCCGAACCATTCGCCCGGCTTGCAGATCAGGTCAGGCATCAGCAGGCCATCGGCCTGGCGCCACATCACCTCGCCAACGCGGTAACCGAAGAAGGCACCGTCATTGAGGTCGCGCACCAGCTGCTGGACGTTGAGCTTGGCGATCAAGGTGTTGCAGGCTTTGAGCACCCGCGCGGGCGTGTTCGAACGCTCCTTGTCGAACCCACGCTCCATTGCCAGCACCGCCGAGGACCGGCGGCGGCGGATACCCTTGATCAACGGGTCGACCAACAGGTTGCGGTAGACATGCTGATCCTGGCCCATCGCCTTCAAGATCGGGTCGGGGTTCGGCAACAGGCCCATGAAGCCGGACAGATCGCCAGCCGCCAGGCGAGTCGCGATCTGGCCGGACAGGCCGCTGGCGGTCTGCGGATCCTTGTCGGCAAACGACCGGAACTCGGTCGGGGAAATCCACAATCCGGAATTCATAGGCTTCCTCCGGTCCAAAAGTGCCCCGCCGGCGCGTTTTGGCGCCTTAAGTGCGCTTTCAAAGATTTTTCTGGGGGGATGGGTGCGTCAGGGGCGCCGAGGCACCGATTTGGGGCTGGCCGGAAATCGGTCATGACAGGTACCCCTTGAGCTGGTTGTTGACCGATCCGGAAGACGACGCCGGCCGGCTGGCCACGTTGACTGGCCCAGCCGCCGTTTCCGTGGCGTGCTGGGCCAGGGCCAGCGCCCAGAACCGGTCGGCGTGCCCGTCAGGCGTGCTCTCGGCCACGAAGCGGATGTTGCCGGCGGGCGTGGTCACCTTCTGGACCTTGCGCAGGTCGGCGCGGATCTTTGGGTCTTCGGGGATCCGGAGCTTCCGGTCCTCCATCGCCCCCTTCAGCGGGTAGGCCAGCGCTTCCTTGACCTGGCCGGTGAAGCTGACACCCTCGATGCGCGAGGTGCCGAACCTGTCCTGTGCGTCATCGACCCAGCCGATACCCAGACCGGTCTGGTCGATGCATACCCGCTTGCAGATCTCGAACCACGGCCACAGGATCTTCTCCTGGTCGCTCTTGCGCATCTTCTCCATCGTCTCGATGTGGCGGGTGTAGAGCACATCCCCGAGCTGCTCGACCACCCACAGCACCGTCAGGTCTTTCTTGCGACCGATGTCCACGCCGGCGTACAGCGGACCGACGAAGGGGCCTTCGAGACCCCGTTTCCAATCCACGCCACCAGCGTATTCGCATGCGGTGATGAGGCCATATTCCAGGAACTTGGCATCGTCGTCAGCTGGGATGCATTGGTATTCCTGGTCGAACGACTCTTCGTCGGCTGCACCGTTCTTCACGAAGTCGAAGTACTCGGCCTCGTTCATGCTCTGCTGCTCGGCGTCTTTGGGCAGCGCCTGCTGCAGCTTGAACAAGAAACCCTGTTCCAGGGCATCCTGCAGCGTGACGCGGTGCAGGCTGATGCGCTTGGGGTTGCCGCCGTGGCGGGCCTCGCGCACCAGCTGGTTGAAGAAGCTGTGCGAGCCGCGGTGCGTGCTCACCAGCTCCATGCTGCCACCCCAGGTGATACCGGGATAGGCGATCGCCCAGAGCTTGCGCTGGTCGGCGTGCAGCGCGAACTCGTCCAGGATGCGGCTGCCGCGCTTGCCGGCCTGGGCGTCCGGGTTGCTGGACATGCTGTGGATGCGCCGACCGCTGGCGAACTGCAGCACGTAGGCGCTGATGCGCTTCTCAGCGTCGAGCACCACCTCGCCCAGATCCTTGGCCGCGCGGTTCATCACTGTGGCCCACAGCTTGCAATCCTCGATGAACAGGCGCGCCTGGATGTCGTCGCGGCTGCTCACCCATTCATCATGCCGGGCGCCCTGTGCCGCTGCGCGCTCGTCGGCGCCATACGCCGTCGACCAGCTGATGCCGATCTGGCGCGACTTCTCCATCAGCTTGATGCGCGATTCGTCCTTGATCCACTTCGACTGAAAGGGAAGGAAGATGGCGTCCCGATCCTTCGGGATGCACTTGGCGCGGCCCTTGAGTGTGCTCATGCTCAAACGATGCCCAGCGCCTCGCGGATGGCAGCCTTGGTGTCAGGCGTCACGCCGCCCTTGTTCGGCATGGCTTCGAGTTTCGCGCGCTGCTCTTCCAGCAGCTCGCGCCGGGCCTCCGCCCGAGCCTCCGCCGCCCAGCGCTTCTGGCTGACGGCGCTGCGCGTCATGTCGGCGACGGAGCGCGAGAACTTGGTGAGGTCGATTTTCTTGGGGTCGATCTCCAGATCCATCAGGATGGCGAACATCTTCTCCTGGGTGAGACGCACCAGCGCCTCGCTCATGGCCCCTTCGTTGTCCGGGCTGGCGGCCACGATGGCGCGGGCCTGCTCGGTGCTGGCCTTCAACTGCGCCATGCGCTCTTCGAACTTGCTGCCGTAGCGATGCAGCGAGCTCTTCGAGATCGCGGCGCCCTTGGCCTTGAGGTCGATGGCCAGCGCGACGTAGTCGCTGAAGCCGCGCTTTACCAGCTCGTCGTCAAGCCATTCCTTCAGCTCGCGCGGTAGCGCGTCGACGGTGCTTCGCTTGGGCATGAATCAGCCCTTCGCATAGTTCTGGGGCCGAGCGATGCCAGGCTCGCAGTCCACGGTGTACTCAACCAGGTCGACGCCCCAGCGGGTCAACTCGACGAACCAGCGATCCAGCGGATCGCGATTGATCTTCACCAGCTCGCGCTCTTCCAGATAGTCGAGCTGGCGGCGCACCTCCAGTTCGGAGGCATCGGGGTACACCGTGCGGATGATGGGCAGCATGGCGCTTGTGTAAAGGCCTTGCGGCCGCGACACGTTGGTGATCTGCAGCAGGTGCCAGCGCACGGCTTCGCGCCGTGCCTTGTCGAGCAGGATCTGGTTGATGATTTCAGCCACGGTTCTTCCCTTCGATGAGCATGCGTTCGATGGTCAGTCGCAGGTTGTCGACGGTGACCTGGAACGAAGCGATGACACGCGTGAAATCCTCGCGCCGCACGTAGTCGCGCGGCAGCTCGACGCGCAGATCCGTGAGATCGCGCTCCAACCGGCGATCGCTCTCGTCCTGCGTGGTGAGGCGCTGGTGGATGGCGTTGAACTTCTCGTCCAGGGATTTCGCGGACTGGGCGAGCATCATCTTGGCGATGCCCCAGAACGCGCCGAGGATCATGGTGGTTAGGGTGATGAACTGCCAGAGCTCAAGTTCAATCTTCATGGGGTGATGTCGGCTGCTGGTTGAGGGGCGCGGCACACGTTGGCCGCATCGGCCTGCAGGCCGATCACTTGGTCGCGGAGCTGATCAGCTGCTGCTGCCACTGACTGATATCGCGTTGCGCAGCTTCCGAGAAGCTCTCGGCCGGTGGCGGCTTCGCGAGCGAGGGCGGCAACGCAGGCAGCGTCACAGGACGCGGGCAGCTGACGCCGATTGAGGGCTGCAATGGTGGCGAGCAGGCGACCACGCTCAGTAGCGGCAGCAGCATCGCGAGCATCGCGAAGCGCAGCCAGGCGGGCTTGTTCATCGGCATTCCTTTCGGAGTTCTTCATTCGGATCAACAGATCCGCGTTGGCCTGGCGCTGCAGCTGCGCGCTGGCCTCCAGATCGGTGCGCGTCTGGGCGTCCCAGCGGCCCTGCACGTTGGCTTCGCCCAGGCCGACCCAATGCGCGCGAAGCGCCACGCCGGCAGCGACCACTGCGGCGGCGATCGCGGCCAGGACTGCGAGGCGGATCCAGTTCATTTCGGAGCGTCTTCCTGGTCGACATGCAGACCGGGCTGCAGCAACACCCGGCAGACCACGATCAGCACAGCGAAGGCGAGGCTGATGTACGGCCACCAGTTCTGGGGCACCAGTGGCTGCAGAAGGGGCAGGACGTCGGCCTGCACCATCGAGAGGGCGGCCAGCGCGACAGCAGCCCAGATGCTGGCCATCTTCCAGGCCTGGCGGATCTCGGGGATGAGTTTCATGCGTGCCCCCGGGCTGTCTTGCGATGGCGGGCCACATTGCGCTTCTTCGCCGCTACGCGTTGTGCGTGGCGATTGCTCCAGCCATAGGCGGCGCGCCTGGCTGAGCTTCGATTGCCAGGGTTGCCGGAGAACACGGGGAGGATGGCCCGGCCGCGCCGTGCGGTCGCGGGCGGTGCCGCGCGCTCTACCTGGTTAGTCACGGCAATCGGGTTCGCGAAGACCGCGCTGAACGCGAGCGCACTCGCAAAGAGGGAGGATCGACCAAGCATTTCAGTCCTTTCGAAGGTCGTTCAAACGATGCCGAGGGCTTCTTTGGCGATCGCCCAGCGATTCAGGCGATCGGCGTAACCGTTGAGGCCGCCATTGATACGGCGGGTGATCTGCTCGAAGTTGCCGGCATCAGCCAGCGCATTGAGGCCCCTCATGTCCCAGAAGTCGGCTGCGCTGTAGGCGCCCCACTCGGGGTCGCAGAGCTTTTCGGGGTGGTCTTCGAAGTTCGGCACGCGCGTGCCAAAGCGCACGCGCAGGCGATCGCGCACCTTGATGCAGTTGGCTCGGCCAGTGGTGCCGACAGGCCCGTGTGCGCGGTAGAGCCAGCCATCGCCAGGCTGGGTGTTGCCCAGGTTGACTCGCCCCCACTCGCCGCCGTAGATGCGATTGGCGATCTCCACCTGGTCGGCGGGATGTGCGGCGGTCCGCCCATAGGTGAGCGCATCGAGTCTGCTGATGCGATCGCGCGAGAACTTCGCGATCAGTGCCTCGGCGGAATAGTTGAGGCTCTCGACCAGTCGGCTCAGCCCGGCCGATTCGTGGCCGAGCTGGGCCAAGAACGCGGCCTGGCGCTGGGGCGTGTTGATGGCATAGGCGACCATCGCCGCGTTGAGGTACACGACGAAGGCCTCCGCACGCTGCAAGGCAGCGCCGGTGCAGGCGGCGATCTGTTGAAGGGAAAGCATGCCCGGCAGAATGCCGGGCGGGGGGCGATCAAGGCAGTGTGACGGCCGTCACTCCGCCTACTGCGCGGTCAAGGCGCCGGCAACTGCGACTCAATGCTCACGACCAGTGCCCCGGCTTGGCGTGCTTGATCGGCGGTGAGGCGCCCGCAGTACAGATCCTTGTTGGACACGTCGCCAGCGTGCGCCTTATCAGCGTGACGCTTCAAGATCACTGCATACCACGCGCACCCCACGATCGCAGCGGGCGGCTGCTCCCGAGCGGCTTCAGATGCCCAGACATACGCAAAATTTCGCATTGCTTGGTAGTCCCCTTTGCGTGCCGCCGCCTCGCTCAAGGTGAGGCGGGCCCGCACCGGCGAGGACAGTTGTTGCTCCAACTTGGAGACATCTAGTGGCTGGCCGTGGGCGACCATCGCAAGCGCCGCGAGTGCCAACCCGCACAAGACATGAAGCTTCATCTCTACCCTCGTCAATTCAGTGTGATGCCTGCCCAGCGCAGACGGCCCAGAATCTGAAAGTCGCGTTCGCCGTCATCATCCGCCGTGATGTCGAACGGCGGAAACTCCGCTTGATTTTTGCTCGATACGCGAAGCGTGCGGCCTGGCAAGCGTTGAAGGCTCTTGATCAAGAGCGCGCCGTCGAGGCGAACCATATGAACACCTTCAGTCGTGGCATCGCAATCTCTGCGATCCAACATCGCAACGTCGCTGGGATGCAGTAGGGGCTCCATCGACCGGCCACGCACACCAACCAGCGCCAGCTCATTGTGAGAGATACCCAGTGCGTGGCGGATGTAGGACCGCTCGAACGGGCGCATGGCCTTGACCAACTCCAGATCGTTGAAGACGCCCGGGCCCGCACTTGCCGCGATGTCGAAGTGCGGAACATAGATGTAGTCCCCGACTTCGACAGCTACGAGGGACATGGGCACCGACTCGGCTGCTGATGCTCGCGTGATCTGTGTCTCCGTGCCGTCGCCGTGCCCAGACTCAAAGCGGCCTTGAGGAAACGGTGACCCTAGAAGTAGCCACGCTGCGGAGACGTCGGTCGCCTTCGCAATTTTGAGAATCAAGGAAGCATCCGGCACGGCCTTGCCTCTCTCGATCTTGCTGACCGTATTGCTGTGGACTCCGATGGCATCGGCGAGGTCTTGCTGAGCTGTGGCGCCGCGCGCCAGCTTCACCCGTCCGCCAATCACGCTGGCGACGTCGACCCCCTCTATGGCATCGCCCTCGTCTGCATCCACTCCTGGAACATGACGAGACGCGGCTACTTCACTCTTAATTGTGTCCATAAACACAATTAGATGTTGGCGAGACTGGCCGGTCAACTGTGGATCCATACATACGGTCAACAGGGGAACCCCTCGGAGTGGGTCGTCACAAAAAAAGTTGAGCAGACCTCTTTTGAATTCACTCAATTGTGTTTATGATTCCAATCATGGACACACAAACGGTTGAAGTCACCGAGGATTGGCACCCCGCCGACGTGGTGGCGGCCCTCCGAAAGAGGGGTACTTCACTCAATAAGATTGGTGTGGCTCACGGCTACACACACATTCAAGGGGTTTTGACTCGCCCGTGGTGGGCGGTCGAGCAGATCGTGGCAAGTGCGCTACAGCTGCCGCCGGCAGAGATCTGGCCGTCCCGCTACGCGCCTGGCGTCTCGCGAGAACACGCGAAAAAGCTGACGCGCAACAAGCGCGCGCTTCGTGAGATTCGTCGGAGGGCTGCGTGACTGCATACGCAACAGCATCCGATCTGGCCGGGCTGCCCGGCTTCCCCTCATCCGAATTTCGAGCCAGGGCAGCAGCAGCGCGCCTTGGACTCCCGAGCCGTCCCCGCCCCGGTCGAGGCGGCGGCCTTGAATATGCAGTCGAGGCATTGCCTCCAGCGGCCCGGCTCGCATGGGCCGCACGTTGCTCAGCCGCGAATGAAGGCCAGATGGCCTCCACGCAAACCGCGACCCAAGCCCGCGCATCAGCTGCCCGTGGGCCGGCGCTGGTCACAGGCTGGCGCAAGGATCGCCAGGACGCGATCGCGCGCGTCCTCGTGCTTTTTCAGCGGTTCTGGCAGGCCTACGGTGGTCCGCTGACGCCTGCGCTCAAGGCGTTCTGCCATGCCTGGAGCGGTGGCCTGTGCTCGATCGATATCCCGGCTGACGCCTCTCTGCGCGAAGCCTTCCCCCGCATCACCTTCAGCAGCCTGCGTGCCTGGCACCTCGGCGTGCAAGAAAAGGGACTGGCGGCCATCACGCCGCGCGAGCACCACCGCAAGGGCCAGTACGCCGCATTGGCCGGCGAGGTTGGCAACGCGATGCTCGCTCTCCTGATCGACAAGCCGCACCTCTCGGCTCAAAGCCTCTACGACGCGCTGGAAACCCAGTTCCCCAATCTCCCCACCGTGCGCTCATTCCGCCGCGCGCTGGGGTACTGGAAGTCGCAGAACGCCCAACTGCTCGAAGCCGTCGTCAACCCGGATGGCTGGCGCAACAAGTACATGAGTGCCGCTGGCAGCTACAGCGAGGGCATCACCGCACCCAATCAGAAGTGGGAAATGGACAGCACGGTGGGCGACGTGATGCTCACCGATGGCCGGCGCCACCATGTGGTCGGCGTGATCGACGTCTTCACGCGCCGCCGCCTGTTCATCGTCACGCGCACTAGCCGCGCCAACGCGATCATGAGCCTGATCAGGCTAGCGATCCTGGCATGGGGCGTACCCGAGGAGATCAAGACCGACAACGGTGCCGACTACGTCGCCGAAGTTCTCGAATCGGGGCTGTTGGGCTTGAACATCAAGCACTCGCTGTGCCACAAGTTCTCCCCACACGAGAAGCCGCACATCGAGCGTGCCATCGGCTCGCTGATGCACCAGTTGTACGAGACCTTGGGCGGGTACGTCGGCCACAGCGTCGCCGAGCGTAAGGGCATCGAGGCCCGCAAGGGCTTTGCCGAGCGGATCATGAAGGACGAATCCTTCACGGCGGAAATGAGGCTGTCGCCCGAGCAACTGCAGGGCGAGATCGACGCCTACTGCAATCGCCTTCTCGACAAGCCACGCAGCTACCTCGCCGACCGCACGCCTCGCCAGATGGCGACGGGCTTCCAGATCAAGTCGATCGGCGAACGTGCGCTCGACGTACTGCTAGCACCCAGCGCGCACAACGGCACAGCCCGCGTCGGCAAGAAGGGACTTCGGATCGGCCGAGGCGGCTTCTACAACCACGCGCTGCTCGGTGGCATGGAGGGGCAGACCGTCCAGGTCAAGATTGACGACACGAACATCGGCCGCTGCTGGGTGTTCGATCTCGACGGCATCTTTGTCTGCGAGGCCCTCGATTACGCCCGCCTGGGCATCAACAGCGCCGAGGTCGCGGCTGAGCGCAAGTCGCACCAGCTCAAGGTGCTGCGCGCGTCCAAGAAGCAGCTCAAGGCGCTCACGAGCGAATTCGATACGAACGCCGCCATCGCGGCCATCAACCGCCGCAACACCGACGCGGCCATTGAAGCCTCCGCCAACGTGGTGCCCATCCATCGCGCGCCGATGGAGCACACCAGCCCGACCATCGAATCGATCACCGCCGCAGATGCGCCCGTGGTCAGCGATGCGCAGATCACCGCCGCACAGGTGGCGCTGGCCGAGCGAATGGTCAAGCCGGCCGAGGTGAAGCCCCTGCAGACCACGCCCCAGGAGCGCTATGCGCGGTGGCTGCTGCTGGAGGCGCGCGCGCAGCGCGGCGAGGCGCTCACCCCCGAAGAAAAGAACTGGTTTGAAGGCTACGTGAATGGTGCCGAGTGGGCATCGCAACGGCGCTTTTTCGAGACGTTTGGGCTGACCCCCGAACAGGTGCTGGCTGGCTGAGCGATCAGGCGGCGGGCAAAAAAACGCCCGGCAAGGCTGGCAGGCCGAACCGGGCAATCACTTGAAGTGAAGGAACGGAGTATGACAAAAAAATTGGCAACAGCGGGCGGCTCGGTCGCGCCGACCAGCAACATCGGCCTCATCCACACCACGATGGAAGCGCTGACGGAGCGCTCTGCGGGCCTGCCGGGCATCGGCACCTTCTACGGCCCCAGCGGCCTTGGCAAGAGCTTCGGCGCTAGCTACGCGAGCCACCCTGCCGGTTTCAACGGAATCTATGTGTGCTGCCGCAGCATTGAGACCAAGAAGAGCTTCGCCGAACTGATCTGCAAGTCGATTGGCATCCAGGCGCGCGGCAACGTCCCAGCCATCTTCGACGAGATCGTGCAGGTGCTGGTGGCCAGCAACCGGCCGCTGATCGTGGACGAGGTCGACTACATCGTCGACAGCCGCACACTGGAATTCATTCGCGATCTGCATGACGCCTCGGGGGCGGCCGTGCTGCTGATCGGCGAAGAGCATCTGCCCGCCAAGCTCAAGAAGCACGAGCGCTTCGACAACCGCGTGCTGGTGTGGCAACCGGCCGTGCGCTGCACGCCGGCCGACTTCGATCACCTCGCGAAACAGTACGTCGGCGACATCGAGATCGCGCCTGAACTCAAAAAGCGCGTGCTCAATGAGACCAACGGCATCACGCGGCGCGTCGTGGTCAACCTGGAGAACATCAAGCGCTGGTGTGATCGCCAAGGCACCAAGGTTGCACCGGCGGATGCCCAAGTGGATCTGTACACCGGCACCGCGCCGGGCCGGAGGCTCGCCTGATGGCACGCAAGCCGATCCAGCACGAGCTGGTGGGCATGCTCACCCCGCGCCAGCGGCTGTGGCAGACCATGCGCAAGCTTCGCAGCTTCACCGTGATGGAACTGCAGGACAAGACCTCGCCGGTCGTCAACCTGTGGACCTGCAAGACATACGTCCAGTGGCTCGCGAAGGCTGGCTACCTGGCAGCCGAAGAGCGCGATGCGGGGTCCGCAGCGCTGTTTCAAGAGTTCACCTATCGCGTGATCAAGGACTCGTTCGAGGCCCCGCGCGTGACGGGCGAAGGCGGCAAGGTTGAACAGGGCGTGGCCACGTTGGCGATGTGGCGAGCGATGAAAGTGCTGCGCCAGTTCGACTATCTCGACATACAGCGAGCCGCGAGCGTCGGGGAATGCCAGGTCAGCCAGCAGTCGGCAAAGGCCTATGTCAACGCGCTCAGCCGAGCAGGCTACTTCCGGACGACCCGCCCCTCCAAGCCGAAGGTGCCAGCGCAATACCGATTGATACGCGACACCGGCGCACAAGCGCCCGCCATCACGCGCCGCAAGGTTGTCTTCGATCGGAACACGGGCGAGTTCTCCAACCTTGAGACGGCTCAGGAGGTGTGCGATGGCATCGAGTAAGACGCCTGCGGCCAAGCCACTGCCCGCCGATGCGCTGGAAGCCTTGCAGAAGCTCTGCGGCGCGACCACCCAGGCGGCAGCGGCTCGGCGGCTGGGCGTGAGCGATGCGGCCGTCAGTGGCGCCCTCAAGGGCCGCTACATCGGCAACGTCGAGCGCCTGGCCGAGCGCATCCGTGGCGAGCTGCTCAACGCAGTGGTGGAGTGCCCGGTGCTGGGTTCCATCACCGCGCGGATCTGCCAGGACGAGCGCGAGAAGCCGTTTCACACCGCCAACCCGATGCGAGTGCAGATCTGGCGCGCCTGCAAGAGCTGCCCCAACAACCCCAGCAACTTCAAGGGAGGCAAGTGATGGCTTCACGTTACGACCGTCCTTTGCTGCCCTGGATCCGGCGCCGTGCACGCAGGTTGATGCGCTGCCACGGCGTGCCGCGTCATGACGCAGTCCAGGACGCGGCCAACGACTACCGCTTCTTCGTAGGCCGAGGCTCGGCCGCAACCGCATGGAGACCCGTATGAACCTCATGAGCCGCCTGTTTGCCGACGCGCGCAGCGCACGGCGTCTGCGCGCTGCACGCGCCGAGATCCGTCGCACCGAGCGCGCCCTGGCCAAACGCTTCCGGCAGGACAACCCCGGCTACGACGAGCTGTCGGATCCGCTGTTCATCGCGATCATGGTGCTCGCTGCCCTCGTGATCGTGCTGGATGTACGTGGCGCAGGCGATGCCTCCGTCATCCTGACCTGGCTGCGTGTCGCCGCCTCTGCGATCTGGAGCTGGGCATAAGCACCGTCGCATCCAACACCCGCCGGCCGCACCTGACCAGCCCGACCCAGCGCGCCATCCTGCAGTACCTGCAGATGCATGGCGAGTGCACACAGGAGCAACTGGCGGCCGGCGTGCACCGGTTCTCGACCTGGCGCATCACCGCCGACAGCGTGCCTGGCGCACACAGGAACTGGCTTCCCGACCATCTCGGCCAACTGCGCGCGCAAGGGTACGTCTGCAAGCGGACGAACCAAGCCGGCGAGGTGGTGTGGTTCGTCGGCACCGAGCCGGTGGAGAGCGTCGCACAGGTCCCCGAGTTTCAGCCACCCACCACGGTTGCGGCGCCACGGCACATCGATGTGATGTTCGGTGCGGTCTATCGGCCCGCCATGTCTGCGCCAGCGCGCGCCGGCGCCGCCGCCCACACGCAGATCCCGAGCCTCATCGGAGGCCGACGCGTTGCCTACCGCGCCCCGATGCCCGAGCAATTCCACGCCGTCCCCAGCCGCCAGGAGGAATCCCCGCAATGAAGACCGTCGTTATCACCGATCGCTTGGACGCGGTCCCCAGCAAGCGTGTCGACGAGATAGGCGCGTTGCTTCAGCAGCTCATGAACGCGGTCGAATCGACCGATGCCGACATCGCGCTCAACGCGCTGCTCGGTGCCTACGTCAACTTGGCGCTCAAGACCAATCGCCTCAAGACCGCCTCGAAGGCCATGCAGCACGTGGTCGCGACCGTGCAGCAGATCGAGAAGCCCGCCGGGGCGAAGGATGCATCCGAAAGCGCCAGACCGGTCGCCAGCTCGATTCCTGACTTCATGGCGGCTTCAAACGCGCTGATGGATCAGTTGGAAGTGCAACTTGAAGGCACTCCGATCTACGTGCTGCTGACTGCGCTGCTGAACCTGTTCACACGCATCGCGCGCCAGTACCCCGAATCCACAGGCGTCAGTGCCCAAGCTGCTCTCCAGGCATCCCAGATGCTCACGACGGCCGCGACCAGCACCACACCTGGCGCGACGGTCCACTGAAGGCATCACCATGATGCAGATCACCTCCGCCCAGGTGCTGGCCGAGCTACAGCACCACATCGGCAAGGCGAACGGAATCCACGTTCGTGAGCTGGTACAGCGCATCACGGGGCAGCTCGCGAACCCCGACATGTTCCAGCGCCAGGTGCGCGACATCGTGGTCGAGCTGCGCAAGCAGGGCCTTCACATCTGCGCCACGCCCGCCGCCGGCTACTTCATGGCCGAGAGCGCGGAGGAGCTGATCGAGACATGCGTTTTTCTCTACGACCGCGCGATGACCACTCTCGTGCAGATCAGTGCCATGCAGGGCGTCTCACTGCCCGATCTGCGCGGGCAGCTTCGTCTTCCCACCTGACCAATTTTTCATCCGGAGAACCTCATGAACGAAAGATCCATTCACCCCGGCTATTGGGAAGACGCCAACGGCGCCCTGATCCCGACCAGCAAGATCAAAGAGATCGACAAGGACCGCCATCGCGTGGTGACCCAGCTCGTCGAGCAGGCCAAGGTCGAGAGTTCGCGCCTGGTGGCGTTCAAGGTCGCTGCAATGCAGGCCGTCAACGACTTCGTCGAGCGCAGCCTTGCTGCCTATGAAGTGAAGCATGGCGGCAAGAAGGGCAACGTCACGTTGGTGACTTTCGACGGCCGCTACAAGATCGTGCGTCAGATGCAGGAGTCGATCACCTTCGACGAGCGCCTGCAGGCGGCGAAAGCCCTGATCGACGAATGCATCCAGAGCTGGAGCAAGAGCAGCAACGTCAACCTCAAGGTGCTGGTGAATGACGCGTTCCAGGTCGACCAGCAGGGCAAGATCAGCACTGGCCGCGTGCTCGGCCTGCGCCGCCACGACATCGACGATGAAAAGTGGCAGTTGGCCATGAAAGCCATCGGCGACAGCATGCAGGTCGCCAGCACGAAGCCCTACATCCGCTTCTACGAGCGCGACCCGCACTCGGGCGACTACTTCCCCATCAGCCTGGACGTGGCGGCTGTATGAGCACCGTCTACACCCCCATGAAGGGCACGCTGCCCTGGAAGGTGATCGAGTTCCTGACCACCAACCCGGACGAGACGCTCACCGTCGATGACATCAGTGTCAAGTTCGGTGTGCCCGTGCGCGGTCTGCCTGTCCAGCTGACACCGGCGGTCGATTCCGGCGCCTTGGTGCGTGCCGAACACGAGGACGAGGATGAGATGGTGTACCGGCTCGGCGCTGGCCACCCGAAGATCAAGGCAAGGCCCAGCGTCCATCCCGCACTCGGTCCGGTGGGTGCAGCCCTGACGGGCGGCGCTGCAACGCGCAGGCCTCGCACCTACATCGATGCGTCAGCGATCCAGATCGACTGCGACGTTCCGATTCCAGCGCACGCCGGCAACGGTCGCACGAAGTGGGCTGCGCTACTCGATCGCATGGACCGCCAAGACAGTGCCGAGCTGCCTTACTCGGTGCGTGCGTCGCTCCAGAAATGCGTCAGCGAGTACGCGAAGAGCACTCAGAAGAAATTCACGATCCGCCGGATCGATGGCAACACGTTGCGCATCTGGAGGACCGAGTGATGGCCGCCGCAACCGTTGCCATCGATGTGAAGGTGCGCGATCTCTCTGGCGCCTATGTCACCGGTACTGTGCGCGGGCGGCGCTGCAGCTGCACGCACAGTGCTCAAGAAGCTGCGAAGCGACTGGGCGAGAAGATCTTCGGCGAGGGCTTCCTTCGCGTCGAAGAACTGGCCCGCCTGGAGGCGGGGGCATCCATGTGGCGGATCCACGGGGAGGAGGTCGCGTAATGGCCACCCGTGCCGCCAGCAAGTCCAACCAGGCAATGTGCTGCCTGACCGTGGGCTTCGTTCAGATCCTACTGCCCGCAGATGCGGGCCTCAAGGTCGCCGCGTTGCTGCGCGGTGCCGTGGATGGCCACCTGCGCTATGACGCCGCCGTCGATCGCGTCTTCGAGATCCAGGGCGAAGTCGACGTCGAGTACTGCGCCATCAAGGCCGGCCAGGTGCGCATGCCGAAGCCGCCCACCGCATCACCAGCGCCACTGGCCATAGGGCGCGAGCCACTGAAGCTCACTCATGGCTGATTCCGTCTCCCTCCTTGATCAGGTTGAGCCGACCACCGGCCGCTTGGTCTTCTCCCCGGCACCCTCGGGTGCCGGGGCCTTTCTTGAAAGGCCTTCCATGTCCAAGTTGACAGACGCCGAGCTGCAGATACTGCAGGACGGCTTCTACCCCGTCCCCGGCGATCTGATGCAGCGAGCCGCCGCCGAGATCGCGTACCTGCGCGGATTGATCAACAACCCGCACACCGAAGAGTTTCTCTCTGCGGTGCAGTATGAAGCAGCGCATCAGCGCTATCGCTTCGGCGAGGCGCACGACCGCCAGAAAAGCGCGGAGAACTGGCACTGGCTGCTCGGCAAGCTGGCGGGCAAGTGCCTGCGCGCCGTCATCACTGGTGACAAGGAAAAGGCCCTGCACCATACCGTCAGCTCGGCGGCGTCGCTGGCGAACTGGTTTCAGGCGATCAAGCTCGACACGTCCGGCTGCGGTGAAGGGCTGGATCTCGATCTGCCGTCGCTGGATACGAGCGAGGCCGACGCGCAGCACGTCGCAATGGGCAGCATCCTTCTGCGCACTGGGGGCAACGATGGCCACCGCTGATCGCAAGAAGCCCGCGAAGCTGCAGGTCAACATCTTCTCGACCACCTGGAAGGACGTGGTTCGCTTCGACGCCGACAACGACTTCCAGTCGATGGAGGTGATGGACGCGGCGGCCACGCTCGGCCGGAACAGCTTCGGCGATCGTTCGCGCTTCCGGATCGTGCGAGAGGATCCCGCCTTCACCGGCCAGGATGCCGACGTGATGACCGAGTGGACGCCCGGCAAGGGCTGGAAGGCGGTGCAGCATGGATAGCACCGTCATTGCCTTGTTCTGGTTCGTCGTCGCCTTCGCCGTGTTCGCTGGCGTGGCGTGGCTCTGCGGCTGGCAGCCAGTGGACATGCGCTCCGTGTTCCGAAAGGGCACGCCGGCGCACGGCGACGAACACGCGGCCTTCGAGGGCTACTGGGAGAAGGCCGGCGACGGCCGCTCGAAGATGGCTGCATGGGCCGCCTGGAAGTTCCGGGCGAACACGGCGCGCAGGCCCGGCCCGACAACACCTTCGGAGATCCTCGGCTCCCTGTTTGGCATCGCAGGCGCATGGCTGCTTGCCACGCAGTTCCATCCAGCCTGGGGCTTCGGTGCGTTCCTGGTCAGCAACCTTGGCTGGATCGCCTTCAGCGCGACCTTGCGGCATCGCTGGCTGCTCGTGCAGCAGCTGTTCTTTCTGGGCTCGAGCCTCATTGGCTTGTGGAACTGGTGGCTCGGGCCGCTGGTGCTGGGGTAGGCAATGAAAGACGCCCAGATTCTGGAGTTGGTTGAGTGCATGCAGCCCAAGCCTGGCCATGCATTCGACTTCGTCGGTTTTGCTCGCCTTGTCATTGCAGCCCATGTGATTGAACGCCGGCAAATCGCTGAGTCGCTTGAACTTGAGCCAGGCGCCACGCCACGGACCTGGAAGTTCACGACGAAGCACGCGGCGGTCAGCTCGGCCAAGGTGGCGCAAGGATTTCTGCGCTTCGTTGTACGCCCTTCGATGAACCCTCCTGGGTTCGGCGTGGATCCAGCGCACAACCGCATCCGCGTATTGCAGCAGCTCTGGCGCTCGCCATCTGGCGGAGAGCCGTGGTGGGAAGACGTCCCGCTCGAAAGCGAGGAGGGGTGACGATGAAACGCCAGATCCACGTCGTGATGGCCTGCACCGACTACGAAGGCGACAGACCGCTGCGTGGCTTTGCCGAAGCGGGCGCCGCAGCGGCATTCAAGGACAAGCTCGAAACCTACAGCGCCAGGCGCCCGCCAGCACCAGCCGAGTGCGTCGACACACCCGAGAACGACGCAGAGCATGAAGCGTGGTGGAAGAAGCTGGAGCGCTGGCGCGAGCGCCACCCGGCCGGCAAGGACCACTCCGATCACAACCACTTCGAAGTCATCGGACTTCCGTACACACCATGAATCGCTTCTGTGACGCTTTCAAGTGCGGCGCCACCGTGCAGTCGGGCCGCTTTCTGTGCCCGAATCACTGGCGCATGGTGCCCGTGGCCACGCAGCAGACCATCAACGCGCGCTACCGAGCGGGCCGGGCCAACTTCGGCTTTCTCAGTGACCTCGTCTATCTGCAGGCCTGCGTTGACGCCATCGACGGCATTGCCCGTAGCGAGTTCGGCGCGGGGCACCAGGCTGGCCCAGGCTCCTATCACCGACTGCTGCGCGTTGCGCAGCGAAAGGCCACGACATGAGAGCCCCCACCAATCGGCAACTGGCTGCGGGTCAGATCCGCAGTCTGCGCGCGCTACGCAAGAAACTTCTCTCGATGGCTGCCCAGTGGGATGGCCTCGACCAGTTCAACCTCAGCGCGCTGGAAGAGTTGGCCGATCGCTGCGAAACAGTGGCGACCGAGATGCTTGACGACTCGCCATCTGGAGACTCCTGATGGACAACAAACTAGCGTGCCTCTCGGGCCATCGACGCCTGCTTGCAACTTTCGACAAGTCCCTCAAGGCCCATGACGACTGCGGAGAACGGCTTCCCAGCTCTAAGGAAGATGCCTGTTTGCGTGTCGTACTCGGCAACGAGGCGCTCGAACACATTGATTGCCAAAGCCGTGAGCCGTCGCAGACCGAAGGCGAGCTGGACTATTTCGACGTCGGGCAGTTCATGGATCGGCATCGCCTTCGCCGCGTCGTATACGTCGCCAAATGGCTCCTTGGCCAAGAACAACGATCTGCGGGTCTGCTCGTCGGTCTCCGCAGTCACGAGCGCGGTTCGGGACTCGATCTCCAACATGAGCAGCCGTGCGAGGGTGGCGATCACCTCGATCAGCGCTCGTTGCTTGTCTCGCTCCACCTCGGCTGCGTGCTTGCGCGTCGCTCTGATCTGTGCCACCGCGATGCCCCCGGCGACAGCCAGAGCTGTGATGGCGCCCCAGGCTTGCACCCACGATGCACATTCGCTCCTCGACAAGCCGATGTTGATCAGCATGCAGGTCTGTCCGATCTCGTAAGCCATCTCTGCCTCCAGTGTTCGATGGATGCAGTATCGCCCGCGTCAGTCTTCGAGGTCGAACTGTCCCTGCAGCGTTCGAATGATCCGCGCGATGTCGCGCCGATGAGCGCTGCGGTCGGTCAGTATCGGCACCGTCCAGGTCGGACCGCCTTCACCATCGCCTCCGGTACCGACAACGCCCCCACGATGCACATCGGTGAGCAGCCCTCGAAGGTCGGGGATCGCCTCAATCCGCTCAATCAACATCTGCTGCAGTTGCGCGGCAGTGCGAGAGGGCTTGGACATGGCGGCTTACTGAAACGGAGCCGCTCGCACGGCCTGCAGAGTCGCATGCATTCGGTGCATTGGCCAAGGTTCGGCAGTTTCCATCTTGGCCTCTGGGCTGCGCTCTTCGGCCAAGGCGAGGGCTTTCGCAATGTTCGTGGCCGCGAGCCAATGCTGCCCTCGAAGAACTGCTGCCATTGCCAGGAGCAAGAACTCGGTTTCCCACAGATCTGGGGCATGCCTCTCCTGCTCGATTGCGTTCAGAACCACCTCGATCGCGTCTTCGACGCTCTTCTTTCGTTGTGCCGGATTCAGCCCGTGAAGCTGATCGCTGGTAGGTATCGCTGCGTTCAATCCTTGGATGTTCATGCGGGCTCCTTCAGAGTGGGTCGCCAATGTAGCAGGGGGACCGCGTGATGCCCTTCTATCGAATCCCAGGGGGCGGCGTGATCCACATGAGAGGCGCCAAGCTGCCGGCGCCATGCAGCGAGCAACTGCTGCTCGATGGGCAACTGGTGCTATGTGCCTACCCCAGCGAGTTTCTCTGTGATGGCCCTCGTCAAGACGCGCACGGCACCTGCGATCGCCCGCTGTGCCCACGTCATGCAACCCAGGTCGGCCCCGATAGCCACCTCTGCCCGCGCTGCCGCACCGAGGCCATCGAAGGGATCGGCCAGCGCAGCCTTTTCACTCACCTGATCGAGCCATGAACCCTCCTGAATTCATCAGCACCGAACCTTGTGTTTTGCATCCGTTGCCACCCGATGCGTGGCAAGGTCGTTGGGCCATCGAAGGTGGCCGCTGGACCGACTGGAAAGAGTCGACGGAGGTCGCCTGCCGTGAAGCAAAGGCCCAGTTCCCTGACACCTACGAATGCCGCGCTCTCTACGCGTCGGCATCAGCAGCACGGACATCCAAGGGCACAACCGACGACGATGTCGCATTGCTCCATCGCGCCCTGCAGATCGCAGATGACGCGATGTTCGATGTGCTGCAGGTCAGTTGCGTGGACCAAGACGGTCACGACCTGGTCTTGGGACTCACCAACGCCAATGCTGTCGAGGTTCACTCCCTTACCGAGGCCGATGAGTACCTCGTTGAGGCCTTCGAATGGCTCCAGCGGCGCGGGTACGTGGCGCTGGCGAAGGACTCGTCGGGCGAACACATCGTCGTGGAGCGGAGGCCTGGCGAATGAGCAAGCTAGCCCGCGACCATCGCAACTCCGACCTGGCCAAAATCCACCTGGCCAAGAAGCAGCTCGCCATGAGCGACGAGGACTATCGCGACATGCTGTGGACACAGGGCCGCGTCCGCAGCTCCAAAGATCTCGATCACGTTGGCCGCGCCAACGTGCTGGAGTACCTCAAGAAGATCGGCTTCAAGACCATCGCGAAGCCCGGCGGCAAGCGGCCACGGCGCCCGGTACCGCCAGCAGACAAGCTGAAGCTCATCCGCCGGATCCGCGCGCAGCTCATCAGCCTCGATCGCAAGCCAGACACCTACGCTGATGGCATCGCGAAGCAGATGTTCGGTGAGCAGGCGCCGGATTTCTACGAGTGGTGTAACCACGACCAGCTGCATCGTCTCTCCGCCGCGCTGGGCGTTCAGCAACGCCGGGAAGGCGCCGCCACGCAATGAGCCACAAAGCGGTCAACGATGGGCAGTTCAGCTTGTTCGACGAGACGGTGCAACTGCGCCAGATCGAGCACGTCGACTCCTTGCCGAAGACCGCTCAGGCCCTGGTCGACGTGATCGGTATCGATGCCACCATCGACCTGGTCAAGATGTTCGCCGGCGACGAGATCAAGATCCCAGAGGTGGTCGACGGCACGTCGCGCATGTGGGCGGTGTTGGTCGAGTGCGTTGGGCGCGAGGCGGCGGTCCAGCTCGTCGGTCGGTTTGGCGGCGTCAGTGTGTACGTCGCGAAGTGCGAGGCCGCATTGAAGGTGCATCGGAACCGCGAGATCATTCAGAGCTACGATGCCGGTGAGCCCTTCGATGCGATCCGCCGGAGGTACAAGTTCAGCCGGTCCTATCTCTTCCGGCTGCTTAAAAAATCTGTTTGAAGACCATGAAAACTGCTGAACTGACTGGTGTTGTGCTCGACTTCTGGGTTGCCGAGGCGGAAGGCTATGAACCCGTGTCCGGCAAGACGATCCCAAAGGGGGACTTCATGTGGAAAGCGCCTCGTGCGATCAGTCCGGCTGTCGGCTGGATGAGCCACAAGTTCTCTCAGGACTGGGCGTTGGCCGGTCCAATCATCGAGCGGGAAAACCTTTGCGTCGCGCCTAATGGGCGACCAGGAAGCGGTTGGCATGCCCTGGTGAAGACCACTGGGGGATTCCTTTCTGACGAGTACCAAGGTCCGACACCGTTGATTGCGGCGATGCGGGCCTACGTGGCGTCCAAGTTCGGCGAGGAAGTGGCTGACATGCCTGACAGGTCAAAGTAGCTTGACGGGGTGAAGCGGCGCGCGATATCTTGGTTATCCACAGGCGGATTTAGCCAGACAAAAAGCCCCTGAAAAGGGGCTTTTTTTCGGTTGCTGCGTGCGAGTTTGGTGCGAGTTCTGCCTAAATGGTGGGCAAATTGCGTGCGAGTTCGAACTCCTCCCTTGTTGAGCCTTCTAGAAAATCTCTTGAGATTTCAATGAGTTACCCAACTCGCACGCCACATCTGAACTCGCACGGTAGCGTGCAAGTTGGGCAGGAGCGGGGACGTGGTGGGGCCATCCAGAGCTATGGCAGCAGGACCGCTCCACCAAGGGAGTCCCCTGGGGCGGGCGCGGTCTTTCAGGGCTACTGGCCGAGGCATCAGACGGGGCGCAGGGGCGCATTGCCATGCGTCCGCGAGGGTTGGCCGCCTCAACAGTCCAGATGGCCCCAAAAGGCCCGATTTCATTGGGGCGGCCCGTTTCTTCCGGCCACTTCCCGGATCTTCCCGGTCAGTTCAGGGGCATGCGTCCGTTCACAGTGGGTCTGGCCTAGCGACTCTTCGGCGCCTGCTCCTTGCGCCGCTGTGTCGTGGTGACACCGGCGAAGCCCCAGTTGTCGGTGTCGATTTCCTCGATGGCGATGTGAGTCCACTCCGGCGGCTTGTGCAGTACGCGTTCCAGCGTCTCGGTGACCTCCTTGATGACCTGGGCCTTCTGCTCGGCGGTGTTGCCTTCACGGGTGATGCGGATGCTGACGAATGGCATGGTGTGCTCCTTGGATGTGTCGATGGAAGAGGGCGCTTCAGCGGCCCGCGCTGAAGCCGCCGTCCACCGGCAGCACCGTGCCGGTCACGAAATCCGCGTTGACCAGGTAGAGCACCGCGTCCGCGACCTCGTCCACGCTGGCGATGCGGTTCAGCGGCGCCAGCTTGCCCAGGAAGTCGTGCGATTGCGGCGCATGCATCGGCGTATCGACCAGGCCCGGCGCGACGGCGTTGACGGTGATCCCGTGCGGCGCCAACTCGAGCGCCAATGCGCGCGTGGCCTCGTTGATGCCGCCCTTGAGCGCCACGGCCAGCAGCGCCGGCACGTTGCTGTGCGGCTGCATCGCCAGTGCCGCCGTGATGTTGACGATCTTGCCCCGCTTGCGTCCGATCATGTGGCGAGCCGCTTCCTGCGAGGCGTACAGCACGCCCTTGAGGTTGGTGGAGATGTTCTGCTCGATTTCCTCCGGGGTGAACTCCACGAAGGGCTTGGCGGTGAAGATGCCGGCGTTGTTCACCAGCACGTCCACGTGGCCGAAGCGGGCGATGGCCTGTTCGAACAGGTGCCTTGCGGAGTCGGGCTGGCCGGCATCGGCCGCGACGGCGAGGAAGCGGTTTCCCGCATCCAGCTTCCTGGCGGCCGCCTGCAGGCGCTCGATGGAGCGGCCGGTGCCGACCACGTTGTAGCCCTGCTTCAGGAAAGCCTCGGCCAGGCCCAGGCCGATGCCGCTGCTGGCGCCGGTGATGACGACGGTGTTGTGTTCGGAGTTGCTCATGGTGTACCTCATGCTGGTTGGGTTTCAGGAAGGCCGGCGGCGGGTTTTCGTTATCGCTCGCCGGTTGCATGAAACTGTATTGATTGCATGAGATGCAAAAAATAGGACTCCAATCACTTGTATTGATACATGGAGTAATAGATGGAGGGATGTGCACGGGCGATCCGGCACGGCTCCGCCGGCGGAGGCGCCGAAGCCCGTTGGTTGGCCGGCGCTCCTGTCCCGCCGGCCCTAGGCCCTATGTACCGAGCAGCTCCGGAAACCCTGCCAGAACCGTCCTGCACCGGTCGCAGAGCATTCCCTCGTCGCCATCGGTGTCCCCATCCAGCGAAGCGTCGTGCCTCCAGCACCTTCTGCAGCGCAGCGATGCGGTGCGCCTGACCTTCACGTCGACGCTGCCGGCTTCCTTCAGGGCCACGTCGGCGACGATGAAGATCGACGGCAACTCAGAGTCCATGAGGGAAAGCGATTCGACGACTTCGGCAGGCGCCTCGATGACGACGCTGGCTTCGCCCGAGCGGCCGATGGCCCCCGAGGATCGGAGCTCCTCGATCGCTTTCATCACGCTCGGTCGCAGCTGCCTCGCATGCCGCCAGTACTCCAGTTCCGAAGCCGCTTTCGGGTCGTCGCTCATGCGGGGTGGCATGGCTTCGTCCCAGGTGTGGAGGAACACGCTGTCCTCCGCGTCCCCGAGCAGCACCGTCCAGGCCTCTTCGGCCGTGAAGCTGAGGATGGGCGCCACGAGCAGCAGAAGGTTCTTCAGGATGGCGTGCAGCGCCGTCTGCGCGGATCGCCTTTCGCGGCTGTCGCGCGCGCTGGCATACAGCCGGTCCTTCAGCACGTCGAGATAGAAGCCGCCGAGTTCCTCGGCGCAGTAGCCGTGCACGAGCCGCGTCACGGCGACGAAGTCGTAGTCGCGGTAGCCCTCGCGGCATTGCGCGGCAAGCTCGCGGCAGCGAACCAGCGCGTGCCGGTCGACGCTTTCGAGATCGCTCACGGGCACCCGATCGGCGTTTGCATCGAAGTCCGACACGTTCAGCAGCAGGAAGCGGATCGTGTTGCGGATGCGCCGGTACATCTCGACGACACGGTCCAGGATTTCTTCCGACACGGAGATGTCCGTCGAATAGTCGGTGCTCGCGATCCACAGCCGGATGATGTCCGCCCCTCGCGTGCTCGCCACCTGCTGGGGGCTGACCGTGTTGCCCAGCGACTTGCTCATCTTCTTGCCGTTTCCGTCGACGGCGAAGCCATGCGTCAGCACTGCCTTGAACGGCGCGCGGCCGTCCGCCGCGCAGCCCGTCATGAGCGAGGAGCCGAACCAGCCCCGGTGCTGGTCGGAGCCCTCCAGGTACAGGTCCGCCGGATAGCCGTGCGCGTCGGGGCGCCGCGCGTCCCTGTACACGGTTGCGTGGATTGAGCCGGAGTCGAACCACACGTCGAGGGTATCGGACAGTTTTTCGTACTCCGACTCATCCACGCCCAGGTCCGCGGGACTCAGCCGAGTCCAGGCGGAAATGCCTTCGAGCTCCACGCGCCGCGCCACTTCCTCTATGAGGCGCGCGGTCTCGGGGTGCAGCGAGTTGTCGCTGCGCCTGACGAAGAACGCGAGGGGAACGCCCCATGTGCGCTGGCGCGAGACGCACCAGTCGGGCCGGCCGTCGATCATCGCTTCCATGCGCGAGCGGCCCGAGGCCGGGTAGAACGGCACGTCGCTGATCGCCTCGCGCGCGGTCTCGCGCAGCGTGCGCGCGTCGCCTGTTGCGGGGCGGTCCATGGCAATGAACCACTGGGTCGTCGAGCGGAACAGGATCGGCGTCTTGTGGCGCCAGCAGTGAGGGTACGAGTGCTCGATGCGCTCCTGCCTGAGCAGCGAGCCGTCGGCCTTCAGCATTTCGAGGATCGCCTTGCTGCCTTCCTCGAGCGACATGCCACCGATGGCAGGCAGGCTTGCTACGAAGCGGCCCGCGCCATCGATCACGTTGTCTCCGGTGATGCCGAGGCCGCGGCACAGCTCGAAGTCTTCTGAGCCGTGCGCCGGCGCGAGGTGGACGAGGCCGGTGCCGGTGTCCAGCGAGACAAAATCGGCGGCCACCAGGGGCACCGAGACGTCGTGCAGCGGATGCTTCAGCATGAGTCCGACCAGGTCGGTGCCGGAGGCAGTCGCGCAGAGTTCGTGCTCGACTCCGAAGGCCTGCAGCAGCTTCCCGCCGGTTTCCGCTGCCAGCACCAGCAGGCCATCGGGTGTGTCGTACAGGCCGTAGCCGGCCTGCGGGTCGAGGCCCACGGCCGCATTGCCGGGCAGCGTCCAGGGCGTCGTGGTCCAGATCACGAGCCGGGCCTGCTTGCCGGGTTCGGGTGCGCACTTGAAGCGCGATGCGAGATCGACGGCATCCACGACCCGCATCCCGACATAGGCGGTCGTCGAGCGCTTGCTTGCGTATTCCAGCTCCGCCTCGGCCAGGGCCGACTGGCAATCGACGCACCAGTTCACCGGCTTCTGGCCGCGAAACAGCAGGCCGCGCTGCCGGATGCGGTCGAGAAAGCGGATCTCGTTGGCCTCGGTCTCGAAATCCATGGTGCGAAAGGCCCTGTCCCAGTCGCCGAGCAGGCCCAGGCGCAAGAAGTCCTTCTTCTGGCTTTGTGTCTGCGAGAGGGCGTATTCACGACATAGTCGCTGCACCTGCTCGGTCGGCAGTCCCCGGCCGTTCGTCTGTTCGATGCGGTGCTCGATGGGCATGCCGTGGCAGTCCCAACCGGGAATCCATTGCGAATCGAAGCCATCGAAGAAGCGGCTCTTGAAGACCATGTCCTTGAGCACCTTGTTCACCGCGTGCCCGATGTGGATGTCGCCGTTCGCATAGGGCGGGCCGTCGTGCAGCACGAACGGCGGGCGTCCCGCGGCCGCCGCGCGCATCCGCTCGTAGATGCGCAGCCGGGCCCAGCGCTCGACCAATGCCGGCTCGCGCCGGGGCAGGTCTCCTTTCATCGGAAACGGGGTCGTCAGCAGGTTCAGGGTGTTCTTCAGGTCTGGCATGTGATGGTTTGTTCTTGTCGAAGGAAGCGATCGGCGGCGTCGGCCTCAATCCCTGTTGCGCAAGGCCGAGCCGGCGGCCAGCAGCGCAATGAGGCTCGCCGCCGCCGCGAACACCACGTACCAGGCAGGAGCGAGCGGATTCCCGGTCCGCGCGATCAGCGCCGTTGCAATGAACGGCGCGAAGCCTCCGAAGATCGTGACAGCGAAGTTGTAGGCAATGGAAAGGCCCGTGGACCTCACCTCCGGCGGATAGAGCTCCGCCATGGCAGCGGGCGCGGGGCCGGTGAAGCCGGCGATCAGCACAGCGAAGACGAGCAGCACGATGGTCAGGGTCGAGGGATTGGGCACGGCCGTGAGAAGCCACAGCGCCGGATAGGCCAGCACGAGGATCGCGGTGGCGAAGCCGATCAGCAGGGGCCTGCGTCCGATCCGGTCCGACAGCGCGCCGAAGAACGGCGCCAGCACCACCAGCACCATCAGCCCCGCGCCATTCGCCCACAGCGACACGCTTTGCGGCAGCTTCAACGTGCGCACCGCATACGTCGGCATGTAGACGAGAAAGAAATAGGTGCACACCGTCCACACGATGGTCACGCCGAAGCCGGCGATGATCTCCTTGCGGTAGGAGCCGAGCGCCTGCTTCAGCGGTGACGCCTGCCGGTGCACCGCCTTCGCCTGCCGGAAGCTCTCGGGGTCCTGGGTCCGGGTGCGGATGTACCAGCCCACCGGTCCGATGATCAGCCCGAACAGGAACGGAACCCGCCATCCCCATGCCTCGAGCTGTTCCGGGGTCAGCACGTCGGTGAGCGTCGCGCCGAATACCGAACCCAGCAGCAGCGCGCCGGCCTGGCTCGCCTGCTGCCAGCTCGCGAAGTAGCCCCTGCGGCCCTTGGGCGCGTGTTCGACGAGAAATGCCGTCGCGCCGCCGACTTCGCCGCCGGCGGAGAAGCCCTGGATCAGCCTCGCCAGCACGAGCCACACGGGCGCCCAGAGGCCGGCGTCGGCGTACGTCGGTGCGAAGCCGATCATGGCCGTGCCCAGTGCCATCAGCAGGATCGTGGTGGACAACGCGGCCTTGCGCCCGCGCGAATCGCCGAGCGAGCCCAGCACCACCGCGCCGATCGGGCGCATCACGAAGCCCACGCCGAAGGTCGCCACCGTCAGCAACAGCGAGGAGGTCTCGTCGCCAGTGGGAAAGAAGAGCCTGGAAATGGTGAGCGCGAAGAAGCCGTAGACGGCGAAGTCGAACCACTCCAGCGTGTTGCCGATGACCGCCGCAAGAATCGTCCGGCGCGTGGCGTCCTGGGCTTGTGCGCCCTGTGCCGCTGGGGCGTTGGAGGAGAGGGGCGCGAAGTTGCTGCTGGCGTCCGCCAGCGCGGCTGCGTCGAGATTTTTCATGCTGTCTTGAGAGTTGAAGTGGAACGCGCGGCAGGCCTGGAAAGCGCCCAGGCGCCGGCCGATTGCATGAAGCGGTCGGCTGCCAGCAGCTGGGTCGCCGAGATCCATTCGTCGGGCTGGTGCGCCTGGACGATGGAGCCCGGGCCGCACACCACCGTCGGGATGCCGACCTGCTGGAAGAAGCCCGCCTCGGTGCCGAAGGGCAGGTCGGCCTCGGGCCAGAGCGCTCCGAGTTCGCGCGCCACCGAGACGGCCGTGTCGTTGTCGCGCGCCGACAGCGCCGGCACGCCGGCGACCTGCATCGCCTGGACGGTGACGCCCGCGGGAAGATCGGCCAGCGCCTCGCGGACCGTGGCGCGCACGAGCTCGGCCGCCGCCTCGTCCTGCGGGCGGAACTCCCACAGCACCTCGCAGCAGCCAGGCACGATGTTGATCGCGGTGCCTCCGTCGATGCGGCCGATGTTGATGGTTGCCTCGCCGCCTTCGCTGGCAAGGCGCCGCCGCAACCCGGCCAGGCGGGTGACCAGGTACGCGGCCGGTTCGATCGCGCTCGCGCCGAGCGACGGATCGCTCGAATGCGCCGGCAGCCCCGTGAAGATCGCCCGATGCCCGAAGAAGCCGCGATGCCTGACGCCGACCCGCATCTCCGTCGGCTCGCCGATGATGGCCAGCGCGGGCGACGGCACCTGGGTCTTCAGCTGCTCCACGAGTTGCGGAACGCCGAGGCAGCCGATTTCCTCGTCGTACGAGAAGGCGAGGTGGATCGGGCGACTCAAGGCGTGCTGCCGCCACGCGGGCACGGCCGACAGGCATGCGGCGATGAAGCCCTTCATGTCCGCCGCGCCGCGGCCGTGGAAGCGGCCGTCGCGCTCCGCCAGCTTGAAGGGATTGGCGCTCCAGTTCTGGTCGGTCACGGGCACGACGTCGCTGTGCCCCGAGAGCACCATGCCGCCTGGCGCGTCGGGGCCGATGCTGGCAAGCAGGTTCGCCTTCCGCTTGTCCTCGTTGTGCACGAGCTGCACCTTGACGCCGTGCCCCGCGAGGTAGTCGGCGATCCAGTGGATCAGGTCGAGGTTCGATCGATGCGAGGTCGTGTCGAAGGCCACCAGGGTGCGCAGGATTTCGATGGTGTTCATGCGACACGCTCGGCCAGGGGACTCCTGGCGCTGTTGTTGCCGTTATTGCCGTTGCTTCCGGCGGTGTCGGCGTGGCCGCCGCCCAGCCGCTCCTGCACGAGCCGCATCGCCGCGGCTTGCGTCGGCGTGCCGGTGCGGTCCGCGAGTTCGAAGACGCGGTGCAGCGTGGCGCCGATGGCTTCCACCTGCGCATCCACCTTCGCGCGGTTGAAGCCCTCGTGCTCCGAGGCCACGCGGATCAGCCCGCCCGCGTTGATCACGAAGTCCGGCGCGTACAGGATTTCCATGTCTCGCAGCTGCCTGCCGTGTTCGTCGCGGGCCAGCTGGTTGTTGGCGCCACCGGCGATCACCCGGAACTTCATCTGCGGCAGGGTCCGGTCGTTCACGACGGCACCCATCGCGCAGGGCGCGAACACGTCGGCCTGCGCGGCGTAGATCGCATCGGGTTCCACCACCCGCGCATCGAATTCGACGGAGGCCCTGCGCGCGAGTGTCCCGTCGACGTCGGTCACCACGAGGTGCGCCCCGGCGCCGGCGAGCAGCCCGCACAGGCTCCAGCCGACGTTGCCCAGGCCCTGCACGGCCACCGTCAGCCCGCGCAGGTCGCGGCCGAGCCGGTGCGCGACGCTGGCGACGATGCCGTGATAGACCCCCAGCGCCGTGGTCGGCGAAGGATCTCCCGTGCCGCCCAGAGCCTCCGGCAGGCCGACCACGTGCCGCGTGCTCTGCCGCACCCAGGCGAAGTCGTCGACGGTGGTGCCCACGTCCTCCGCCGTTATGTAGCGGCCCCCGAGGCGGTTGACCGCCACGCCCATGGCCCGCAGCAGCTCGGGTGTCTTGCTCTTGCGCGGGTCGCCGATGATCACCGACTTGCCGCCGCCCAGGCCGAGCCCGGCGGCCGCGGCCTTGAAGGTCATGCCGCGCGACAGCCGGAGCACGTCTCGCAGGGCGGAGGCTTCGTCGGCGTAGGGGTACATGCGGCAGCCACCCAGGGCCGGCCCGAGCCGGGTGCTGTGGATGGCGATGATGGCCCGCAGCCCGACCCGGTCATCGGATATGAAAACGACCTGTTCGTGGTCCGCGAAGGACTCGGTGGAAAAAACTGTCATCTGGTTCTTCTTGAATTTCGTGTGAACGAGCGCGGACCGGCTTCAATGCAAGGCCGCCGCATCAATACCCGCGGAAGCGGGATAGAAACAGCAACAGGCGACGTAGATACAGCAGCAGCTCCACTTGGCGGACATCGAGATCCATGCCCGATAGGGGAAGGACTTCAGAGCTTGCCTGGCGAAATGATTGCGTCATGTGTTGGCCTCGCTTTGAGGTGCAGCATGACAGGAGGAAGCACCGTTATATTGGCGAAAATTTCTCTCGGCAGAAGATCAGGAGAGAGATTTGCGATCTGCGTTTGTCTGGCTGCCAGAGCCGATCTCATCGAAGAGTCTTTGGTACTCATCGAGTGCAAGGTTCCGCAGGGATTGATGATTTTCGAGATCGGAGTTCAGCTTGATGACCGAAATATCAAACTGTCCTGCATCGGCAGAATTTTCTGGAAGAAGTTTGAACAAGGGAGCCGGATCGCCTTGCCCATCCGATTCCATCGCCAACGAAATACCGGGTATCGCAGGCTCACCATCCGGGATCAGGCAAGTCCAGACAAGGCCGTGCCGTTCGACGGCGGGAAACATCGTGACCATGAAGCAATCCGCCGTCTTCGGCGCGAGCTTCTCCGGCACCTTCGTGCATTGCCCGTCGGAGCCGAATCGCAGCCCGTGGTAGGCGCAAACCAGTTCCTCTCCCTCGATGCGGCCGCCGCTCAGGGGCAGCCCGCGATGCGGGCACATGTCGCGGCCGACGCGGATGCCGTCGGGCAGCCGGTAGACGACCAGCCGCAGGTTCAGCACCACCACCTGCCTGGGCTTGGCGAGCGCGGCGTCGGCGCGGCAGACCGGAAACCATTGCCTTGCCAGAACAGGCCAATCCTGTTCGGAATAGGTGCAGTTCGAAGGAACAAAGCCCTCGGGCAGGGGGCGTGAGGAAGCCGCTTCTTTCGATGCTTCGACTTGCTGCATGTCTTCCCCGCCTCTGTCTCTGTCTACTTGACCAGGCCGATCCGGATTCTCCGGTTGTGCTGTCCCTTGTTCTCGATCTTCAGGATGCGCAAGGGAGCCGACTGCGAAGTCTTCGTCAGGTGCGTTCCACCGCAGGCCTGCCGGTCGAGGCCGACGATCTCGATGATGCGCGTGGTGCCGTCGGCCTGGGCGGGCGGTGCGACCGAGCGGCTGCGCAGCACGCCGGGTTCGCGCGCGAGCGCGGCCGAGTCGAGGTACACCGCGTTCACCTGCAGGCCGTCGGAGATCAGGCTGTTGAGCTGCGGCTCGAGCTTGCGCAACTCGTTGTTGTCGACCGCCGGCAAGTCGAAGTCGATACGGGCGGTGCCGTCTGCCGCCATCTGCACGCCGGTGACCAGCGAGCCTTCGAAGCGCTGGTAGACGAGCGCGTTGAGGATGTGCAGGCCCGTGTGCAGCTGGCTCATCATCGAGCGGAAGTCCTGGTCCACGCTCGCGACGACCTTGTCGCCCGGCGTCTTGCCGATGTCCGCCTCGTCGAAGAAATGCCAGGCGTTGTTGCCCTCCATCTCGATGCGGTCGATCTTCACCTCGCTGCCGTTCCACTGCAGCGTGCCGCGATCCGCCAGTTGCCCGCCGCCACCCGGATAGAAGTAAGACTTGCTGAGAAGAACTGCATTCGGCCGGCGCGCAATGACGTCGGCCTCGAATCGGAGGCAATCGGGTTCGATATGGCAAAGGTAAGGAGACATGAATTCCTCGGGTTGTGCGGGATGCTTTTTTTGCTTGCTCAGGAAAAACGCCGGGCTGTCACGATGCCGGCCAGGATGATCACGGCGCCCACGAATTCGGTGACGCTCAGGTATTCGTGGAACAGGTACGCGCCGAACACGGTGGCTATGACAGGCTGTATCAGCAGCGTGATCGACGACATCGCGGCTGGCAGCTTGGCCAGCGCATAGGCAATGAGGCCCTGGCCTCCGACGTGCGAAACCACCGCCAGCGCCACCAGCATCAGCACGCCGTGAAGCGTGTGCGGAACGAGCGATTCGCCGCGCAGCAGCGTGATGGGCAGCAGCACGATGAACGTGCCCACGCTGCTCCATGCCATGACGGTCATCGTCCGGTAGTTGGAGCGCACGAGGCTCACCGCCAGCAGGTAGGAGCCGTAGAAGACCGCCGTGAGCAGCCCCAGCAGATTGCCCGCCATGTAGTTGGAGCCGAAGTCGAGGCGGTGGCCTATGAGGATGAACGCGCCGGTCAGCGCGAAGAGCATTCCGAACAGGAAGCCGCGCTTGAACCTCTTTCCGAGAAAGATGTTGGAGCCGAGCACCACGAAGATGGGCGCGAGGTTGGCCAGCAGGTTGGAGTTGGCCAGCGTGGTCAGCGTCATCGACCAGTGGTAGAGCGCCAGGTTTCCCGAGAAGATGAAGCCGACAAGAATGAGCTTGACCGGAATGGCCGGCAAGCGTTGCTGTCCGGAGGATGGGCTGCCCGTGGCCACGGGCTCGGCCCTGGCCGCAAGCATGTCGAGCAGGAAGAAGATCGGGATAGCAAGGGCAACCCGGTAGACCGCGCTGGCGGTCGGGGGCAATTCGCTGTGGCGCAGGAATACGCCGCCCAGCGCCAGGGCCGCTGCGCCCAGCAGCAGCGCAACGAATGAGAAGAAGCTGCTTTTCGAGGCAGCCGGTAGTGCGATGGTTGTCGTCATGTTCTGTTTGATACGACCGAGTCTCCATCGGTCGTATCGCTCGGTTTGTTGTGAATGATCTGGAGGACAGACATGGCGGCGAAAGCGAAGAGCTAGGGCCGTAGAGGCTCTTCGAAGCCTTCGATCACCATGAGCTGCATGTCGACCGCGGCGTCTTTTCTCAACCCTTTTGCATGGGTGTATTCCGGTGATTCGTAGAACTTCTTCGCCGCGTCCGCTGTCTTGAACTCGACAAGAACCACGCGCCTGTCATCGTGAGCGCCTTCAAGGTGCATGCGCTCGCCTCCCCGCGTCAGAAACCTGCCGCCGAACTTCTCGATGATCCCGGGCGTGAGTTGCTTGTACTCGTTGTATTGGTCCGGATCCACGATGGACATCCGGCCAATCAGATAGGCGACCATGTGGCTACCCGATCCGCTTCAGTGGTGGTGAACGCCGTGTCCGAGCGTGGATGGATCCAACCGCCCGTGGACTAGACGTAGGCCACCTTGCGCTGCGACTGCGCGGCGGCGGCGACGCCGGACTGCAGCAGGGCTGCGTCCAGAACGTCCCAGAGGCCGGTCAGCGAGTCGAGGAAGTCGTCCGCGCCTTCGATGACCAGGTGGGCGTACTCCGTCTTCAGCGCGAGCTCGACGGCGGTGCGTGCGTTCTGCTCGTGGTGCTGCTCGGCGCCGACTTCGCCCCAGTGCTCCAGCAGGTAGTGCATTTCGGGCACCTCGAGATCGGCGTTGTAGATGCCGCTGTCCACCAGGCAGTACTTCTCGCCCGGAATCAGCTGCTGGTTGGAGATCATTTCCAGCGCCAGCGTGGTGCCGAGGTTGCGGTAGGTGTTCTCGATGTCCGTCAGCTTGCGGTGGTCGAACACGCCGATGGCCTTGCGGACCTGCGTGGTCAGGCCGGTTTCCATGTCGTAGCCGGGCAGGGAGCCGAGCAGCTGGTCGGAGAAGGCCTTGAGCTTCGCCTCGACTTTTTCCTGGTTGTAGAGGTCCGCGAACACCGGCTTCTCGGCCGACTGGTTGATGATGTATCCCGCCATCGTTGCCAGCTCGGGGCCGTGGCCCGATTCGCTTTCGACGATTTCCTCGAGCAGCTCGCTTTGCCTGTGCAGCCCGTGCGCCTTCAGTGCGTCGGGAAAGGCCCATCCCGGACGCGTCGACGCGCAGAAGCTCTGGATCTGGTGGAAAAGTGCCCCGACGACGGGCGGCTCCGGTTCTACCTTCGCCCAATTCTTGAAAATCGGGTGCGAATAGCAACGATGACTTTTAACTCTTTCGACCAGATCGGAAATGGTAACGCTCATTTCTTTCTCCTAATTACGGTTGGTTAAAAAACGCCATGGGGAAAACGGAAGAAATTGAATTGCTTGATTACTTGCTTGCCATCAGCATGCGCCCTCCAGGGTGATCGAGTACTTCGATCCGCACATTGGAAAATCCAGCGCGGAACAATTTTTCAGACCATTCTTCTTCGCTCAGAAGCCTCCTGGACATGAAATGGTTGTGAAGGTGGTTGAATGCCGCGGCAAACGGTTTTTCCCAATTGGATTGGGCAACCGGAATTGCATCGACGATGATCAGCGTGCCCTTGATCGCATGGGCGCAGCAGGCGCGCAGCAATGCATCGAGCGTTTCTTCCTCGGCGGGAAGAAGGTCGTGCATGACGAAGCCCGCGTGGATGATGTCGGCGTCCTTGATGAGCGACGCGTCTTCCACGAGCACCTGGATGGGGGCCGTCACGAATTGCAGCCGGTCGCTCATGCCGGCGTCCTTGGCGGCCTGGACGGCCTGCTCGGTGGCCGATGCGCTCAGGTCGATGCCCACGCCCGTGGAGCCGGGAATCTTGCGCAGCATGCGGATCAGGAAGCCGCCCGAGCCCGATCCAAGATCCACGATTTTCTTTGGTGCCATCGCGACGATGGCGTTCTCCGGCTGGGGGTAGAAGGATTTTTCCCCCATCCATTTCGACGTCCGGGCAACCAGGCCGCCGCTGCGCGGATATTTGGCTTGCGCCTCCTCGTTGCGTTCCGAGAATTCCTTCGCGTTGTTGATCAGGGGCGCGCAGGCGCGAAGCGCCCAGGAAAGGTATCCGACCTCGTTGATCAATTCATCGAAATTGCTGCCGACCTTGTAGGTCGGCGGTGCCTTGGTGCCGAGGTCTTCGATGATGCCGGCCTTGCTCAGCGAATCGAGGTAGGCCGAAATGACGGATTCCTTGATTCCGCAGGACCGGGATGCGGCCGCCGCGTCCACGATCGGCGATTTCTGGAGGAAATCGATGACTCCGTATTCAGCGCCTATTTCCAGCAGGATTGCGGAGCCTGCGAGAGAAGAACCAGTAATGCCGCGATCAACATTTTGCATGGGTCACCTGTGGGTTAAACACTATTGAAAACGAACTGATTACTTTGCTATGGCCGAAACCATTTAGTTGCACGATAGTCAGCGCGCCGGAACCCGTATTGGCAAAAATTGCGGCATAGCAGCATGCGCAAAGAAAGAAGCCCCGAAAGAATTCGATCGGTCGGGGTGAGGGCGGTGCAGGCGAATAAAAGCCGGCCCGGCGCGTTCATCCCGCGCGAGCCGTATGGATGGGAAAAGTGCAGGCCCTCGGCGCGTACCGCGAGGGGGAATTCAGCGGGTCAGTTGATCCGCGCGCGGACGTACTGCAGGGGCGTCATGCCGAAGGTGCGCTTGAAATGCCGGGTGAGGGCGCTCTGGTCGTAGAAGCCGCTCGCCACGGCCGCCTCGATGAGCGGCCGGCCTGCGGTGAGATGACTGAGAGCCGCCCGCAGACGCAGCTGCGTCAGGTACATGTGGGGTGTCAGGCCGATGAGGCGGTTGAACGCGCCGATCAGCTGGAAGGGCGTCAGGTCGGCGGCCGACGCCATCTGCTCGAGCGTCAGTCGTTCTGCAAAGGCATCGCGCAGCAGTTCGAGAACCGGTGCGAGCACGCCGCGGTCGGCCGGCACCGGAAGCACGCGCTGGCCCGGCTGCGCGTGGTTCTGGAAAAGCGTTCCGAAGCTGTGGACGAAGAGCTCCTGCTGTCGCAGTGGATCCCATTGATCGCTGTCCCCGTCGAAGGCCCGATGCAGTTCCAGGAAGCTGGCGATGAGCTCCGGGTCGCTGAAGATGTTGGAACCAAAGTATCGGGTCTGGTCGATGCCCAGCGTGTTCATCAGGTGCCTGATGCCCGGGTCGGCGAGGTAAAGCGCCCGGTATCGCCAGCGTGTGCTGCCGCCCATGCGACCCGAATGAGGCTCGGAAGGATTGAAGACCAGCAGCGCCTGCTGCTGGGCGATGCCCGTGCGGCCGCGGCTCTTGAATTCCGCGCCGCCCACTTCGGTGACCGCGATCACGAAGGAATGGTGCACGTGCGGCGCGTATTCGTGCGTGGTGAAGTCGGCGTGCAGCATGTCCATGCCGGGGATGCCGGATGCATGCCAGTAGCGCGACGTGTTCAGAGGGTCCAGCTTGGCCAACGAAAACCTCCGTTTGGATCAGCGGTTGCAACGCACCCTTCGTTCAACCGGTCGATGGCACCTGAATGGTGAGCAGGGCCGTCTCGTTCCGGTGATTACAGCGCGATCTTGGGTGAAGCGGGGAGCTTCCGGTCGCGATACCTTGCTTCAAGCAAACGCTATGCCATTCCTGCAGGCAGGCTTGCGTGCCGTTCGTGCGCGATGCCCGATGCGGGAAAGATCAGGTTCACGAATCGCGGCGAATGATTCACCATGCTGCGCGGCGCAAAGCCATTCCATGGAGATCTTCATGAACATGCCTCTCGAGAGCACAGAACTGGCGTTTCAGTTTTCGCTGGCCGACGGCGTCGAAACGCACAAGGTATTCAACCAGGCCGAGCCCTGCATCGGCCACAACGCGTTCACGGGCGACGTGGCTCTACGGGAACTAGCTCGCAAGCATGCACCATGGAGCATTCCGAACGCGACGGCTCTCGGTGCATTGGCAGGCGACGAGCAGGTGCAGGACCTCGCGCGACTGGCCAACGAGCACAACCCCCAGCTGCGCACGCACGACCGCTTCGGCAACCGGTTGGACTGGGTCGAGTTCCATCCCGCGTGGCATCAGCTGATGAGCCTGGCCTTTGCGCATGGCGTGCCCGGCCTCGCATGGACGACCAGCGAACAATCAGGCCACTTCGCGCGCGCGGTGCTGAGCTACCTGTGGAACCAGGTCGAGAACGGCACCGGCTGCCCCACCGGCATGGCGTACGCCGCGTGCGCCGGCTTCGAAGGGCGGCCTGAATTCGCGCTGTGGCGAGAGAAGACGCTCTCGGGCCAGTACGACCCGCGTCGCCTTCCGCTCTCGCAGAAGACTGGCGCGGTGATCGGCTATGCCATGACCGAGAAGCAGGGCGGCTCCGACCTGCGCCAGACGCAGACCACGGCTGCCTTCATCGGCATCGACAACGGCGTGCAGGTCTACAGCATCACGGGCCACAAGTGGTTCTTCTCGGTGCCGACCTCCGATGGCTTCTACACGCTGGCGCGAACGCAATCGGGTGTGAGCTGCCTCTTCGTTCCGCGCTTTCTTCCGGACGGCAGCGCCAACCGCGTCGCGGTGCAGCGCCTGAAGGACAAATGCGGCAACCGCTCCAACGCGTCGAGCGAGGTGGAGTTCAACAAGACCTGGGCGATGCTGGTCGGCGAAGAGGGGAGTGGCATCCGCGAGATCCTCACGCACGCGCACCTGACGCGGCTGGACTTCGCGGTCGGCTCGGCGGGCCTCATGCGACAGGCGCTGACATTGGCGATAGGCCACGCATCGACGCGCGACGGCTTCGGCAGACGCATGGCCGACCTGCCCATGCAGACCAACGTGCTGGCCGACCTCGCGCTCGAAAGCGAAGCCGCCATGCTGTCGGCGATGCGCGTCGCGCGCGCGACCGACGGCATGGTGTCGAACGAACGCGAGCGGCTTCTTGCCCGCGTGGCGACACCGGTGGTCAAGTACTGGAACTGCCAGCGCGCGACTTACTTCGTCTACGAGGCATTGCAGGTGCACGGCGGCAACGGCTTCATCATGGAGAACCCGATCGCGCGGCTGTACCGCGAGGCGCCGCTCAATTCGATCTGGGAAGGCACGACGAACATGATGTGCATGGACGTGGTGCGCGCACTGGGCCGGGAGAAAGGCGCGCTCGATGTGTTCCTGGACGAGGTGTCCGTGCCGGAGGCGGCCGGCAATGCCGCGCATGCGAAGTTCATTGCCGGGCTGCGCGACGATCTCGGTGCGGGTGCGATCGACGAAGGCAACGCGCGCGCCATCGTGACGCGCATGGCCCTTGCGCTACAGGCGAGCGAGATGCTCAGGCACAGCGACGGTGCGGTCGCGCAGCGCTTCGTCGAATCGCGATTGGGCGGCCATCACGCCGGCGTGATGGGAACGCTCGTCGCGGGAGCGGACCTGCGAGACATCGTCTCGCGCGCCGCACTCAACGGGCGGTGAAGCCCGGCGGGTCGTAGGCCCGGATCGGAGGCAGCGCTTCGTCGAAGCGCTCGATCTGCACGGTGCTCAACTGCCCGGCGCATCCCTGCGCCAGCGACGATGTCCCGATGTCGCGCGTGAGCACGTTCGGATTGCCGTGCGCGCACATCGGCCTGTTACTGGCGTCGAGCACGGGGTCGTACCAGGCGCCCGTGGGCAGTTGCACGACGTCTTCGCGCATGTCCGTGCACAGGTGCGCGCTGGCCAGGCAGGCGCCGACCTCGTTGAAGAGGCGGACGATGTCGCCCTCGCGGATGCCGCGCGCGGCCGCCGCCGAGGGGTGCATGGTGCAGACCTCGCGCCCGTTGCGCTTGCTGGCCTGGCTGTGGGCGCCGAAGTCGAGCTGGCTGTGCAGCTTGGTGTGCGGCTGGTTGGCCACCAGCCATAGCGGGTGGACCGCGTCAGGCGCGAACTTCGGCGGCAGCCATGCCGGATGGCCGGGACAGTCCGCGTAGCCGAAGCCCGCCACCGTGGGAGAGCTGACCTGGATCTTTCCGCTGGGAGTGGCCAGCCGCGCGCCTTCGGGGTCGTTGCGGAATGCGCGCAGGATGCCGCCGTCGTCGTCCCGCTGCGGCAGCGTGATCTCGCCGCGCTGCCAGAAGGCCTGGAAGTCCGGTGCTTCGAGGCCGAGTGCCTCGAGGCCCGCGCGCGTGCGCTCGTACAGGTGCGCGAGCCATTCGCGGGTGCCTCGTCCTTCGCTGAAAGCTTCGAGCCCGCCCAGGCGCCGAGCCAGGTCGCAGAAGATGTCGTAGTCGTCGCGCGCGAGCCCGTGGGGCTCGCAGACGCGGTGCATGGCCACCATCAGCGGATCGGTGGGCGTGGCGCCGATGTCCTCGCGCTCCAGGGTCATCGTGCAGGGCAGCACGATGTCGGCGTGGCGGGCGGTGGCTGTCCATGCGATCTCGTGCACGACGAAGGTGTCGAGGGTACGGAAGGCCTCGCTCAGGCGCCGCAGATCCTGGTGGTGATGGAACGGGTTGCCGCCGGCCCAGTAGGCGAGCCGGATGTGCGGATAGGTATGGCGCTTGCCGTTGTAGTCGAAGGGCTGGCCGGGGTTCAGCAGCATGTCGCTGATGCGGGCCACCGGAATGAATGCCTTGACCCCGTTGTCGCCCTGGGGCAGCGCCGCGGTGGGTACGGCGTTGTTGCGCTTGCCGTAGTGCGCCAGGGTGCCCAGGGCGTAGTTGTAGCCGCCGCCGGGCAGGCCGGGCTGGCCGAGCGCGGCTGCCAGCACCGCGCCCATCCATACGGGCTGCTCGCCGTGCTCGGAGCGCTGCAGCGAATGCGAGACCACCACCAGCACGCGCTTGCCGACCAGGTCGCGGGCCAGCTGCGTCAATTGCGCCGCGGGCAGCCCGCAGATTGGGGCGGCCCAGTCGCAGCTCTTGGGCACGCCGTCGCTGCGCCCCATGAGGTAGTCCTCGAAGGTGTTCCAGCCGTCGCAGTAGCGCTCGATGAAGTCGCGGTCGTGCGAACCGTCGGTCACCAGCTGGTGGACGAGGGCCAGCATCAGCGCGGTGTCGGTGCCCGGCACGGCGCTCAGCCATTCGAAGGCCGCTTCCTCGGGAAGGTCGCTCTTCAGCGGGCTGATGGAGACAAAGCGGCAGCCTCGTGCCGCGGCCGAGCGCATGGAGTCGCGCTCGACGTGCCGGCTGATTCCGCCCGAGGCCACGCGCGAGTTCTTGAGCGCCATGCCCCCGAAGGCCAGCACCACGTCGGTGTGCTCGACGATCTGCTCCCAGGTCACGTTGCGCCTTGCCACTTCCTCCATGGTGCCGACGACGTGCGGCAGCATCGGGCCCGAAGCGCCGGCGCTGTAGCTGTTGACCGAGCGCACGTAGCCACCCAGCGTGGTGTTCAGGAAGCGATGGACCTGGCTCTGCGCGTGGTGAAAGCGCCCCGCGCTCGACCAGCCGTAGGAGCCGCCGAAGATGGCCTCGCAGCCGTGCTCGCGCTGCACGCGCCGCAGTTCGGCCGCCAGCCTGTCCAGGACCTCGTCCCAGGCCATGGGAACGAAGCTGTCTTCGCCGCGCCGCGCATCGGGGCCCGGTCCGCGCTCGAGCCAGCCACGGCGCACCATGGGTGTGGTGACGCGTGCGCGGTGGTGAATGGCGGTCGCGAAGTTCTCGATCAGCGGATTCGGGTCCGGGTCGCCGGGATATGGCCGCACGACCAGCGCCCCGTCTTTCCAGCCCGCGGAGAAGACGCCCCAATGGGCGCTGTGCGGGCGCATGGCAATGCCGGCTTCCGGCGCGATGGTGGACAGGGGCACCTGGGAGTCACTCCACCTTGAGATTGCCGCGCTCCACGCCGCGCCTGTAGTTCGCGATGTCCTGCAGCACGAAGTCCTTGAAGGCGGCGCCGGTGCGCGTCGCTTCCTGCGCGCCGTCCGCGCGGTACACGCGCAGCACCTCGGGTGCCTGCATGGCCTGCTTCACGGACTGGGCGATCTTGTCGATGACGGGCTTGGGCGTGCCCTTGGGTGCGGCGAGGCCATACCACTGCGTCATGACCACGTCGATCCCCGACTCCTTGAGCGTGGGCACGTCGGGCATGGCCGGGATCCGCCTATCGCTGCTCACGGCCAGCAGCCGTAGCTTGCCGCTGCTGATCTGCCCCATCAACGGGGTGTAGGGCGCGAAGAAGCTGTCGACCAGCCCACCCATGAGGTCGGTCATGACCGGACCCGATCCCTTGTAGGGAATGTGGAGGATGTCGAGGTTGCCCTGCTGCTTGACCATTTCCATCACGATCTGCGCCGCGCCGCCGGCACCGGTGGATGCGTAGGTGAGCTTGCCGCCCTTGGCTGCGGCGACGTAGTCCTGGATGGTCTTGATCTTCGAGTTGCCGCTGACGACCAGCCCGTAGGGCGTCTCGACCAGCTGGCTGATGAAGACGAAGTCGTCGGGCACCTTGTAGGGCAGGTTGGGGCGTATGGCAGGCGCGCTGCCGACGTTGCCGCTCATCGCCAGCAGCAGGGTGTACCCGTCGGGCTTGGCCTGCGTCATCAGCTCGGCCGCGATGTTGCCGCCGGCGCCCGGCTTGTTGTCGACCACGATGGGCTTGCCGATGTGCTTGCCCATTTCGTTGGCGATGGTCCGGCCGTAGAGGTCGCCGCCGCCGCCGGGGGGAAAGCCGATCAGCAGGCGGATCGGCTGCTCGGGATAGCCGGCGGCCATGGCCACCATTGCAGCGCCTGCCAGGTATGCCGCGGCGACCATGCGGAAGCAGCGTCCGATCGAAGGGATTCTTTGCACGGGTTGTCTCCAGTCTGTTCTTGTGTAGAGGGGCGGAACGGTTCAGGCCGCGCCGGTGGCGATGGGCGCGCCCGGCTGGGCGCTCCATTCGCTCCACGAGCCGGGGTACAGCGCCGCGCCTTGCAGTCCCGCGACTTCCATCGCCAGCAGGTTGTGGCAGGCGGTCACGCCCGAGCCGCACTGGTTGATGAGCTGGGCGCCGGGGCGTCCGCCGGTGACGGCGTCGAATTCGCCGCGCAGCAGGGCCGGCGCCTTGAAGCGACCGTCCGGCCCCAGGTTGTCCTTGAAGAGCCGGTTGCGGGCGCCGGGAATGTGCCCACCGACCGGGTCCATCGTCTCGTTCTCGCCGCGAAAGCGATCAGGAGCGCGGGCGTCCAGCACCAGCCGTTGCGCGGCGTCGATGTTGGCCCGGACCTCGTCGTAGGACACCGTCGCGACCAGCGGAGCCTTCAGGCTGAAGCTGCCCTCGGGGCGCGGTGCCGGTCTTTCGGTGTCGAGCGCGTGGCCGGCGGCCTTCCACGCGGCGATGCCGCCGTCCAGCACGGCAACCTGCCGGTGCCCGGCCCAGCGCAGCATCCACCACAGGCGCGCGGCGTACATGCCGCCGGCGTTGTCGTAGGCCACCACCTGCGCGTCGGCGTTCAGGCCCATCGCAGCCATGGTCCTTGCGAAGGCTTCGCGCGAGGGCAGGGGGTGGCGGCCGTTGCGTCCGGTCCTGGCGGCGGACAGCGCGTGTTCCAGGTGCAGGTAGAAGGCGCCGGGAATATGCCCTGCGTCGTAGGCGCGCTGGCCCGCCTGCAGGTCCGTGAGTTCGAAGCTGCAGTCGAGCAGCAGCAGCGCGGGGTCTTGTTTCTGTGCCGCGGCGAGTTGGTCGGGGGAAATCAGGGTGTCGAAGATCATGGAGGAGAAGAGTCGGTGAAAGGTGCGGAAGGAAGGGGGTGCGTGCCTCGCCTAGGGCGAGATCTCCCTGAGCAGGGCCGGGGTGACGGCACCCTTGTAGCGCGCGATGTCTTCTTCGATGAACCTGCCGAATGCATCCATCGGAAGGTCGCGCTCCGTCGCGGCGTCGCGCCGGATCGCATCGCGCACTTCAGCGGTCGCGAGTGCCCGGCGCAGATGCCCGGCCAGGTGCTTCACCACCGGCTCGGGTGTGCCGGCCGGCGCGACGAGGCCGTACCACTGGGTCACGGGAACGTTCACGCCCAGCTCCTTGAAGGTGGGCACGTCGGGAATGGCGGGGTTGCGCGCATTGCCCGTGATGGCGAGAAGGCGCAGCTGACCCTGGCGGACCTGACCCACCAGCGGCGAGGCGGTCGCGAAGAAGCAGTCGACCTGGCCTCCCAGCATGTCGGTGATGGCGGGACCCGAGCCCCGGTAGGGCACGTGCAGCATCTCGATGCCGGCCTCCTTCTTGACCATCTCCATGCCGATGTGCGCAGCCGCGCCGGCACCCGTGGAGGCGAAGCTGAGCTTCTGCGTCCGGGCTGCGTCGAGCAGTTCGCGCGCGCTCTTGAAGCGAGAGTTGTGGGCCACGAACAGGCCATGCGGCGCTTCCAGGATCAGCCCGACGGGCGTGAAGTCTTCGGGCACCTTGTACGGGATCGCCTGCGGCCTCAGTGCGGGCGCCACCGCGAGGTTGCCGCTCATCGCGAGCAGCAGCGTGTAGCCGTCGGGCTTCGCCTTGGCCACCGCGTCCGCCGCAATGTTGCCGCCGGCCCCGGCGCGGTTGTCGACGATCACGGGTTGCCCCAGCGTCTTGCCGAGTGCGTTGGCGATCAGCCGGCCGTACAGGTCGCCGCCTCCGCCGGGAGGAAACCCGACCACCAGCCTGACCGGCTGCGCGGGATAGGCGGCGAGTGCCGGCATGGCCGCCAGGCCCAGCAGGCCGGCCAATGCCAGCGCCATGCGGCGGCGGCGCATGGCCGCGCTTGCGAAGGTTGTCATGGGCTGTCTCCGTTTTGCTCTTGTGTGTACCGATCGGCGATTCAGGCGCGGCGGCTCAGTCCTGCAGCCAGGCCTTCTGCTGCTCGACGACGCGGTCGACGGTGGCGCCGCACTGGCCCAGGTACTGCAGCGGGTCGGTGAGGTCGCGGATCTCGGCGTCGCTCAGCAGCTTCGAGAGGCCGGGATGGCTGCGCATGGCGTCGGCGAAGTCGAGCTTCGACGTGATGCCGTGCATCGAGGCTTCATAGATCCATTCGTGCGCAGTCTGCTTGCCCACGCGCTCCGACAGTTCCAGCATGACCCGCTCGGACAGCAGATAGCCGCGCATCCGGTCGAGGTTGGCGGCCATCGCGTCGGCGTTGACCTTGAGCCCGGCCAGCAGGTTCTTCGCCTGGAACAGCATGGCGCCGGCGATCATGCAGCACTCGGGCAGCGCCTTCCATTCCATCTTCCAGGCGATGCCGTCGCGTTCGCTCTCCTGGACCATGCCCTCGACCATCATCGCGGCGTTGTAGCGCAGCGGGCGCGACAGCCCGGCCAGATTCTCGGCCGATGTCGGATTGCGCTTGTGCGGCATGGTCGACGAGCCCAGCTTGCCGTCGGAGAAGCCTTCTTCCACCTCGCCGAATTCGTTGCGCTGCATGTTGAAGAGTTCGTTGCCGATCTTCGAGAGCGTGGCGCCCAGCATGGCCAGCAGGTTGGCGTACTCGGTGAAGCGGTCGCGCGCCGGCGCCCAGCTGATGGCGGGCGTGCCGAGGCCCAGCTTGTCGAGCATGAGGCGTTCCAGCTGCTCGGCCTTCGGGCCCAGCGACGCTTGGCTGCCCACGGCACCGGCCAGCATGCCCACCAGCACGCGCGGGGCCGCCTGCACCAGCCGCTCGTGATGGCGGCCCAGCTCGTCGAGCCACACCGCGCACTTGTGGCCGAAGGTGATGGGCAGGGCCTGCACGCCGTGCGTGCGGCCGGCCATCGGAACGTCGCGGTGAGTGGTCGCGAGGCGGGCGAGCTCCTTGCCGACCGCCTTGATGTCGCGCAGCGCCACGGCGTGAAACTCCTTGAGCTGCAGCGCCACGCCGGTGTCCACCACGTCCTGCGTGGTGGCGCCGTAGTGCACCCACTCGCCGTTCTCCTTCGAGCAGCGCGACTGCAGCTGCTTCAGCGCGGGCACCAGCGAGTGCTTGATGCGGCGGATCTCGACCGACATCGCGCCGATGTCGATGTTCTCCACCTGCGCCTGCATGGCGATTTCGCGCGCGGCGGCTGGCGGGATGATGCTCAGCTCGGCCTGCGCGGCGGCCAGCGCGGCTTCGAAGTCGAGCCACTTCTGCACGCGGTTCTCCTCGCCGAAGATCCGGCGCAGTTCGTCGGTGCCCCACAGATGCTGGAGCGATTGCATGTCGAATACGGAAACTGGCATTTGAGTCCTGAAGTGCTAGAGGGAAGAAGGGCGTGGGGTGGCGACGGGCAGGGGCAACACGCGCCCCGGATTGAAGGTGTTCGCGGGGTCGAGCGCATGTTTGATGCGCGCCATCAGTTCCAGCGCGACGGGCTGCTTGTATTGCAGGAAGGCGCCCTGCTTGAGACGCCCGATGCCGTGCTCGGCGGAGATCGAGCCCTGCATGCGCGCAGTGATCGCATGCACCACGTCGTGCACGGCTTCCTCGCGCGCGCGGAATTCCGCGTCGGGCATGCCGGGCGGCTTGCTCTGGTTGTAGTGAAGGTTGCCGTCGCCCACGTGGCCGAAACAGACCACGCGAATGCCGGGAAGCAGGCCTTCCAGCGCGGCGCCGGCTTCGGCGATGAATTCAGGGATGCGCGACACGGCGACGGAGATGTCGTGCTTGATCGACGGTCCGTCGAGTCGTTGGGCCTCGGGCACGTGTTCGCGCAGAGCCCACAGTGCGTGGGCCTGCTGGCCGGACGCGGCGAGCACCGCATCGAGCACGAGGCCTTGCTCCATCGCGCCGGCCAGTGCGTCTTCCACCGCGGGCGTCGGGTCGAGCAGGGCGGAGGTCTCGGAAACGTCGAACAGCACGGCCCAGGCGTGCTCGCCCGCCAGCGGGTCGCGCATGCCGGGCGTGCCGTGCGCGAGCACCTGGGCCAGCGCCTCGCGTCCGATCAACTCGAAGGCCGTTACCCGTTCGCCGACGGCGTCGCCCAGGCGGGCCAGCAGTTGCACCGCTGCCTGCGGATCGCGCACGGCCACCCAGCCGGTGACGACCTTGTCCGGCCTTGCATGGAGCTTGAAAGTGGCCGCCGTCACGATGCCGAGCGTGCCTTCGCCGCCGATGAACAGCTGCTTCAGGTCGTAGCCGGTGTTGTCCTTGCGCAGTGCTCCCGATGCGTCGAGCACGCGACCGTCCGCCAGCACGACCTCGATGCCCAGGGTCAGGTCGCGCGTGTTGCCGTAGCGCAGCACCTGTTCGCCGCCGGCGTTGGTCGAGACCACGCCGCCGACGGTGGCGCTGCCTTCGGACGCCAGCGAGAGGGGAAACAGCCGGCCGGCGGCGGCAGCGGCTTCCTGCGCCGCGAGCACGGTGCAGCCGGCTTCCAGGGTCATGCTGTTGTCGAGCGGGTCCACATGGCGCACCCTGGTCATGCGGTCGAGGCTCAGCACGATTTCGCGGCTCGATGCGTCCGGCGTGGAGCCACCTACCAGTCCCGTGTTGCCGCCCTGCGGCACCACGGGAACTCCCCGTGCCGCGCACATCGCGACCACGCGCGAAACCTCTTCGGTGCTTGCCGGCCGTACGACGGCGCGCGCGGTGCCAGGGTAGTTGCGGCGCCAGTCGCTGACGTAGCGCGCCGTGGATGCGTCGTCAGTGAGCACATGGGCTGCGCCGGTGATGGCACGGAGCTCTTCGACGAATGGGTCGGCAGGTTTCGACATGGATTGCGCGGTTCCGCGATGGCTGCGCCGCGGGGCGGCTGGTTGTCTCTTCGTTTTCTCGTTTGTTTCAATGAATAAAACAAACTTCAATAAATGAAACTGTAGGATCGCAGGAGGCAACTGTCAACCCGGATAATCCGCAGCCCGGAGCGCCCACCATGAAAAATCAAGAAATCGATACCGCAGCGTCCGTCGGACCCAAGCCTCCCGCCGGCGTGCTGGAGCGGGGCATTTCCATCCTCGAGTGCTTCAGCGAAGACCGGCTGCGCATGTCCCTGCGCGAGCTGGCCGAGAGCACGGGCCTGGACAAGGCCACGCTGCTGCGGCTGCTCGGCGTGCTGACGCGCGCCCGGATGATTCACCGCTTCGAAAGCGGCAGCTACGCGCCCGGTCCGGCGCTGCTGCACATGGGCATGCTCTACCGCAGCACCTTCGACCTCGGCACGCGGCTGCAGCCGGTGCTGCACGAGGTGATGCGGCAGACCGGCGAGACGGTGGCCTTCTACATCCGCAGCGGGGAAGAGCGCGTGTGCCTCTACCGCGAGAACACGGCCAGGGAGGTGCGCCACCACGTCGAGGTGGGAACGCGCATTCCGCTCGCCGCCGGTGGCTCCTCGGCCCACATACTCCTGGCCTTCACCGGCGGCACTACCGAGCATCAGGCCGAGATCGACGCGAAGGGCTATGCGATGACGCGCGCCGAACGCGTCGCCGAGATGGCATCGGTCGCGCTTCCGGTATTCGACGGCGACGGCACCTTTCTCGGGGCGCTGGTGGTCATCGGCCTGGCGTCGCGCCACAGCGTGGCAGCCCAGCGCAAGGCCGCGGAGATCGTGCGGCACGAACTGGCCCTGCAGGGGTTCGCCAGCAAGGCCCCGAGCGGCTGGAGGCCGGTGCTGCAGGCCTGACGCCGACGCCGGGCACGGTCAGTGGCCGAAGAGCCCGGCCGCCGGCAGGCATCGTTCGCCGTCCTGCGATGCATCCGCGAAGGTGGCGCACCAGTCGGCGATCCGCGTGGCTTGCGCATCGGTCATCGCCGGCACGAATGCGCGCATGCGTGCCTGCAGCTGCGGCCAGTCGAAAGGATCTTCCGGGTCTCCGCGGCGCAGTTCGCGCAATGCGCTGAAGCTGCGTCCGTCCTTCATCGTGATGGTCACGCGCGCGGGACGCTTCTGCGGAAAGGCCTGTTGGAAGCCGTCGTCCGTCGCCACGCGCACGCGCTCGGCCAACGCCAGCAGCGTCGGCGAGTGCAGGTCGGGCGTTTCCATGTCTTCGATGCCCAGCCGGCCGCTCGACAGCAGGGTGGCCATCACGTAGCGCAGGCAGAAGGCGGTCTCCGCCGCCTTGGACGGCCAGTGCACGCCGGCGATCTTCAGCGCGTGGGGAAAGATGGTCACGTCCACCGACTCGATTTCCTGCGACGCGGGGCTGTGCCTGTCCATGATTTCGCGTGTGGCATCCAGCGGCGTGAAGAGCTGGGCGCAGCAGGGCCAGGCCTTGATGGTGGCGGTGTTCAGCCGTTCAGGGGCGTCGAGATCGCCGTCCAGGGCGGCCAGCGGGCCGTCTCCCTGCAAGAGCGCGTAGAGGCCGCGCCGACCGGTGACGAAGGCGCGCGCGCCGGGGAATCCCGCCTGCGCGGCCCATGCGGCCATCATGCCGTTGCGCACCGCAAAGGCCGGGTGCAGCGACTTCGACTCGTGCGCCTCGTCGTCCACCAGTTGCCACAAGCCGGCGGATTGAGTCGCTGCGATCCCCATCGCGTGGTGCAGCTGCGCTTGCGGCAAGCCCAGCGCAACCGCGCTCGCGGCCGCCGCGCCTACGCAGCCGGCCGTGGCTGTGGCATGAAAGCTGGCGGCATGGCGGGTGCCCAGCGCTTCGCCGACACGCAGCGCCACCTCGTAGCCGGCAATGATCGCGTCGGCCGCTCGTCGTTTGGGCAGCGGCTGTGCCGCGGCCAGAGCCATCACCGGCGAGATGGCGACCACCCCCGGGTGCAGCATCGCGGCCCGGTGCGCGTCGTCGATCTCGCGCAGGTGAGCGATGCCGGCGTTGGCGAAGCCCGCAGCCAGCGGCTGCAGCGGGTCGCCGCCGAAGACCGAGGCCGGCCCGTGCCCCGGCATGCCGGCAGCCGCTAGACGTTGCAGCGCGGCGGCGCCTTGCGTGTCGATCGCGGCCCATCCGGCGGTGAACCAGTCGAGCAGGGCCTGGGCCAGCCGGTCTCGAGTCGCTTGGGCAACAGGGCGGTCCTGCAGGGCAACGAGGTGTGCCGCCAGGGCCGATTCCGGGTTTCGGGTCATATAATTTATTTTGTTCAATGAAATGTCTTTCATTATATGAACCAAGCTTCGCTGACGATCGAGCCTTTCTTCGACCGCGCAACCTCGACCTTTTCCTACCTGGTCGATGACGGCGCGGGCTCCTGCGCGGTCATCGACCCGGTGATGGGCTACCAGGCGAATTCGGGGCGGACCGACCCTGCTCCGGCGGAAGCTGTGGCCGAGGTGATCGTCCGGCGCGGATTGACCGTGCAGTGGCTGCTGGAGACGCATGCGCATGCCGATCACCTGTCGGGGGCGCCATATCTGCGGCAGCGCTTCGGCGGCACGCTGGCCGTGGGCAGCGGCATCACCGCAGTGCAGCGCGTGTTCCGGGGCGTCTTCAACGCCGAAGATCTTGCGGTCGACGGTTCGCAGTTCCAGCATCTGTTCGCCGACGGCGAGGCATTCCGCATAGGGCGGCTGCGGGCCAGGGCCCTTCATGTATCCGGCCACACGCCTGCCGACGTGGCCTATCTCGTCGAGGACCCGGCCGGCGGGCCTGCGGCGGTGTTCGTGGGAGACACGCTGTTCATGCCCGACGCAGGCACGGCGCGCTGCGACTTTCCCGGCGGCGATGCACGCGAGCTCTATCGCTCCATACAGCGGCTGCTCGCACTGCCCGGCGACACCCGTCTCTACCTCTGCCACGACTACCCGCCCGCCTCGCGCGAGCCGACCTCCAGCACCACCGTGGCCGCGCAGAGGGAAGGCAACATCCATGTGCGCGACGGCATCGGCGAAGAGGAATTCGTGGCCCTTCGTCGCGCGCGCGATGCCACGCTGGCGATGCCTGCCTTGATGCTGCCTTCGGTCCAGGTCAACGTCCGCGCCGGGAGCCTCCCGCCCGCCGAGGCCAACGGCGTTGCCTACCTGAAGATCCCCGTCGATCGCCTGTAGTTGCCCGGCGCGGGCTTGCGCTCAAGCCGCCTGAGCCTCGCGCCGCAGCGGCAGCCACAGCACGAACCGCGTCCCCGTCGGCCGCGATTCCCAGCTGACGGTGCCGTGGATCGACCGCGCGCGCCGCCGCTGGTTCTGCAGGCCCCGGCCCGATGACGAGGACATCGCCTTGTCGATGTCGAAGCCCTGTCCGTTGTCTTCGATCGTCACTTGCACGCCGGCGTCGTGCAGCGAGGTTGCCACGCGTATCTCCGTCGCGCGCGTGTGCCGCAGGATGTTCGAGATGCTCTCCTGCACGATGCGCAGGATGTGCAGCGCGCTCGACGGGTCGAGCCATTCCAGCGCGGGCAGCTCCCGCACTTCCCAGCGCAGCGAGACGCCCGTGCCTTCGAGCCGCGGTTCCAGCCTGTAGCGCAGCGTGGCCAGCAGCAGGAGCAGGTCGGCCTCGATAGGCTCCAGCGAATCGAGCGTGAGCTTCAGGTCGTCGAGACAGCTCTTGAGGATCTGCGACACCTTGTCGTCGCTCATGCCGCCGCCCTCGACGGAGCGGATCGCGCTGATGAGCGACGAGCCCAGTCCGTCGTGCATGTCCTGCATCAGGCGCTGGCGTTCGTCGCTGATGGTCTGCAGGCGCTCGATCTCGCGCAGCCGGCGGTGGCTGACTTCGAGCTCGGCCTCGCGCTTCTGCAGGCGCTGCGCGAGGCTGGCGTTGAGCTGCTCGACTTCGCCGATGGCGTGCATGTAGCGGCGGTACATCAGCACGCCGAACACGCTGAAGGTGACGGCGTTGGTGTACGCGCCCAGGTACCAGCCTTCGGGGCTGATGAAGTTGTTCTGCAGCAGCCAGTCGGTGATGCCCAGACGCACGCAGATGCCGATGCCCGCGGCCACCAGCCGGCCCTCGGTGGAGCGGCGCCATGCGCTGACGCCGCCGACGAGGCAGACCGCGGTGCCCATGAGTGCGGCGATCGCGTAGATCAGCGGCGTCACCTGCGGCGTGTTCTGCACGATGGCCAGGCCGGGCACCGTGACGATTCCGACAGCAGTGGTCGCCACGACCACGCCCCGGGTGAGCCACTTGAGTTGCCGGCCGTGCAACTGGCGCAGGAAGAAGTGCACGACCATCACCAGCCAGAAGAGCGAATTGACGGTCAGCCATGCGAACCAGTCGTTGACGACCGGCAGGCTCACGTAGAAATGCAGCCCGCGCATGAAGGAGGTGGCGGCGAGGTTGAAGAAGAGCAGGTAGCCCGTCTCGTCGCGGCGCCTGAACCACACGAACAGGGCGAACACGCCCACCGCCATGAAGGCCGCGCCCAGCATCGCGGGAAGCTCCTGCTGCAGCCACTGGCGCATGCCGTGGCGACCTCTCAGCGCGTCGACCGGGCCGAGCCACAGAGACGACAGCGCCACCTGCGCGCCGCGCGTGTGTTCGAGGCGAAGGAGGATCTCGGTGGGCGGGGTGTTGCCGGCGCCGCTGTCGTCGAGCTGGACCCACAGCGGTGTGCGGGTGCTGTTCCACAGCGGGCCCGACTGCTGCGCGCGATGGACCAGCCGGCCGTCGACGTAGACCGCGATGGTCCCGTCGGTCTTGATGCGTGCGCCGTACAGCGCCAGCGGCCCGGAGCCGGCTGGCAGGCCACGGGTGCCCAGCCTGATCCAGGTGGTGCGTGTCGTGTTGGTCGAGGTGTTCTCTGCCTGGCGCAGCAGCGCGATGGGAAGGGCCAGCGGCAAGTCGACCTGCTTCCAGCTGTCGGGCAGGGCATGGCTGTCCTGCCTGGGCGGCGGTGCGCTGAAGCCCGATGCGTCGTCGACCTGCCAGTCCGCCCGCGTCAGGTGCAGCAGGCCATCGGATTGCCGCAAGCCGGTCGCGCCCACCAGGAAGACGCCGATGACACCCAGCAGCGCCATCGAAAGGACGAGCACCACGTTGGCGAAGAAGGGCGCGGGACGGTAGTTCAAGAAATGCAGGAGCAGGAGGCGCGTCCGAAGCCGACGCGCAAGCATGTAACCTATTTTCTCACTTTGTAACCATCTGGGCGGTGTCTTGCTTCCTTGGGGTTTTCATCGTGGCGGACGCTGCGACAGGATCCACTGCGACAGGACCTGTGCGTCGGCCTCCGAAACCTGCGTCTGCCGGGGCATGATCACGCGGCCCCAGGTGCCCACGCTGCCGTCGCGGATCTTCCCGGCGAGGCGCGCCGCCGCTTCCCCGTCGCCGCGATAGCGCTCGGCGATCTGCGCGAAGCCCGGGCCGACCTGCTTGTGGACGAGGCCGTGGCAGGCCAGGCAGGCGTTCTTGCGGGCCAGGTCCACGGGCGTCGTTTGGGCCATTGCCGTGGCGGGGTGGATCGCCAGCGCGATGGCCAGCGCACTGCCCGTGAATGCGAAAAGGAACTTGCCGGGGGTCTCGATCTTCATGTGGCGGGATGACTTCTGCCGGGGCATCGTCGCACAGCGGGCAGGCTGCGCCGGTCGTCGTGCATTCACGACAAGGTGATTCAAGAGTAACTATATGTATGGTTAAATCCCCGCAACTATCGCGAAGAAGACGAGGGATTGCATGAAGCTGTTGCTGAGCATTGCGTTCGCCGCCGTGGCCCTGGCCGGTTGCGCCAGCGCACCGACCACACCCACCGAGCCCGGAACGGGCACCGGCACTTCCTATGTGCCCATGGTCGCCATGGAAGGCGTGGACAAGGTGCGCTACGACAACGACGTTGCCGATTGCCGCACGGCCGCCAACCGCATCTCGGCACGCAGCGATACCGGCGACGCCATGTGGGGCGCGCTGGGGCTGGGCCTGATCACGGTGCACGGGCAGGGCATCGTGGCCGCGGCGTCGTACACCGGCATCACCGCCGCCATCATCGACTGGAACGGCCGCCCCAGCCCTGAGCTGATTGCCGAGCACCAGCAGATCGCCATCGTGCATTGCATGGCCAAGCGCGGCTATCGCAACCTCGACCCCAACGTGCGCGACTCGTTCTACGGCAACACCTTCGACCCGGGCGTCATCGTGAAGCCGCGCCGCACGGGTGTCGACACCTACAACGTCGAAACGCTGGCCAAGGCCGGCCGCTGCAACCTGCAGCCGCGCGCCGAACTCACGGCCAAGGGCCCCGGCTACGAAACCTACAACGTGCCTTGCGACAACGGCGGAACCTGGGCGGTGCGCTGCGAGTTCGGCAAGTGCCGCGTGCTGGCGCAGGCGGTCATCCGCCGCTCCTGATTCCCGGGCCGGGCTGCCTCGCCAGCCCCAGGCTCACTTGACGATCATTCCCTTGAGCGCCGGGTCCGGCGGCGGGGCCTTGAGCTTCATCTGGCGCATCGTCTTCACCAGCAGCTGGGCGATCATCACGTTGCGGTGCCGCTTGCTGTTGGCGGGCACCACGTACCACGGCGCATGCTCCGTCGACGTGGCAGCCAGCGCGTTCTGGTAAGCCTGCTGGTAGGCGCTCCACTTGGTGCGCACTTCCAGGTCGTCCATGCTGAACTTCCATTGCTTGCCGGGCGTGTCGATGCGCGCTTGCAGGCGCTCGCGCTGCTCGTCCTTGTCGATGTGCAGCATGCACTTGACGACCACCGTGCCGGTCTCGGTAAGCAGCCGCTCGAAGTCGTTGATCTGCGCGTATCGGCGCTTCGTCTCGGCCTTGTCGATCCAGCCTTCGACCACGGGCACCAGTACGTCCTCGTAGTGGCTGCGGTTCCACACCATGATCTCGCCGGTGCGCGGCACGGCGGCGTGGCAGCGCCAGAGGTAGTCGCGCGCGCGTTCGTCCACGGTCGGCGCCTTGAAGGCCGTCACGCGCACGCCCAGCGGCGAGGTGCGCGAGAACACCCAGCGCACCGTGCCGTCCTTGCCGCTGGTGTCCATGCCCTGCAGCACCAGCAGCAGCTTGCGCCGGCCTTCGGCGTTCAGCAGGTCCTGCAGTTCGTCGAGCTCGACCGCCAGCGCGTCGACCTCGGTCCGCTGCGAGGCTTCGTCGCCTTCGCAGAAGGGCGTGTCGCCAGGGTCGATGTGCGAGAGCTTGAACTTGCCGCCGACGCGGTATTTCTTGAAGCTGGCCATGAAGCGGGACTCCGTGAAGAACAACGAAGCCGACAGCGTAAGCGATCGGACCCGGCGGATGGTCGTCAGCGCCCGTCGTCTTCGGGAGGCAGCGAGGCGCTCCAGCGGCTGTCCCAGTCGGCGTGCTGGCGCACCGCGCCGTCGAGCTCGCGCCTGTCGCGCTTGGTGGGGCGGCCCTGTTCGATGGCCAGCGCGGGCTCGCTGCCCACGCGGCGCATCTCGCGGAAGGCGGCCTGCGCTGCCAGGCTCTCTGCGGTTTCCTCGTAGAGCTGCTGCGCGACCGGCGCTGGCCCGCGCTGTCCGCTGAGGCCGCGTACCGTCACGGTCCGTGTCAGCGGGCCCATGCGCATGGCGACGGTATCTCCCGCCTTGACCTCGCGCGAAGCCTTGGCGACGTCGCCGTTCACCTGCACGCGGTTCTTGCCGATTTCCTCCGCGGCCAGCGAGCGCGTCTTGAAGAAGCGGGCGGCCCAGAGCCATTTGTCGATGCGCAGACGGTCCATGGATGTCTGAAAGTGGAGGTCAGGAATTGTGCCCCGAGACGGCCTGCCAGAGTGGCAGGCGCACGACCGCGTCCAGCCCGATCACCCGGGCGGCGCCGTCCGTCGGGCCCGGTGCGTCTGGCGCGGTGCGGTTGTCGAGGCTGATGCGCCCGTCCAGCGCAAGCACGATCTCGCGGCAGATCGCCAGCCCCAGCCCCGAGCCGCTCGACGTGCTACCCGCCGCGAAGGGCGCGAACAGGCGCTGCCGCAGCTTGGGCGAGATGCCGGGGCCGCCGTCGCGCACCACGAGCACGGCATCCGGGCCTTCCGTGCGCACCGTCACCGACAGCGCGGCACCCGGCGGACTCTGCTTGATCGCGTTGTGCAGCAGGTTGCGCGTGAGTTCCTGCAGCATCCACTGGTGGGCGCGCACCGGCACGGGCTCGTCGATGGCGAGTTCGAAGTCGAGCGCCTTGTCGGCCACCAGCGGCGAGAGGTCGAGCGCGATGTTCCGCGCCACCTCGCCGAGGTCGAGCGTCACCGATTCCGGCTGCTGCCGCAGCTGCTCCACCTTGGCGAGCGACAGCATCTGGTTGGCCAGTGTGGTCGCGCGGTCCACGGTGCCGCTGATCTCGCCCAGTGCCTGTTCGGGCGCCACGTCGCCGCGCTGCGCCGACTGCACCTGTGCCTTCAGCACCGCCAGCGGCGTGCGCAGCTGATGCGCGCTGTCGCGCACGAAGCGCTTCTGGTGATCGAGCAGCCGCTGCAGCCGGCCCATGACCTGCGTGGTGGCGTCGATCAGCGGGCGCAGCTCGCGCGGCGCGTCGGGCGCGTCGATGGGCGAGAAGTCGTCGGCCTGGCGTTTCTCGATGGCTTCGCCCAGCTCGCGCACCGGCCGCGTGGCGCGCTGCACCACGAACACCGTGACCAGCGCGATCACGCCCATCAGCAGCAGCTGGCGCCACAGCGTGTCGATGAGCAGCTTGCGCGCCAGCGTCTCGCGCAGCTCCAGCGTCTCGGCCACCTGCACCACCGCCATGCCGCGGCCGCGCGCACTGGCCACCGGCTGCAGCAGCACCGCCACGCGCACCGGCTGGTTGCGGAACTGCGCGTCATAGAAGTCGACCAGCGCCGCGTAGGCACTGCGGTCGGGGATGCGGCCGCGCCAGAAGGGCAGCTCGGCAAAGCCCGAGATCATTTCGCCGTCGAGCGCCGAGACCCGGTAGAACAGCCGGCTGCGGTTGTCGGCCTCGAAGGCTTCCAGCGCGGAGTAGGGCACGATGGCGCGCAGCCGCGCCATGTCGTCGTAGCCCTCCACGTCGAGCTGCTCGCCGATGGTCTTGGCCGATGCGAGCAGGGTGCGGTCGTAGGCCGTGGTGGCAGCAGCCATGCTCTGGCGGTACAGGCTCACGCTGTTGATCACGATGAACACGGCAATCGGCGCGAGGATGCCGAGCAGCAGCCTGGCGCGAAGCGAGATCGCACGGGTCATGGAGTTGACTTGCAGGTCGGGAAACGCCGCGGAACCGGGTTTGCCGGGCCGTAGGCGTTGCCCCCTGCAAGGGGGTTGGCGAAGCGACACGAAGTGCGCGAAGCCTGGGGGTGGATCATGTTTCAGGGCGAAGCAGATAGCCCAGCCCGCGCATCGTCATCAGCACCGCGCCGGTGCCCACGAGCTTCTTGCGCAGCCGGTACACCACCACCTCGATGGCCTCGTACTGCACGTTGGCCTCGCCCGGGAACACCAGTTCGAACAGGCGTTCCTTGGTCACGGCATGGCCGGGCTTCATCATCAGCGCCTTCAGCAGCGCCAGTTCGCGCGGCGTTAGTTCGAGCAGCTCGGCGCGGTTGTAGATGGCGCCGTTGTCGGGCTCGAAGCGCAGCCCGCCGATTTCCTGCGGGTTCAGCCCCGCGTCCTGCCCGGCAACACCGTGGCTGCGCCGGCGCAGGGCCCGGATGCGGGCCTCGAGCTCGTCGAGGTCGAAGGGCTTGGGCAGGTAGTCGTCGGCGCCGGCGTTCAGGCCGACGATGCGGTCGCCGACCGTGCCGCGCGCCGTCAGCAGCAGCACCGGCGTGCGCAGGCCCTCGGCGCGGGCCTGGGCCAGCACCTGCAGGCCGTCGATGTTGGGCAGGCTCAGGTCGAGGGCGACCACGTCGGGCTCGATGGCGCGCCATTGCGCGACGGCCTCGGCACCGTCGCCGCAGACGCGCACATCGATCCGCCGGCGCCCGAGGGTGCGCTGCAGGGTGATTTGCATCGAGGGGTCGTCTTCGACCAGCAGCAGCTTCATACGGTGGGGGCGGGAGTGCGTACTTTGGTGTTTTCCCCAGTCTGGCGGACAGCCAACTGACAGCGGGGCGGCGCATGATAGCGCTCAGCTCCAAGTCAGCTACCTTTCAAATTCCTTCCAATCCAGGAGACACGCATGCGTCGCGACACCTTTCTGAAGTCACTGGCCGCACTGGCCGCCGCCGGGGCCCTGCCACTGTCCGCGCGGGCTGGCGCCAACGTCAAGATGATGATCCCGGCCAACCCGGGCGGCGGCTGGGACACCACCGGCCGTGCACTGGGCAAGGCGCTCAGCGACGCCAAGGTGGCCGACACCGTCACCTACGACAACAAGGGCGGCGCCGCCGGCGCGCTGGGCCTGGCCCAGTTCGTGAACGGCTCCAAGGGCGACGCGAACGCGCTGATGGTCACGGGCTCGGTCATGCTGGGCGGCATCATCACCGGCAAGCCGCCGGTCAACCTGTCGCAGGCCACGCCCATCGCGCGCCTGACCACCGAATACAACGTGTTCGTGCTGCCGGCCAACTCGCCGTTCAAGACCATGAAGGACGTGGTCGAGCAGCTCAAGAAGGACCCGGGCAGCGTCAAGTGGGGCGGCGGCTCGCGCGGCTCCACCGAGCACATCGCCGCGGCCATGATTGCGCAGAAGGTCGGCGCCGATCCGTCCAAGATCAACTACGTGGCCTTCCGTGGGGGCGGTGAGGCCACCGCCGCCATCCTGGGTGGCAACGTGACCATCGGCGGCAGCGGCTACAGCGAGTTCGCCGAGTACATCGCCGCCGGCAAGATGAAGCCCATCGCCGTCACCTCCGGCCAGCGCCTGCCGGGCGTGAACGTGCCCACGCTGAAGGAACAGGGCATCGACGTCGAGATCGGCAACTGGCGCGGCGTATACGGCGCCCCCGGCATCTCGGCCGAGCAGCGCAAGGCGCTGACCGACATGGTGCTGGCCGCCATGAAGAGCCCGTCGTGGGCCGAGTCGCTCAAGAAGAACGACTGGACCCCGGCCGTGCTGTCGGGCGAGGCTTTTGCCAAGTTCGTCGACGACGACTTCGCGAGCCTGCGCGCCATCATGGCCAAGTCCGGCATGGTCTGAACTTGGCTCGCCCCCAGGCTGCGCGCACTTCGTGTCGCTCCGCCTTCCCCCTACCGGGGGCAACACCTGAGGCCCGGCAGAGCCGGTTCCTCGGTGTTCCTGGAAGGGGGCTTCTCGTACCCCGACACCGGGAGAAAAAATGACAACTCCAGAATCCTCGGCCCCGCCGCAACCCGCGGTCACCTGGCCGCAAACCCTCGTCGGCGCCGGCGTGCTGCTGACCGGCATTGCGCTGGCCTTCGGTGCCATCGGCATTTCCTCCGATGCCGGCTACGGCGGCGTCGGCCCCAACTTCCTGCCCTGGCTGGTGTCCGTGGTGCTCGTGCTGTGCGGCGCCTGGATCCTTTGGGAGGCGCGCACCGGCGGCTTCCGCGAGCTCGACGCTCCCTCGGGTGCCGAGCACGCCTACTGGCCCGGCTTCGTCTGGGTGTCGGCGGGCCTGCTGCTCAATGCGGCGCTCATCACCACGCTTGGCTTCATCCTGAGCTGCACGCTGTGCTACGTGCTGGCCGTGCAGGGGCTGCGCCGCGCGAGCGGGCAGGCCGGCGTCAATTCGCCGCGCACCTGGCTCACCGACTTCATCGCCGGCGCGGTGATCTCCGCACCCGTGTTCTGGACGTTCACGCAATTCCTGGCCATCAACCTGCCTGGACTCACTTCGACCGGGTGGATCTGACATGGAAATCTTCAACGCACTCATGGCGGGCTTCGCGGCCGCCATCACTCCCGTCAATCTGCTCTGGTGCCTGGTCGGCTGTGCCCTGGGCACGGCCGTGGGCGTGCTGCCCGGCATCGGCCCGGCCGTGGCGGTGGCCATGCTGTTGCCCATCACCGGCAAGGTCGACATCACGGCCTCGATGATCTTCTTCTCGGGCATCTACTACGGCGCCATGTACGGCGGCTCGACCACTTCCATCCTGCTGAACACGCCCGGCGAAACCGCCAGCATGGTGACGGCGATGGAGGGCAACAAGATGGCCAAGAGCGGACGCGCGGGCGCCGCGCTCGCCACGGCCGCCATCGGCTCCTTCGTGGCCGGCACCATCGCCACCGTCATCGTCACGCTGTTCGCGCCCTTCGTGGCGGAGTTCGCGGTCAAGCTCGGCCCGCCCGAATATTTCCTGCTGATGCTGCTGGCCTTCACCACGGTGAGCGCGGTGCTCGGCAAGAGCACGCTGCGCGGCATGACGGCGCTGTTCGTCGGCCTCGCGGCCGGCTGCAGCGGCCTCGACCAGATCTCGGGCCAGGGCCGCTACACCGGCGGCATTCCCGAGCTGCTCGACGGCATCGAGATCGTGCTCGTGGCCGTGGGCCTGTTCGCCGTGGCTGAAGTGCTGTACGCCGTGCTGTATGAAGGCAAGGTGGTCGAGGGCCAGAACAAGCTCAGTCGCGTGCACATGACGAAGCGCGACTGGAAGCGCTCGATTCCCGCCTGGCTGCGCGGCACCGCCATCGGCACGCCCTTCGGTTGCATTCCGGCCGGCGGTACCGAGATTCCGACCTTCCTGAGCTACGCGACCGAGAAGAAGCTGGCCAAGGACAAGGAAGCCAAGGCCGAGTTCGGCACCACCGGCGCCATCGAAGGCGTGGCAGGCCCCGAAGCCGCCAACAATGCCACGGTGACGGCCGCGCTGATCCCGCTGCTCACGCTGGGCATTCCCACCTCGAACACCACCGCCATCCTGTTGGGCGCGTTCCAGAACTACGGCATCCAGCCGGGCCCGCAGCTCTTCACCACCTCGGCCGCGCTGGTCTGGGCGCTGATCGCCTCGCTCTACATCGGCAACGTGATGCTGCTGGTGCTGAACCTGCCGATGGTCGGCCTGTGGGTCAAGCTGCTGAAGATTCCGAAGCCCCAGCTCTACGCCGGCATCCTGATCTTCGCGACGGTGGGTGCCTACGGCATGCGCCAGAGCGCGTTCGACCTGTTCCTGCTGTACGCCATCGGACTGCTGGGCGTGGTGATGCGCCGCTTCGACTTCCCGACGGCCCCCGTGGTGGTCGGCATGATCCTAGGCCCGCTCGCCGAAGCGCAGCTGCGCAACGCGATGTCGATCGGCGAGGGCAGCGCGGCGGTGTTCTTCCAGCGCCCGATGTCGATCACGCTGGTCGTCATCGTGGTGGCCGTGCTGATTCTTCCGCGCCTTGCAAAGCGCATGAGCGAACGCAAGCTGCAGAGGCTGGCGCAGCTGGACGCCTGAGCTTCCTCGAAGCCCGCTTCGGTGGGCTCAAGCAAAAGAAGCTGCGGCATTGCCGCAGCTTTTTTCATTTCCGACGGGGCGTTCTACCGTCCCGCCGCAGGGGTCTCGACCAGGTCGTCGTCGATGTGCGGATCGGCCGGCTGCCCGCGCAGCTTGCGCACGGTGCGCCTGATCCAGTGCTCGATGTCGTCGATGTAGGTGAACACGGCAGGCACCACCAGCAGGCTCAGCACGGTGGAGGTGATCAGCCCGCCGATCACGGCCATCGCCATCGGCGAACGGAAGCTCGAATCCGCGGTGCCGAAGCCCACCGCGATCGGCAGCATGCCGGCGCCCATGGCCAGCGTGGTCATGATGATGGGCCGCGCGCGCTTGTGGCAGGCGTCGCGCAGCGCGTCCCAGCGGTTCATGCCGTGGTCGCGGCGCGCCACGATGGCGTACTCCACCAGAAGAATCGAGTTCTTGGTGGCGATGCCCATGAGCATGATGAGCCCGATCAGCGACGGCATCGACAGCGCCTTCTGCCCGATCAGCAGCCCCACGAACGCGCCGCCCAGTGCCAGCGGCAGCGCGCACAGGATGGTCACCGGGTGCAGGAAGTCCTTGAACAGCAGCACCAGCACGATGTAGATGCACAGCACGCCCGTGAGCATGGCCAGGCCGAAGCTGGCGAACAGCTCGGTCATGACTTCCGCGTCGCCGATCTCGGCGATGCGCACGCCCGGCGGCAGGTTCACGATCGACGGCAGCTTCGTCACCGCGGCCTTGGCGTCGCCCAGGCCCACGCTCGAGAGTTCGATCTCGAAGTTCACGTTGCGCGAGCGGTCGTAGCGGTCGATCACGGCCGGGCCGCCTTCCATGCTGAGCGAGGCCACCTGGCTCAGCATGACCGGCCCGCGCGTGCCCGGCACCGAGAGGCGCCCGAGCAGGTCGATGTCCTTGCGCGCCGAGTCTTCCAGCTTCACCACGATCGGCACCTGCCGCTGCGCGAGGTTGAGCTTGGCCAGCGACTGGTCGTAGTCGCCCAGCGTGGCCACGCGCAGCGTCTCGGCAATGGCGGCGCTGGTCACGCCCAGGTCGGCGGCGCGCGCGAAGTCGGGGCGCACGGCGATCTCGGGGCGGATCAGGCTCGCGGTGGAGGTGATGTTGCCAAGGCCGGGAATGGTGCGCAGGTCTTTTTCGACCGCGCTCGCCGCGCTGGACAGCGCCACCGGGTCTTCGCCCGTGAGCGCCAGGATGTACTTCTCGCCGGAGCCGCCCAGGCCCACCGTGCTGCGCACGCCGGGCAGCGTTTCGAGCGCGGTGCGGATCTGGTTCTCGATCACCTGCTTGCGCGGCCGGTCGCCGCGCGGGTCGAGCTTGATCGTGAGCGTGGCCTTGCGCGTCTCGGGCGTGCCGAAGTTGGCGAACGGATCGCCGCCCGCGCTGCCGCCGGCCACCGTGGTGTAGACGCTCTTCACATGCTGGATCTTCATCACGCGGTTGCGGATTTCCTCCGCTGCCGCGGTGGTCTGCGCCAACGTGGAGCCGGGCGCGAGCGAGAGGTAGATCTGCGTCTGCGAGTTGTCGTCAGCCGGAATGAAGCCGGTCTTGAGCAGCGGGATCATCGCCAGCGAACCGAAGAAGAAGAGGGTGGCCAGCACCATCGTCTTGAAGCGGTTGTGCGTGCTCCACGTCACCGCCTTCATGTACCAGCTGAGCCAGCCCGGCTCCTTCTCGGCGCCGACCACGGGCTTGAGCATGTAGGCGGCCATCATCGGCGTGAGTACCCGAGCCACCACCAGCGACGCGAACACCGCGAGCGATGCCGTCCAGCCGAACTGCTTGAAGAACTTGCCGGCCACGCCGCTCATGAAGGCCGTGGGCAGGAACACCGCGATCAGCGTGAAGGTGGTGGCGATCACCGCCAGCCCGATTTCGTCGGCCGCCTCCATCGCCGCCTGGTAGGGCGTCTTGCCCATGCGCAGGTGGCGCACGATGTTCTCTACCTCCACGATGGCGTCGTCCACCAATATGCCCACCACCAGCGACAGCGCGAGCAGCGAGATCACGTTGACCGAGAAGCCCAGCAGGTGCATGCCGATGAAGGCCGGAATCACCGACATCGGCAGCGCAATGGCCGACACGAAGGTGGCGCGCCAGTCGCGCAGGAACAACCACACCACGATCACCGCGAGGATGGCGCCTTCGTACAGCAGGTGCAGCGAGCCGTTGTATTCCTCTTCCACCGGATCGACGAAGTTGAAGGCCTCGGTCAGCTCGATGTCGGGGCGCGCGGCGCGCATGTCGGCCAGCGCCTTCATCACCGCGTGGCCCACTTCGACTTCGCTGGCGCCGCGGCTGCGCGCCACCTCGAAGCCCACCACCGGCTTGCCGTTGAGCAGCGCGGCCGCGCGCGGCTCGGCGATGGTGTCGCTCACGCGCGCCACCTGGTCGAGGCGGACGCGGCGGCCGTCGCTCAGCACGATCTGCATGTCGGCGAGCTGGTCGGCCGACTTCACGGTGGCCATGGTGCGCACCGGCTGCTCGCTGCCACCCAGGTCGAAGCGGCCGCCCGCGCTTTCGGTCTGAACCTGGCGCAACTGGCGCGAGATGTCGGCGGCCGAGGCGCCCAGCGCCTGCAGCTTGCTCGGGTCGAGGTCGATGTGCACCTGGCGCGTGACGCCGCCCACGCGGTTCACCGCGCCCACGCCGGGCAGGGCCAGCAGCTTCTTCGTGACGTCGTTGTCGACGTACCAGCTCAACGCCTCGGCATCCATGGCGGAGGAGGCGATGGTGAAGGCCAGCACCGGCTGGGCCGCGAAGTCGAGCTTGGTGACGACCGGGTCGCGCACGTCGGCCGGCAGGTCGGCGCGCACGCGCTGCACTGCGGAGCGCACGTCGTCCACGGCTTCCTGCACCGGCTTCTCGAGCCGGAACTCGACGATCAGCGTGGCGGCGCCGTCCTGCACCTTGGTGGTGATGTGCTTCAGGCCCTGCACCGTGGCGATGGAGTTCTCGAGCTTGCGCGCGACATCGGTCTCCAGCTGCGAAGGCGCGGCGCCGGGCAGCGAGGCCGAGACCGTCACGGTCGGCAGGTCGATGTCCGGAAAGTTCTGCACCTTCATCGCGTTGAACGACAGCAACCCACCGAAGGTGAGCAGCACGAACAGCATCACCGCCGGAATCGGGTTGCGTATGGACCAGGCGGAAACGTTCATGGGCGTGTTCCTTTGATGAATTTCTGCGGCCGCTTACTTGGCCGTGGCTGCGGAGGCTGCCGACCTGGCCGGCTGCGCCGTGGGCGCTGGTGCATCCACCACGCGCACCAGGTCGCCGTCGTTGAGGAAGCCCGCGCCTTGCACCACCACCTGGGCGCCGTCGGGCAGCGCGCTGGTGATCTCGATGCGGTCGTTCAGGCGCCGGCCGATTTGCACCTTCAACTGCGCCACCTTGTTGTCGGGCTTGAGCAGGAAGACGTTGTTGAAGCCGTCGCGCGGCACGATGGATGCCTGCGGCACCGTCGGCGCCGTGCTGCGGCCCAGCTCGAAGTCGCCACGCGCGAACATGCCGGCCTTGATGCCGGTGTTCTGCTGCACGTTGGGCAGGTCGACATACACCAGCGCCGCGCGCGTCTGCGGATCGACCGTGGGCGCGACGCTGCGCACCTTGCCGCGCACCTGCGCGCCGCTGGCGCTCACCACGAAGGCGGTGGTGCCGACCGCGACGCGGCTCAGCTCGGCCGACGTCACTTCGGCACGCCATTCGAGCCGGCCCTGGCGGATCAGCCGGAACAGCTCTGTGCCGGCCGACACCACGCTGCCGACCGTGGCGGTGCGCGCCGAGATCACGCCGTCGTCGGGCGCCAGCACCTGGGTGTTGCGACCGCGTACCTGCTGCGCGGCCAGCACGGCTTCGGCAGCCTCGGCGCGCGCCTTGGCGGTCTGCTCGGTGGTCTGGTACTGGTTGATCTGCTGCTGGCTCAGCGCTCCCGTGGCCTGCAGCGTGCGGGCGCGCGCGGCATTGCCGGCGGCGTCGGCCGCCGTGGCACGGGCTTCCGCCAGCGAGGCGCGCGCCTGCGCGATGTCGGCCTGCACCGTTTCGGGCGAGAACACCGCGAGCACCTGGCCCTTCTTGACCACGTCGCCCACGTTCACGCGCACTTCGGCCAGCTTCAGGCCGTTGGATTCGGAGCCGACCACCGCCTCCTGCCAGGCGGCCACGTTGCCGTTGGCCGCGAGCGTGAGCATCAGCTCGGTGGCCTCGGGCCTGGCGACGGTGACGGTCAGTGCCGGCTTGGGTGAGGGCGCAGTGCCCTTGGCCCCGGCGGCGGATGCGGGCTGGGCCGCCTTGTCCGACGGCTTGCCGCCCGTCATGAAGAAGATCGCGGCGATGACGACGGCCAGCGCGATCAGCGCGATGGCGAGGGTGGAGCGCTTCATTGTTTTCATGGCGACGTCGCGACCTTGGTGGCCGGGGTGGTGGTCATAGATGACGATTCGAAAGAGGAGGGCGCCGGGGCCGACTGGCGGTTCCAGCCGCCGCCCATCGAGCGGTACAGCGCCACCCATGCCTCGGTGCGCTCGCGCTGCAGCGTGACGCGCGCGGTCTGCGCCGAGAACAGCGTGTGCCGCGAATCCTCCAGTTCGAACAGGCTGGCGAGGCCGCCGCTGTAGCGTGCCTGCGTGGCGTCGAAGGAGGCCTGGTAGTTCTTTACCGCGGCATCGGCATCGGCCGTGCGGGCGTTGGTGGCGTCGAGGTTGACCAGCGCCTCCTCGACTTCGCGCACGGCCTGCCGCACGTTCGAGCGGTAGAGCGACACGGCCTCGGCATAGCGGGCCTTGGCCGCCTCGGTGTTCGCCTTGCGCGAGCCGCCGTCGAGCAGCGGCACGGTGAGCGACAGCGGGCCCACCGTCCAGGTCTCGAGCGACTGGCGCACGCCGTCGACACGGTACTGCGTGCGGCCGATGGAGCCCGACAGGGTGAGCTTGGGGTAGCGCTCGGCCTCGGCCGAGCCCACGTCGGCGCTGGCGGAGGCCACGCCGAGTTCGGCTGCGTACACGTCGGGCCGCTGCGAGATCGCCTCGGCCGGCACGCTGGCGATGCTGCCGACGGCGGGCAGCGCGCGCTGCGCCGGCGCGGCCGCGAGCTTGCCTTCGAGCGTGGTCTCGTCGACGCCGCTGAGCGCGACCAGCGCCTTGCGCTGCACCGCGCACTGGGCGCGCTGCTGCGTGAGCCGGCCGGAGGCGTCCGAAGCGCTGGCGCGGGCAAGCGCGGCGTCGGCCGGTGCGGTGAAGCCGGCCTTTGCCGAGAGGTCGGTGAGCCGCGCGGTCTCGGAGCGCGAGCGCGCATCCGATTCGGACACACGCAGCTGTTGCTGGCACGCGCGCTCGGCAAAATAGGCGTTGGCCGTTTCGGCCGCCACCGCCACACGCGCGTCGTGCCACTTGGCGTTGGCGCTGCTCTGCTTGGCCTCGGCGGCGTCGCGGTCGGCGCGCAGGCGGCCGAACAGGTCGATCTCCCATTTCGACTGCAGGCCGGCCTGCAGCGTGGTGATCGGCGTGCTGGCCGAAAGGCTGCTGCTCGAACTGCTGCCGGAAGAAAAGCCCGAGGTGCCGCGGCTGGCGGATGCGGTGCCGTCGAGGCTGGGCAGCAGCGCGGCGCCGGTCTGCACGCGCGTGAAGCGCGCCTCGGCCACGCGCGCGGCGGCGCTCGCGACGTTGGGGCTCGCGGCTTCGGCGGCGGCGATCAGCTCGACCAGCAGCGGATCGTCGAGCTGGCTCCACCAGTTGGCCAGCGAAGCCAGCGAGCCGCCGTGGGGCAGGGGCGCATGCCATTGCGCGGGCACGGGTGCTTCCACCTGCGCCGGGGGGCGCGTCAACGCACAGCCGGAAAGGCCGACGCCGAGGCAGAGGGCCGTCATCAGATTCAGTCGGAGTTTTCTCTTCATTGCTTCTTCTGCTTTCTCTCGGCGCGCCTGCGGGCCGCCTCGACCTCGACCAGCGCCAGCGCGTAGCTCGTGAGCCGGTCTGCCCAGGCGTCGATGGCGCGCGGCGTGCGCAGCAGCGAGGGGCGGATCGCCTCGATGAAGTCCTGGCTCACGTAGAGCTGCATCGACAGCCCGGTGATCGCGAAGGTCAGGCGATGGATGTCGTCGTCGGCGCGCTCCACCTTCAGGTGGCGGCACAGCAGGTCGGCGATGGCGCGGTGCGGGCCCTTGATGTCGCGCTCCAGCTCCTCGGCCCAGCGGCTGGTGGGCTCCAGCATCTCGCGCATGTGCAGCTGGATGCATTGCCGCACGATCTCGCCCTGCTTGAGCGGGTCGAGCATCGACACCATGCACAGGCGCAGCGTGTCTTCGAGCGACTGGCCGGGCGCATTGCACGCGGCGATCAGGTCGCTGGAGTCGCCGCCCATCGGCTCGCTGAAGGTGGCCGCGTACAGCCCCTCCTTGTCGCCGAAGTAGTAGCTGATGGCCGAGATGTTGACCTCGGCCTCGCGGGCGATCTCGCGCGTGGAGGTCTTGGCGAACCCCTTCTGCGCGAAGAGCCGCAGCGCGGTGTGGAGCAGCCGGTGGCGGGCCTCGGCGCCATCGGCGCGCGGCGCGCGGCGCGGGGCCTGGGTGATCGGGTCTCTCGCGTTCATGGCCGGCATTACACCATGCATGAAATCAAACGATTGATTTACTTAAGGCTTGCTGAAGGGTTTTCTACGAGAACTCGTAGCCTGAGCGATTGCTGAAGACCGGCGGTGCCGGGCAGGCCTCGTTCGCAGGCGCGCTACGATCCCGCCATGCCCGCTGCCCCTGCCACCGCAACGCCCTCGCTGCCCCTCGATGCCGAGGGAATTCTCGCGCTCGCCGCGCGCTCGATGTTTCATTTGTTTTCGAGCATCAGCCAGGGCATGTTCCTGGTCGACAGCACCGGGCGCATCGTGTGGGTGAACGAGGGCTACCGGCGCTTTTTGCCGGCGCTTGGCTTCTCGTCCATCGACGAGTTCATGGGGCACATGGTGGAGGACGTGATTCCCAACACCCAGATGCGGCGCGTGCTCGAAACCGGCGAGCCGATATTGATCGACCTGCTGACCAACAAGGCCGGCACATTCGTCGTCAGCCGAATCCCGCTGCGCGAGGAGCGCGAAGGCGGCGAGGGCGGCCTGGGCAAGGTCATTGGCGCCATCGGCATCGTGCTGTTCGACCAGCCCGAGACCACGCTGCAGCCGCTCATCAGCAAGTTCGCGCTGCTGCAGCGCGACCTCGACGACGCGCGGCGCGAGCTCGCGAGCCAGCGCAACAACCCGCTCTACCAGCATGCGCCCGACGGCCAGCGCCGTTCCAAGTACACCTTCGCGAGCTTCATCGGCAGCAGTCCGGCGGCGGTGGAAGTGAAACGACATGCGCGGCGCGCGGCGCAGTCGACCAGCCCGGTGCTGCTGCTGGGCGAGACGGGCACCGGCAAAGAGCTGCTGGCACATGCCATCCATGCTTCGTCCGCGCGCGCCAAGGGGCAGTTCGTCAGCGTGAACATCGCCGCCGTGCCCGACACGCTGCTCGAAGCCGAGTTCTTCGGCTTCGCGCCTGGCGCATTCACCGGCGCCGACCGCAAAGGCCGCGAAGGCAAGTTCAAGCTGGCCGACGGCGGCAGCCTGTTCCTGGACGAGATCGGCGATATGCCGCTGGGCCTGCAGGCCAAGCTGCTGCGCGCACTGCAGGAAGGCGAGATCGAGCCGCTGGGCTCCAACAAGCTCGTGCCCTTCGACGCCCGCGTGATCGCCGCCACCTCGCGCGACCTTCCCGAGCTGGTGCGGCGAGGCCAGTTCCGCGAGGACCTGTACTACCGCCTCAACGTGCTGCCGCTGCGTGTGCCGCCGTTGCGAGAGCGGCGCGCCGACATTCCAGCGCTGGTCGAGGCGCTGGGCGAAGACATGGCGCTGCGCAGCGGCGAAGCCCCACCCGAACTCACGCCCGACGCGCTCGCACTGCTGGCGGGCCAGCACTGGCGCGGCAACATCCGCGAACTTCGCAACGTTCTAGAGCAGGTGACGATGCGAAGCGACTCGCAGCGCATCGATGCCGTGCAACTCGAACGCATCCTGCGGGAAGCGGGACTGGAGCAGATCGAGCTGCCGGCCGCTTTGCAGAGCGCGCACGATGCGGACGAAGAGGCGGCGTTGCTGCGCCCGCTCGCGCAGCAGGTGGCCGAGCTCGAGCGCAAGGCGATCGCGGCGGCGCTGGCCTCCACCGGCGGCAACAAGCTGGCGACGGCGCGGCTTCTGGGAATTTCGCGGGCGACGCTGTATGAGCGGATGACAAATCAGTAGTCAACTGCAATCGAATTTCAGTCAAATGGGAGGGGGATCTCGATGAAGGGTTTGCTTGCACGACTCAAGGGGTTGGGTGGCCGTGGAGGTGTGTCGGCCGGATCGACGGTGCAGTCTGCTCGGCAGGAGAGCGCAGGCGTGCTGATCAATGCGTACTGCACGCACAGCGATGTCCCGGAGCCCGATTTCCCCCACGTGCCTTTTGCGCGCCGCGATCTCTCCGATCCGGAACTCGCGAAACATCTGTCGGGATTTGTTGGGTATGTGCTGAGCAGGGGGACCGGTGAGATGTCGCGCAACCGCTATCACGTGATGCGCCATATTCAGCGCGTGCAGCAGCATTTGAGTTTCTCGGTCGAGGAGTCACAACTTGACGCACTTTCGGGATGGGCACAGCGCGCGAATGCAATCCTGTTCCTGCCGGACGGTGGTATCCGCGATCCCAACGGGCGGGTGTTGTTGTCCGCAGCAGGGGATGCGCCTGATGAGGCAGCCGCGCTTCCCTATCCCGTCGAGGCTTGGGAGCGAAAGGCGCGGACCGAGGCGATGCTTGCGTCGCGCGGCATGCCGGTGCCGCAGCATCTGCCGCCTCTTGTTTCGGAGCCCGAGTTGCGCTTGCGCGCACCGCAGGAACTCGCGGGCAGGGCGTTCGCGCTGCTGGCTGTGTCGGCCCGCGCCGAGTCGGTGGTGAGTGGTGAACCGTTGTCGATGGGTGACCTGTTCAGGCGACTGCCTTTCGCGCAGAAGAACTTGACAGCGGGCGAGCGAGCCTTTCTTGCCGCAGACATGCCCGACGAATCGACAGTGGTGCAGTTCGGGTGGCGTTTCGAGTGTCTCTTCACGCTCGAGTGGGTCTTGGGCCTGGTTGACGAGCTGCCATTTCCCGCAGCGATCTGCGATGTACCGCTTGCCACTCGTGTGATGTTGAATGTTGGTGCCTCTGCCGATGCGATGCAGACTCTGAAGATGCGCGAGGACAGTGAGATCCTCGATGCACTGGATTTGCACTACCGGCTTCACTGGCTTGTGCGCCAGGCACGCCTCAAGAAGGAGGTGCTTCCACAAGGCGTCGACGCTGGTGTCGTGCTGGAGCGGCACCGTGCATTGAACTGGCTCGTGCGCTTTGAGGATCATGACTGGGACGATGTCGATACACCCACATGACAATGGCGCCTGCTCTTGCTATTTCGCTATCCCGCTACTCATGAAGACATCGATCCGTTCCCTTGTTTTTGTCGCAGCGTGCGCTATCGTCGGCCTCGCCAACGCCGCACCCCAGTGCTCCAGCGACGCAGTCGTCCGCGCGAAGAAACTCCTGACCTTCCATTTCGGCGAAGACGACCGCATCAGCATCAGTCCCGACGTGAAGGAGCTGCCGTCCATCCGCAATCCCGCGAACAGCAAGCAGCAGTTCAAGGTGCTCGAGGTCTGGGGATCGATCTACAAGGGCAACTATCGGATGAGGCTGATCTATCACGCGTCGGGTGCCGACTGCACCCTGATGGGCCAGGAAATCCTGGAGTACGCGAGCCTGTGAGCATCAAGGCGCTGCGCTCCACCTTCGGCCCCAACTGCCATTGGTGCGGCCTGCCCATGGATTTCGACGAGCCCGCGGGGCGGCCGGAGTCCGCCACCATCGAGCATCTCGTCGACTCGACCTTTGGCGGTATCCGCTCGTCGAAGCACCGGCGACTGGCACACGCGGCCTGCAACCACGCGCGCAACGAGTTCCGCATGCAGGCCGAGCGCCAGTTCGAGCAGTGGGTCGCGGAGCGGCAGGTCTCCGGGAAAGCCCTGACTGAAAAATAGACACTCGTCTGAAATCCAGGCAATGCAAGTGTTCTGAATTCAGCCTGACGGCGTTTCTCTCGAATGAAGAAATGTTTGTTATCAATGGCTTAGAGGATGGCACGGAGTGTGCAATATTCAGTCACCTTTTTCAGGAGACAAAGAATGAACCGTCGCCACCTCGTCGCGCTGGCAGCGCTCGCCACCTGCGCCGCAGCCGCCCCGGCATGGGCCCAGTCCAACGAAATCCGCATTGCCCACATCTATAGCAAGACCGGGCCGTTCGAGGCCTACGGCAAGCAGACGCAGACGGGCTTCATGATGGGCCTGGACTACGCCACCGGCGGCACCATGGCCGTCAACGGCAAGAAGATCGTGGTGATCGAGAAGGACGACCAGGGCAAGCCGGACGTGGGCAAGTCGCTGCTGGCGACGGCCTATGCCGACGACAAGGCGGCGCTCGCGGTAGGTCCGTCGTCATCGGGCGTCGCGCTCGCGATGCTGCCGGTAGCGGAGGAGTACAAGAAGATCCTGCTCGTGGAGCCCGCCGTGGCCGATTCGATCACCGGCGACAAGTGGAACAAGTACATCTTCCGCACCGGCCGCAATTCGAGCCAGGACGCGATCTCCAACGCGGTGGCCATCGACAAGCCCGGCGTGACCGTCGCCACGCTCGCACAGGACAATGCCTTCGGCCGCGACGGCGTGAAGGCCTTTGGCTCGGCGCTCAAGAAGGCCAAGCTCGTGCATGAGGAGTACCTGCCGCCCGCCACCACCGACTTCACGGCCGGCGCGCAGCGCCTGATCGACAAGCTGAAGGACCAGCCGGGCCGCAAGATCATCTGGATCGTCTGGGCCGGCGCGGGCAACCCGTTCAAGATCGTCGACCTCGACCTCAAGCGCTACGGCATCGAGATCGCCACCGGCGGCAACATCCTGCCGGCCATGGCCGCCTACAAGGCGCTGCCGGGCATGGAGGGCGCGGCCTACTACTACTTCGGCATCCCGAAGAACCCGGTGAACGAGGCGATGGTGTCGGCTCACTACAAGGAATTCAAGACGCCGCCGGACTTCTTCACGGCTGGCGGCTTCTCCGCCGCGATGGCAGTGGTGACGGCGCTGAAGAAGACCAACGGCGACACCAACACCAACAAGCTCATCAGCACCATGGAAGGCATGAGCTTCGACACCCCCAAGGGCAAGATGACCTTCCGCAAGGAAGACCACCAGGCGATGCAGTCGATGTACCACTTCAAGATCAAGGTCGACCCGGCGTTCGCCTGGGGCGTGCCGGAGCTGGTGCGCGAGATCAAGCCTGAAGAGATGGACATCCCCATCAAGAACAAGAGATAAGAGCTCGCCCCCAGGCTGCGCGCACTTCGTGTCGCTACGCCAACCCCCTACCGGGGGCAACACCTGCGGCCCGGCAAAGCCGGTTCCGCGGTGTTCCTCGAATTAATTTCAGTTTCGCCCCGGATGGCCGCCGGGCGAAGCGCCAGCCTGCGCCTTTCGCGGCGGCGTGTTGTTCCCACGGCCGATTCGATTCGTCAGTCAGCAAAGCAAACGTTCGATACCCACAACAGAAGGAGACAGCGATGCCAGCGATGAAATGGAAGAACTGGAAGGGACTTGCCGCGGCCGCGGCGATGACGGTGGCGGCGCATGCCGCGCAGGCGGCGGTGCCGCTGCCCGCGCTCGGTGCCAATCCGGCGGAGGTGAGCGTGTCGGGCCTTTCGGCCGGCGGCTTCATGGCGGTGCAGCTGCACGTGGCCTATTCGGCCACCTTCAAGCGCGGCGCAGGCGTGGTGGCGGGTGGCCCGTACTACTGCGCCGAGGGTTCGGTGGTCAACGCCACCGGGCGCTGCATGACCCACAGCACCAGCATCCCGGTGTCGTCGCTCGTGAGCACCACCAACAGCTGGGCGGCCAGCGGCACGATCGACCCGGTGTCGAACATGAGCAATTCGAAGGTGTACATGTTCTCGGGCACTTCGGACAACACCGTCAAGCAGCCGGTGATGGACGACCTGAAGACCTACTACCAGAGCTTCGTGCCGGCGGCCAACGTCGTCTACAAGAACAACATCGGCGCGGGCCATGCGATGGTCACCGACGACTACGGCAGCGCCTGCAGCACCACCGCCGCTCCATACATAAACAACTGCGGCTTCGACCTCGCGGGCGAGATCCTCACGCAGCTCTACGGGCCGCTGAACCCGCGCAACAACGGCACGCTGGGTGGCACCTTCACCGAGTTCAACCAGTCGGAGTTCGTCTCCGGGCACGGCATGGCCGCCACCGGCTGGATCTACGTGCCGCAGGCCTGCACCACCACCTCGTGCCGCGTGCACCTGGTGCTGCACGGCTGCAAGCAGAACTACACCGACGTGAGCGACCAGTACGTGCGCAAGACCGGCTACAACCGCTGGGCCGACACCAACAACATCGTGCTGATCTACCCGCAGACCAGCACGGCGGCCACCAACAGCTGCTGGGACTGGTGGGGCTACGACAACGCCAACTACGCGAAGAAGTCCGGCCCGCAGATGGCGGCAATGAAGGCGATGATCGACCGCGTCACCGGCTCCTCGGGCGGCAGCGGGCTGCCGGCGCCCACCGGCGTGGGCACATCGGGTGCGACCAGCAGCAGCATGGTGATCGGCTGGGCCGGCGTGATGGGCGCGAGCGGCTACAACGTGTACCGCGGCGGCAGCAAGGTCAACTCGGCACCCGTCGCTGCCACCAGCTACACCGACACCGGCCTGGCTGCGTCCACCACTTACAGCTGGACCGTGGCGGCGCTCGACGCCAGCAACGTGGAGGGCGCGATGTCGACGGCGGCCACCGGCACGACCACCGCGGGTTCCGGCGGTGGCGGAACGTGCTACACCGCGAGCAACTACACGCACACCGTCGCCGGGCGTGCCTACGCGCTGTGGGGCCTGACCTATGCCTACGGCTCGAACCAGTCCATGGGCCTGTGGAACATCTACGTGACGACCACGCTGAAGCAGACCGGCCCCAACTACTACGTGATCGGCACCTGTTGAGGCAGGCCGGTCTTCATTCTGTTTTCCGATTCGCAATGACCAACAACGATGCTTGAGACCCGAGATCTGACCATCCGCTTCGGTGGGCACGTGGCCGTCAACAGTGTGAGCTGCGCTTTCGCGCCGGGCACGCTGACGGCCATCGTCGGCCCCAACGGGGCGGGCAAGACCACCTACTTCAACCTGATCTCGGGCCAGCTCAAGGCGAGCGCGGGCACCGTGTCGCTCGACGGGCATTCGTTGTCGGGCCTGTCCCCCTCCGCACGCACGCACGCGGGGCTGGGGCGGGCCTTCCAGCTGACCAATCTCTTTCCCAACCTCACGGTACTGGAGAACGTGCGCCTTGCGGTACAGGCCACACGCGATGGCGCGCACCGGCGCGGGCTCAACCTGTGGAGCATCTGGAGCGACCACAAGGCGCTGACCGAGCGCGCCGACCAGATCCTGGCCGACGTGGCGCTCAAGTCGCGCGAGCACGCGACGGTGGCGAGCCTGCCGCACGGCGACCAGCGCAAGCTCGAAGTGGCTCTGCTCATGGCGCTGGAGCCCAAGGTCTTCATGTTCGACGAGCCCACGGCCGGCATGAACGCAGCCGAGGCGCCCGTCATCCTCGACCTGATACGCAAGCTCAAGCAGGACAAGAGCAAGACCATCCTGCTGGTCGAGCACAAGATGGACGTGGTGCGCGAACTCGCGGACCGCATCATCGTGCTGCACAACGGCACGCTGGTGGCCGATGGAGAACCGGCCGAGGTGATCGCCTCGCCGGTGGTGCAGGAGGCCTACCTGGGCGTTTCGAAGGAGGCCGCATGAGCAGCACCGCTGGAAACCTGCTGGCCCTCGAGGGCGTGCACACGCACATCGGGGCCTATCACATCCTCCACGGCGTGGACCTCGCCGTGCCGCGCGGCCAGCTCACCATGCTGCTGGGCCGCAACGGCGCGGGCAAGACGACCACGCTGCGAACCATCATGGGCCTGTGGCATGCGTCGCAGGGCAGGGTGCGCTTCGGCGAGAAAGAAATCACCGCCCAGCACACGCCGCAGATCGCCGGCCTGGGCATTGCCTACGTGCCCGAGAACATGGGCATCTTCTCCGACCTCACGGTGAAGGAGAACATGCTGCTCGCCGCACGCGGCGCGAAGAGCGCGCAGCAGATCGACGACACGCGCCTGAAGTGGATCTTCAAGCTCTTCCCCGCGGTCGAGAAGTTCTGGAACCACCCGGCGGGCAAGCTCTCGGGCGGGCAGAAGCAGATGCTGGCGGTGTCGCGCGCCATCGTGGAGCCGCGCGAGCTGCTCATCATCGACGAGCCCAGCAAGGGCCTGGCGCCCGTGATGATCAACAACATGATCGACGCCTTCGCCGAACTCAAGCGCAGCGGCGTAACGATTTTGCTGGTGGAGCAGAACATCAACTTCGCCCAGCGACTGGGCGACACCGTCGCGGTGATGGACAACGGCCGCGTGGTGCACGCCGGCTCCATGGCGGAGTTCTCCGCCGACGCGCAATTGCAGCAATCGCTGCTCGGACTGGCCCTATGAGCGCAGTGCCGGGCCGTCCCAAACAAGCTCGCGCCCCCTCGGGGGGCAGCGCAGCACATGAAATGGCAAGCGTGGGGGTACTACTATGAAACTCGAATTCGACTGGCGGCCGTTGCTGCTGGCCCCGATCCTCGCGCTGGTAGCGCTGCCGCTCACCGGATCGTTCTCCACCTGGCTCACGCTCACCGTGGCGGGGCTGGCCATGGGCATGATCATCTTCATCATCGCTTCGGGCCTCACGCTGGTGTTCGGGCTGATGGACGTGCTGAACTTCGGCCACGGCGTGTTCATCGCGCTCGGCGCCTTTGTGGCGAGCAGCGTGCTCGGCCTGATGGGCGACTGGACCGGCTCGGGCGAGCTGTGGCGCAACCTCGTGGCGGTGTTCCCGGCGATGCTGGCCGCGATGGCGGTAGCGGGCGCGATCGGTTTCGCCTTCGAGCGCTTCATCGTGCGGCCCGTGTACGGCCAGCACCTGAAGCAGATCCTCATCACCATGGGCGGCATGATCATCGGCGAGGAGCTCATCAAGGTGATCTGGGGCCCGGCGCAGATTCCGCTGCCGCTGCCGGACGCCTTGCGCGGCTCGCTGCTGGTGGGTGACGCGGCCATCAGCAAGTACCGCCTGCTTGCGGTGGCGGTGGGCGTGGTCGTCTTCGGCGTGCTGGCGTGGACGCTGGGCCGTACCAAGATCGGCCTGCTCATCCGCGCCGGCGTGCAGGACCGCGAGATGGTCGAGTCGCTGGGCTACCGCATCGGGCGCCTCTTCGTCGGCGTGTTCGTGGTGGGCAGTGCGCTGGCCGGCCTGGGCGGCGTGATGTGGGGCCTGTTCCAGCAGAACCTGGTGCCGCAGATGGGCGCGCAGGTCAACGTGCTGATCTTCATCGTCATCATCATCGGCGGGCTGGGCTCGACAGGCGGGGCGCTCATCGGCGCGCTGCTGGTGGGGCTGATGACCAACTACATCGGCTTCCTGCTGCCCACGCTCACGCAGTTCGCGAGCATCTTCCTGATGGTGGCCGTGCTGCTGTGGCGCCCGCAGGGCGTGTACCCGGTGGCGAACCGCTGAAAGGGGGAGAAGATCACATGTTCCTGAAACGACTCCTCTCCAACGACATGCCCCGCAGCCGGCTGCTTGCATTGCTGCTGCTGGCGGTGTTCATCGCGCTGGCCTTCGCGCCGTTCATCTTCCCGGGCGTGAAGGCGCTCAGCGTCGCGGCCAAGATCCTGGTGTTCGTGGTGCTGGTGGCCAGCTTCGACCTGCTGCTGGGCTACACCGGCATCGTGAGCTTCGCGCACACCATGTTCTTCGGCATCGGGGCATACGGCATCGCCATCTCCGCTTCCCGGCTCGGGCCCAACTGGGGCGCGGTGCTGGTGGGGCTGGGCGCATCGCTGGCAATCTCGCTGGTGCTCTCGTTCGCCATCGGCCTGTTCTCGCTGCGGGTGCGCGCGATCTTCTTCGCGATGATCACGCTGGCCGTGGCCTCGGCCTTCCAGACGCTGGCTTCGCAGCTGTCTGACTTCACCGGCGGCGAGGACGGCCTGACCTTCAAGCTGCCCGAGCTGATCTCGCCGAGCTTCGAGTTCGCGGAAGAGCCTTTCCTGGGTGTCTCGCTCGATGGGCGCCTGCTTTGCTACTACCTGCTCTTCGTGGCGGCGGTGGTGCTGGTGCTGGCGCTGCTGCGCATCGTGAATTCGCCCTTCGGCCGCGTGCTGCAGGCGATCCGCGAGAACGAGTTCCGCGCCGAGGCCATCGGCTATCGCGTGGTCGTGTACCGCACCACGGCCGCCGTGCTGTCGGCGCTGTTCGCCACGCTGGCCGGCGCCATGCTCGCGATCTGGCTGCGCTACAACGGCCCCGACACCTCGCTGAGCTTCGAGATCATGATCGACGTGCTGCTGATCGTGGTGATCGGCGGCATGGGCACCATCTACGGCGCGGCCATCGGCGCGGTGCTGTTCGTGGTGGCGCAGAGCTACCTGCAGGACCTGCTGCGCATCGGCAACGAGGCCGCCAGCGGGCTGCCGTGGCTGGCCGCACTGCTGTCGCCCGACCGCTGGCTGCTGTGGCTGGGCGTGCTGTTCGTGCTGTCCGTCTACTACTTCCCAACCGGCATCGTCGGAAAACTTCGAGCGAGAGCGGCCAAATGAAGCCCACCCCCAGGCTTCGCGCACTTCGTGTCGCTACTCCTACCCCCTTGCAGGGGGCCGTGCCAGCGGCCCGGCAAAGCCGGTTCCGCTGCACGTCTGAACGGGACTCACAGAAATGAACATTCCACTTTCCCGCTACGCGCAGCTCGCGGGCCGCGAGATCCACTGGCTCGAATGGGGCTCGCCCGAGGCGCCCGTGGTCATCGCCTGGCACGGCCTGGCGCGCACCGGCCGCGACATGGACGAGCTGGCGCAGCATTTCGCGTCGCGCGGTTTCCGCGTGATCTGCCCCGACACCATCGGCCGCGGCCTGAGCCAGTGGAGCCCGCTGCCCGACGAGGAATACAAGCTCTCGTTCTACGCGCGCATCGCGAATGCGCTGTGCGACGAGCTGCGGCTGGGGCGCGTGCACTGGGTCGGCACCTCGATGGGCGGGGCGATCGGCACGGTCTGCGCGTCGGGCCTGTTCGAGCCGCGCATGAAGGCGCGCATCGCGAGCCTGGTGCTCAACGACAACGCGCCCGAGCTGGCGCAGCCGGCCATCGAGCGCATCCGCGCCTATGCGGGCGAGCCGCCCGCGTTCGACACGGTGGCCGAGCTGGAGGCCTTCTTCCGCACGGTCTACAAGCCCTACGGCTGGCTGAGCGATGCGCAGTGGCGCCGGCTGACCGAAAGCTCCACGCGCCGCCTGCCCGACGGCCGCGTCACGCCGCACTACGACCCGGCCATGGTCCGGCAGTTCAGCGCGCACGACAACGACTACCTGATCTGGCCGCACTACGACGCCATCGAGGCGCCGGTGCTGTGCCTGCGCGGGGCGGAGTCCGACCTGGTGCTGCCCGGCGTGGTCGAGGAAATGAAGCGGCGCGGCCCCGGCGCGGCCGGCAGGCTGCAGGTGATCGAAGTTCCTGCCTGTGGTCACGCGCCCGCGCTCAACGTACCCGGACAACTTGAGCCCATCGAGGGGTTTATCCGCGCGGCCGGCCGCTGAGGCTGCGGCGGCGTGACAATCGCCGCCCACCTCAACCACCAGGCCGAGCAACAGGCCTCGAACATCATGGCGCTTTCGCTGTACGACATCTCCGTGCCCGTCTTCGCGCGCGGCCTCGGCCAACTCACCCACCTGCTCGACAAGAGCCTGGCGCATGCCAAGGCCAATGGCATCGACCCGGCCACGCTGGTCGAGGCCCGCCTTGCGCCAGACATGCTCACGCTGGTCGGCCAGATCCAGCGTGCGAGCGATGCCTCGAAGCTGGGTATCGCACGCATTTCGGGCATCACCGCGCCGAGCTTCCCCGACGAGGAGAAGACCTGGGACGATCTGGTCGCCCGCATCGCAAAGACGCAGGACTTCCTGGCGAGCGTGGACCGTGCGCAGGTCGACGGCCAGGAAGAGCGCGCCGTGACCATCAAGACCCGCGAAGGCGAGGCGCAATTCCCCGCGCAGCGCTACCTGCTGCAGTTCGCGCTGCCGAACTTCTTCTTCCACGTGACCACCGCCTACGACGTGCTGCGCCACAAGGGCATGCCGATCGGCAAGATGGACTATCTCGGCAAGTTCTGAGGCGATGAAGGCCGGCGGCCCTGACCTTGGTCTTTACGCCGCCGGGACAAACTTCAAATTGCCGTGACACATGCGCACGCCCGGCGCGCGCCGCGAACAATCGCGCCAGACCGCTGTCGGTCTGACATTCGAGCGAGGTTTGCGATCATGAACATGTTGTCCAGAAGGGCGTTCTCGGGGCTCGCCGTCGGCTCCTCCGCGCTCGCGGCCGCGGTGGGCGGCGCGTGGCCGGTGCGCAGTGCGCTGGCCGTGTCGCCGGGCCTGCGGGACTACGGCAAGGCTCCCGAGTTCGCGGGCATCGACAAGTGGCTCAACTCGGAGCCGCTCACGATGCAGGGCTTGGCCGGCAAGGTGGTGCTGGTCGATTTCTGGACCTACTCCTGCATCAACTGCATCCGCACGCTGCCGTACGTGGTGCGCTGGTACGAGAAGTACAAGGACCAGGGCTTCGTGGTGGTGGGCGTGCATTCGCCCGAGTTCGCCTACGAGAAGTCGACGCGCAACGTGCAGGACGCGATCCAGCGCTTCGGCATCCGTTACCCGGTGGCGCAGGACAATAGCTTCACCACCTGGAAGGCCTACAACAACCAGTACTGGCCCGCGTTCTACCTGGCCGACAGCAAGGGGCAGGTGATGCGGCAGCATTTCGGCGAGGGAGAGTACGCCGAGATGGAGGCTGCGATCGAGACGCTGCTGGGGCGCAGGCAGCCGACCTGAGCAGGGCGCCGGGCTACTTCGCCGGCTCGACGATGCGCCGCACCGCGGCCTTGCCCGCGGGCGTGAGCACCGGGCCGAGTTCGGCGTAGGGCACTTCGATGGCGATCTCGCAGCCGGTGCCGTATTCGGGCTGCGAGAAGCGCATGCCCTTGGCTTCCAGCGTGAGGTCGTAGTGGGCGTCTTCCTCGTAGTTGGACTTGCAGTTCTCCTCGGCCTTCGACGGCTGGATGCCCGCGTACTTGAACAGGAAGCGGCGCAGCTTCGGCGGCATCGGGCCGCTTTCGGTGCCGGCGATCTGCCCCGGCGCTTTCTGCGGCTGCACCTGCGGGCGCGGGCCGAACCATGACCACGGGTCGACCTGCTTGCCCGTCTGCAGATCCCACGTGCGGTAGAACCACGAGATGCCGGCGCGGCCCGTGCCGGCCGCCCATGTGTAGTTGCGGATGCTGAGCCACTGCGAGGTCCAGTAGGACGGAGCGGCTGTGTTCTCGTCTTCGGCCGGCTCGCCGACTTGCCCGAGGAAATGGCGGCGCTTGTCGAAATACTCCTGGACCGTTTCCTTGCTGGTGTCGAAGTCGCGGCGGAGGTCGCGGTTGATGGCCGCCAGCGTGGGCTCGGGGCCGGAAAGCTCGATGGTTTCCTGCCCGGCGAAGCGCAGGCGTCGGAAGCTGCGACCGGTCGCGTATTCCTCTTTCTTCCCGATCTCGATCTTCGGCGGTGCTTCGAGCTGGCCTGCGTAGCCGTCGCTTGCGCAGGCCTTGTCGCCGCCCGTCGCATCGGTCAGGCTCAGCCGGATCGGCAGCGTGGCGGGCGCGCCCTTCACGCTCTTCCAGGTGCCTGTGAGCATCGTGCCTTTGACGGGGTCCAGCGCCCACAGGCCGGTTTCGCCGCCTTCGCGCCAGAAGCTGTCCTTGTCGGAGCGGCCCAGCGCGATCGCCTTCTTGTACTGCTTGTAGAAGTAGCTGCCGCTCGGATAGTCGGAGTTGAAGCAGGCCACGATGGCCTTGGTGCCGAGCGTGCCTTCCCATACACCCCTGGGTACTTCGGCGGGCCCGGCCGCGCAGGCCAGCATGGGCGACAGCATCAGGAGGCTGCCAAGGCATCGAGCGTGGAGAGGGATCATGGCTTGCGCGCGGAGATCGAATACATCAGCGGAATGCGCGGCATGCCTTCGGGCGGCGCCATGCGGCGGCCGCCGATGTCGCGCATGCCCTCGAAGGGCTTCCAGCCGTTGGCGTACGGGTACTCGTCGAGCCGCTCGATGACGAGCCCGGCCTGCGACAGCGCCGTCGTCACCTGGCCCAGGCCCCAGGTGAACTCGAAGCTCGGGTGCGGGTTGGCAAAGTTCTCCACGCCGCGCTCGTAGCCTTCGCGCACCAGCCCGTCGCCGGACTCGGCCACGTAGTCGCCAACGCCTTCCTCGGGCACGGGGGCTTCGTTGAAGTAGTCGTAATGGAACTTCCAGGCCGGGTCGAACACCAGCGCGAACGGATGGAACTCGACGAAGACGAAGCGCCCGCCGGGCTCGAGCATCTGCGCCACGCCGCGCGCCCAGGCCGCGATGTCGGAGAGCCAGCACAGCGTGCCGTACGAGCAGAACACGACGTCGAAGCGTTCGCCGCGCATCTGCGCCTCACGGAAGTAGTCGTAGACGTCCGAGCGCACGAAGCGCGCCGCGATGCCCGACTGCTGCGAGAGCCGCGTCGCGAAACCGACGGCTTCGTCGGCGATGTCCACGCCCGTCACCTCGGCGCCGAGGCGCGCGATGCTCAGGCTGTCCTGCCCCGCGTTGCATTGCAGGTGAAGCACGCGCAGGCCCTTCACGTCGCCGAGCAGGCCGGCTTCCTCGGGGAAGAGGGTGGAGCCGCCCTTGCGGAAGAAGGCGGCCTGGTCGCCCTTGTGGCTGTTGTGCGCGACGGTGGCCGCGTTCCACGACAGCCGGTTGGCCTCGTGCAGTTCTTGCTTCATTTGATGATGGGTGTTCGTTGCGTGTGCCAGCCCGCCAGGTTGCGTTCGGCGATGTCCGCGAGCGCGGTGATCCATGCCGGGCTGTCGTTGAGACAGGGGATGTAGCTGAAGGCCTGGCCGCCTGCGTGCAGGAAGGCTTCGCGGCCTTCCATGGCGATTTCTTCCAGCGTTTCTAGGCAGTCGGCCGGGAAGCCCGGGCACACCACGTCGACGCGCTTCACGCCGGATGCGCCGAGGTCGCGCAGCGTCGGCTCGGTGTAAGGCTCCAGCCACTTGGCGCGGCCGAAGCGCGACTGGAAAGTCACGCGGTACTGGCTGTTCGAAAGCCTCAGTCGCGTCGCGAGCAGGCGGGCGGTTTCGAGGCACTGCGACTGGTACGGATCGCCCAGCGCGATGTTGCGCGCGGGAATGCCGTGGAAGCTCATCAGCAGCACTTCGCCGCGGGCTTCGGTCTTCCAGTGCTTCTCGATGCCTTGTGCAAGCGCCTCGATGTAGGCAGGGTCGTCGTGATAGTCGTTGACGAAGCGGAATTCGGGCACACGGCGCTGCTTGCGGCTCCAGTCGTTCACCGCGTCGATCACGCTTGCGGTGGTGGTGCCCGAGTATTGCGGGTAGGCCTGAAGCACCAGCACGCGCGTGGCGCCTTCGGCCTGCAATGCATCGAGCCGGGAGGCAATGGAGGGGCTGGCGTAGCGCATCGCGTCGCGCACCATCACGCGGTAGCCGCGCTCGCCGAGCCAGCCGGCGAGCAGCGTGGCCTGCTTCTGCGTCCAAACCTTCAGCGGCGAGCCTTCGGGCATCCAGATGCTCGCGTACTTGGCGGCCGACTTGGCCGGGCGCGTGCGCAGGATGATGCCGTGCAGGATCAGTGCCCAGATCGCTTTCGGAATCTCGACCACGCGCGGGTCGCCCAGGAAGTCGGCGAGGTAGGGGCGCACGGCCGCTGCGGTGGGGGCGTCGGGGGAGCCCAGGTTGCACCAGAGCACGGCGGTGCGCGGGGTACTCGGGGAGGCGTTCTCTTGGGTTGGAGGCATGCGATATTCTCTCAGGCATGACTTCCGTTTCCCCGGCGCAAGCGGGCGCCGCGCCCCTCGATCTCAAGCGCATCTCGGCGATCTCGCTGGACCTCGACGACACCCTCTGGCCGATCTGGCCGACCATCGAACGCGCCGAGGCCGTGCTGCATGCCTGGCTGCTGCGCGAAGCGCCGAAGACGGCCACGCTGCTGATGACGCCGGGCATCCTGCGCGAACTGCGCGAAGCCACCGCCAGGGAGCGCTCGGACCTTGCGCACGACCTGAGCGCGCTGCGCCGTGAATCGATCCGCACCGCGCTCGTGCGTGCCGGCGAAGACCCTGCGCTGGCCGAGCCGGCCTTCGATGCCTTCTTTGCCGAGCGCCAGCGCGTGACCCTGTACGACGACGCGCTGCCGGCATTGAAGTGGCTCAGCGAGCGCTATCCGCTGGTGGCGATTTCGAACGGCAACGCGGACATCCACAAGACCGGCGTCGGCCGGTGGTTCCGCACCGCCTTCAATGCGCGCGCCTTCGGCAGCGGCAAGCCGCATGCGCCGATCTTTCGCGCCGCCGCCGCATCGATCGGCCTGTTGCCGAAGGACGTGCTGCATGTGGGTGACGATGCCGAGCTCGACGTGGTCGGCGCGCTCAATGCCGGCATGCAGGCGGCGTGGCTGGTGCGCGACGAGCGCCCGTGGGTGCACGGGGCCCGGCCGCAGCTGATCGTGCCGAACCTGCACGCGCTGTGCATGGCGCTCGGCGCCTGAGCAGCAACACGGTCAGGCCAGAAACACCGCGGAACCGGCTCCGCCGGGCCGCAGGTGTTGCCCCCTGCAAGGGGGTAGGCGAAGCGACACGAAGTGCGCGAAGCCTGGGGGTTAGCCAAATACAGGTCTGAAGAAGCTGCGTTCGTAGCTGAGGATGCAGCGGGTTTCTTCCGCGTACTTGAATGCGGCCTGGCATTCCGGGTCCTGCATCGAGTCGGCGCGGTATTTCTCGTAGGCGGCCAGGCTCGGGAAGCTGAACATCGCCAGCGCCACGTTGTTCGTGCCTTCCGACGGCAGGAAGTAGCCGTGGTGCTTGCCGCCGAACTTCTCGACCAGCGGGATCCAGAGCCGGCCGTAGTGCTCGAATTCCTTGAGCTTGTAGGCATCGACGATGTAGCGCAGGTAGCAGGTGACCATGGTGTCCGTTCCGGAAGGTGGGCTGATGAGGGGTAATTGGCGCGGCCTCTGCAGCGAGGCGCCTGGCTGACTATAGTTTCCCGTTCGTTTTCCAACGCCACTCTTGCGGCCTCGCGCCGGGCAGGAACCCAAAGTGCATCTCTCCAACTGGCTCATCTTCTGCGGCGTCACGCTGCTCGTTGTCTTCACCCCGGGGCCGGCCGTGCTGCTCGCGGTCTCGAATTCGATGAGCGTGGGCCCGCGACGGGCGATGATCAGTTCGCTGGGCAATGCGGCAGGGCTCTTCGTGGTGTCCGCTGCCGCGATGGCCGGGCTGGGCGTGGTGCTCTCCACTTCGGCCCACGCCTTCATGGTGCTGAAGCTGGCCGGCGCAGCCTACCTGATCTACCTGGGCATCAAGCAATGGCGCAGCCAGGGCAGCGTGTTCGCCGACGTTCAGGGCAGCCAGGGTGCCGCGGCGCCGCGTTCGAGCTGGCGGCTGTTCGGCCACGGGATGACGGTGGCGCTGACCAACCCCAAGGGCATTCTTTTCTTTTCGGCGCTGTTCCCGCAGTTCCTTACGCAGGACGCACCCATCCTCACGCAGTTTGCGGTGCTGACCGGCACCTTCGCCGCGGCCTCGGTGGTCGCGCACTCGTTCTACGTGCTGCTGGCGCGCCTGCTGCGCAAGCAGCTTTCCGATCCGCGTCGCACGCGCATCTTCAACAAGGTGTCGGGCGGAGCCTTCGTGCTGCTGGGGCTCAGCCTGCTGCGGCTGCGCAACAAGACGGCCTGATCCCGTTCTTCTCCTCAGTCGAGCCCGAAGCGCTCGCGCAGCGCCGCGCAGAAGTCTGCGGTGCCGCTGATCGACAGGGTGATGGTGTCGTAGCTCGGGTCGTCCTCGCTCGACTCCTGCAGGTCGCAGTCCCAGGTTGCGCCTTCGTCGAGGGCTCCGCGTGCATCGGGAAACGTGGCCTCGGCCCAGGCCAGCACGATGGCGATTTCGGCGCGCACTTCGGGTGTCCTGTCCGGCGATGTCGATGCCATCGCGTCGAAGGTGCCGTGGCCCTCGGTGTCCTCGCTGTAGTCGAAGTCGAGGTAGCGCAGCTCGGTCGTCATGGGGCGAGTGCCTTTGCAGCGGCGAGTCCGCTGAGGACCGCGCCTTCGAGGGTGGCGGGGTAGGGGCCTTCGACGTAGTCGCCGCAGGCCTGCAGGCCCGGCGCGATGGCCGAGGGTGGCCGTGCGAGGCCGGGCGTGCAGGCGAAGGTGGCGCGTTTCTCGACCACGGTCTGCACGAGCTGCAGGTTCGCCTGGCCCAACTGCGCAGCGGCTTGCGCGATGACCTGCTCTTCCAGGACCTCGCGTGAAGCCTCGTTCGCGCTCACGACCATGGCGAGCACGCCTTTCAATCCACCGAGCTGACCGCGGTCGAACGCGAACTGGGCCGGCGCCTTGGCCGGATCGCTGCGCAGCGCGAGCATCGGCTCCGCTAGCGGCGTTGCGCCACGCACGTAGATGGTTGCGATGGCCTCGAAGCGCAGGGCTTCGGTTGTTTCGCACCAGCGGTCCGCCTGCAGGCCGGATGCGCGGACCAGCCGCGCAGCATCCCATGGTGCGCAGGTCAGCACGACCTGGTCGAAGACTTCATCGTCGACGCGCCATTGCCCGCCATCCGGTGCGATGGCTCGTACGCGGGTGCCGATGCGCGCTTCGGCGCCGTGCCGCGCCAGCCATCGAATGGCGGCGTCAGGCAGCAGCGCGCCCAGATCGGCGCGCGGCAACAGCAGGTCGGCGCCACCGCTGCCGCTGAAAAGGGCGTCCTTCAGCACGCGCAGGAAGACTTCGCCGCTCGACTGCGCCACGGGCGTGTTGAGCGCGGAAACGCACAGTGGCTCGATGAGCTCCTGCATCACGCGCGGCGTGAGGCCGGTGCAAAGGTCTGCGACCGTCGTGGCGCGACCGCAGCGAAAGCCCGAAAGCCGCCATCCGATCGCGGTGCGAAGCAACGAGGACCTGTCGCTCCAGCTCCAGCCTCGCGCCGTGAAGATGCCGGCAAGCAGATCGAGCGGTGCCGGCAGCCGAGGCAGCTTGAGTCCGCCGCCGTCGGCGAAGCGCAGGGAAAGCGGCAAGCGCAGCAGCGCGCCTTCGACATCCACGCCGACGTCGCGCATCAGCTGGAGCGTGGCGGTGTATGCCCCGATCAGGATGTGCTGCCCGTTGTCCAGCGCCAGCCCTTGCATGTTGTCGACCCGCCGCGCGCGGCCGCCCGGCATGTGCGCGGCTTCGAACAGCGTGACCGCATGGCCGAGGCGCGTGGCCTCGACCGCGCAGGCGAGGCCGGCCCAGCCGGCGCCGATGACGGCGACTCTCATGAATACAGGTGCTCGGCGATGAAGCGGCCGCGATCTTCGTCTTCAGCGTCGCGACGCGATGGTGATAAGCCCCCACTTGCAGAAACACCGAGGAACCGGCTTTGCCGGGCCTCAGGTGTTGCCCCCGGTAGGGGGGTGGCGAAGCGACACGAAGTGCGCGGAGCCTGGGGGCGAGTCATATCCGCCCCAGCGCCTGTACTTTCCACGCCAGCCAGAACTTGCGCACCGGTGTCAGGCTCACGCGCTGGTTCAGCACCTGGAAGTCGTCGCGCTCGATCTCGCGCAGCAGGGTGCGGTAGATGCTGGCCATCATCAGGCCGGGCTTCTGCGAACGGCGGTCGGCCAGCGGGAGCAGGGCGAGCGCCTCGTCGTACGCGACGTGGGCGCGTGCGGCCTGGAACTTCATCAGTGCGACGAAGCGCTCGGAGTGCACGCGGTTGAGGATCTCGTGCGCCTTCACGTCGAACTTCTGCAGCTCGTTCACCGGGAGGTAGATGCGTCCGCGCAGGGAGTCTTCGCCCACGTCGCGCAGGATGTTGGTGAGCTGCAGCGCCAGGCCCAGCTTGTGGGCGTAGGCGGTGGTCTGCGCGTCGGTCTGGCCGAAGATGCGGGCTGCGACTTCGCCGACCACGCCGGCCACCAGGTGGCAGTAGCGCGAGAGACCCTGGAAGTCGAGGTAGCGGGTCTGGTCGAGGTCCATCTGGCAGCCGTCGATCACCTCGTTGAGCTGACGCGCCTCGATGCCGTAGGCCGTGGCGTGCGGCATCAGCGCCTGCATGACCGGATGGCGCGGCGTGCCAGCGAAGGCCTGGGCTACCTCGGTGCGCCACCAGGCGAGCTTGGTGGCGGCCACGCCGGGGTCGCTGACTTCGTCGACCACGTCGTCGACTTCTCGGCAGAAGGCATAGAAGGCCGTGATCGCGGCGCGGCGCGGCTTGGGAAGGAACAGGAAGGCGTAATAGAAACTGCTGCCCGAGGCGGCGGCCTTGTCTTGCACGTATTGCTCGGGGGTCATCGGGGAGGCGCTGCTTTCATGGGCGCTGATTGTCTCCGCATCCGCATGGCCTTCCAGAGCAGCACCGGCGCATCGATCTTGCCGATGGCGGGGCGCTGGGAGAAGGTGTCGAAGCTCAGATCCTCGATCTTGTCGAGGATGCGCAGGCCGCCCTGCACGACCAGGCGCAGCTCCCAGCCGGCCCGGCCCGGCAGGCGGTGCACCAGGGGGGCGCCCCGGTGCATGAGCTCGCGCGCCCAGTAGACCACCACTGCTATCAGGTTGATAGCTTCCTGTGGTGGTTCGGCGCGCGATAGCGGGGCGAAGACTTTGAAGTTCTCGGGCGTCAGGCCGCGCCGGTCGCAGTCGGTCAGTGGAAAGTAGAAACGGCCGCGCGGCAGGTCGACGCTAGGGTCCTGCCAGAAGTTGATGAGCTGCAGGGCGCTGCAGATGGCGTCGCTCTGCGCCAGCGCCTGCGCATCGTGCACGCCGTAGAGGTGCAGCAGCAGACGGCCCACCGGGTTGGCGGAGCGGCGGCAGTAGTCGAGCAGCTCGGCGCGGTCGGCGTAGGTGCCGCGGTCGCGGGTTTTCTCGATGTCCTGCATGAAGGCGCTCAGCAGGTCGGCGAACAGGTCCTCGGGCAGGCCGTGGCGGGCGATGCTGTGGGCAAGCGGGCCGAAGACGTGGGGCCAGCGCGATTCGGGCAGTGCTTCGCCGCGGGCCGCGGCGGCGAGTTCCTCACGGTAGGCGCGCAGATCGGCCAGCCGCTCGCCGGGGGAGGCGCTGCCTTCGTCGGCGATGTCGTCGGCTGTGCGCGCAAAGTGGTAGATCGCGGCGATCGGCGGGCGCAGGTGCGGCGGGCATAGCCACGAGGCTACGGGAAAGTTTTCGTAGTGCGCGGGCGGCGCGGCGAGGTGGGGAGTGGCGGACACGCCACGATTGTCAGCGACGACGCAATGCCCCGGCACTATGCTCGCGGCGTCGCCACTACGAATTTCCGCTTCATGAAAGCATCCGCTCCGGCTTCCGGGCCCCAGGTTCCAGCGTACGGCGAGGCGGCACATCCGGCGGGACCGACGCTCATGATCGCGGCGCTGGGGGTCGTTTTCGGCGACATCGGCACCTCGCCGCTCTACGCCTTCAAGGAGACGATGAACCCCGAGCACGGCGTGCCGTTCTCGCCCGACTCGGTGCTGGGGCTGCTTTCGCTGATCTTCTGGGGGCTGATGTTCGTGGTCACGCTGAAGTACGTGGTGTTCGTGCTGCGTGCCGACCACGACGGCGAGGGCGGCATCCTGGCGCTGCAGGCGCTCGCGCGCAACGCCGTTGCGGGACCGAAGACCAGGCCCTGGGTGTGGAACGCCATCGGGCTGCTGGGCCTGGTGGGCGCGGCCATGTTCTACGGCGACAGCCTGATCACGCCGGCCATCTCCGTGCTGTCGGCGGTCGAGGGGCTGGAAGTGCAGGCGCCCGTGCTGCAGCGCGCTGTGCTGCCGATCACGGTGGCGATACTGGTCGCGCTCTTCATGGTGCAGAAGAAGGGCACGGGCACGGTGGGCAAGATCTTCGGGCCGGTCATGCTGCTGTGGTTCATCGTGCTGGCGGTGGCGGGCGCGTGGCAGGTGCTGCAGCAGCCGCAGGTGCTGGCGGCGCTGGATCCGCGGCGCGCGCTCGGCTTTCTGGTCGAACACCGGGCGCAGTCCCTGGCGGTGCTGGGCGCGGTGTTCCTGGCGTTCACGGGTGGCGAGGCGCTGTATGCGGACATGGGGCATTTCGGTGCCAAGCCGATCCGGCTGGCGTGGCTCTTCATCGCGCTGCCCGGGCTGGTGCTGAACTACTTCGGGCAGGGGGCGCTGGTGCTGGCGAACCCGGCGGCCATCGACAACCCGTTCTTCCGGCTCTTTCCCTCATGGGGCGTGCTGCCGATGGTGGTGCTGGCCGCGATGGCGACGGTGATCGCCTCGCAGGCGGTGATTTCGGGCGCGTTCTCGCTCACGGCGCACGCGATGCGCATGGGCTACCTGCCGCGCATGCGGGTGATCCAGACCTCGGGCACGGCCATCGGGCAGATCTACGTGCCGGCCGTCAACTGGCTGCTGATGGTGGGCGTGCTGCTGCTGGTGCTGGGTTTCCGCAGCTCGGGGGCGTTGTCGGCGGCATACGGCATCGCGGTGTCGATCACGATGGTGACGACCACGCTGCTGGCCGGCATCGTGGCCTGGGGGCTGTGGCGCTGGAACAAGGTGGCGGTGGTGGTCGGCGTGACGGCTTTCGCGGTGGTCGACCTGACCTTCGTGATCGCCAACAGCCTGAAGGTGGCGGAGGGCGGCTGGCTCACGCTGGCCGTGGCGGCCGTGGTGATGGTGCTCTTCACCACCTGGGTCAAGGGCCGCCGTCTGGGGCTGGAGGCGGCCGCGGCCGAGAGCCTGCCGCTGAGGCCTTTCGTCGAATCGCTGGCGCAGCACATGCCGCACCGGGTGAGCGGCACGGCCGTGTTCCTGAACCCCGACGCCACGGCGGTGCCGCATGCGCTGTTGCACAACCTCAAGCACAACCAGGTGCTGCACGAGCAGGTGATCGTGCTGCGCGTGATGCCCTGCGACACGCCCCGCGTCGACGCGCGCATTCGCATCGAGGCCGAGCAGCTGATGGAGGGCATCTGGATGGTCACGGCGCGCCACGGCTTCATGGAGCGACCCGACGTGCCGGAATTCATCCGCATCCTGGCGTACCAGAAGACGCTGGCCATCGACTCGATGAAGACGTCCTACTTCGTCTCTCGCGCCTCGGTCGGGGAAGAGAACCTGCCGGGCATGAACCCGATCCGGCGCGCGCTTTTCGGCTGGCTGCAGCGCAATGCGGGGCGGGCCTCGGACTATTTCGAGCTGCCCGACAACCGCCTCGTGGAGATGGGGCAGCGCACGTAGCCGGAGGGGCCGGGAGAAGGGCGATCCAGGCCCTAGTGACCAACGGGTCATTGACACTGGTTCACGTTTACCCTAGATTACTAACCAGTGGGTCAGTAATGATCCGGTTCGTCCTTTCCAGGGTGTCTCATGACCGCCTCCACAGTCTTCCCGTCCCGTGTGCGCAGCGCCGCATGGCTGCTGCTTCCCGCCATCTTTCTGGCCGGTTGTTCGCCCAAGCCAGCGGCTGAAGACCCCGTCCGCGCGGTCAAGTTCGTGACCGTGGGGGCGAGCGAGTTCGATGCCCAGCCCGAGTTCTCTGCCGAGGTGCGGGCGCGCGTCGAGTCGCGGCTGGGCTTCCGCGTCGGGGGCAAGATCACGAAGCGCCAGGCCGAACTCGGCCAGCACGTGCAGGCCGGCCAGGTGCTCGCCCAGCTCGATCCGCAGGACTATCGCCTTGCCGCCGAAGCAGCACGCGCCCAGCAGGCCGCCGCGCTGACCAACCGTGACCTGGCCGCTGCCGACCTCAAGCGCTACACGGAGCTGCGGTCGCAGAACTTCATCAGCGGCGCCGAGCTGGAGCGCCGCGAAACCACCTGGAAGGCTGCGCAGGCCCAGCTCGAACAGGCACAGGCGCAGCTCGCCTCGCAGGGCAACCAGGCCAACTACACGACGCTGGTGGCCGACGTGGCCGGCATCGTCACCGCCATCGAGGCCGAGCCGGGCCAGGTGGTCCAGGCCGGCACGCCGGTCGTGCGCATCGCGCAGGACGGTGCGCGTGACGTGGTGTTCGCAGTGCCCGAAGACCGCGCCACGCTGATCAAGGCCGGCTCGCCCGTGACGGTGCGTGGCTGGTCCGGCGGCAACGAGCTGCAGGGCCAGGTTCGCGAAGTGGCGGCCAGCGCCGACGCGGTCACGCGCACCTACTCGGTCAAGGTGAGCATCGATGCAGCCACCGCGCCACCGCTCGGCGCCACGGTCTACGCGCGTCCGCAGGCGCTGGCGCACGCCGGCGCCACGGTGATGAAACTGCCGACCAGCGCGCTGCGCCAGGAAGGCAAGGGCTCCGCCGTGTGGGTGCTCGACAAGTCGACCATGACGGTGCGTTCGCAGCCGGTGCAGGTGGCCACGGCCGACGGCAATGAAGCCGTGATCGCCGGTGGCATCACGCCCGGCATGATGGTCGTGGCCGCGGGCGTGCATGTGCTTTCGCCGGGCCAGAAGGTCACCATCTACCAGTCGAAGGAGGCGGCGGCCGCCGCCGCCAATGCCGGTGCGAAGGAGTCGGTACAGCCGGTCACGGCCGTTGCCGCGACGAACAAGGAGATCGCAGCGGGTGCCGGCAAATGAGCGGCGGCGCAGCGACTCCCACTGACAAGCCCTCAGGCTTCAATCTCTCCAAATGGGCGCTGGACCACGCGCCCCTCACGCGCTACCTGATGGTGGTGCTGATGGTGCTGGGCGCGTTCGCGTACTTCCAGCTCGGGCAGGACGAAGACCCGCCTTTCACCTTTCGCGCGATGGTGGTGCGGACCTACTGGCCCGGCGCCACCGCCCAGCAGGTGGCCGAACAGGTCACCGACAAGCTCGAGCGCACGCTGCAGGAGGCGCCGTACGCCGACAAGATCCGCAGCTATTCGAAGCCCGGCGAGTCGCAGATCATCTTCAACATCAAGGACTCTTCGAAGTCCACCGAGGTTGCCAACGTCTGGTACACGGTGCGCAAGAAGATCGGCGACATGCGCGCCACCTTGCCAGCCGGCGTGCAGGGGCCGTTCTTCAATGACGATTTCGGCGACGTCTATGGCGTGATCTACGCGCTGGAGAGCGAAGGCTTCAGCTACGCCGAACTCAAGACGCTGGCCGACGACGTGCGCCAGCAACTCCTGCGCGTGAAGGACGTGGCCAAGGTCGACCAGTTCGGCGTGCAGGACGAGAAGGTCTACATCGAGATCTCGCAGAAGCGCCTGGCCCAGCTGGGGCTCGACTTCAACGCCGTGCTGGCGCAGCTCGGCTCGCAGAATGCCATCGAGAGCGCGGGCACGATCCAGTCGCCGCTCGACGTGGTGCAGGTGCGCGTCGCGGGCCAGTTCACCAGCGTCGACCAGCTGCGCGAGATGCCCATCCGCGGCAGTTCGGGCAACCAGCTGAAGCTGGGCGACATCGCCGACATCCACCGCGGCTACATCGATCCGCCGTCGGTCAAGATGCACCACCAGGGCAAGGAAGTGATCGGCCTGGGCGTGTCGATGGCCAAGGGCGGCGACATCATCGCGCTGGGCAAGGCGCTGAAGGCCACCACAGCCACCATCGACCAGCGCCTGCCGGCCGGCGTGAAGCTGGCGCAGGTGCAGGACCAGCCGGTGGCCGTGGCGAGCTCGGTCAACGAGTTCGTCGGCGTGCTGATCGAGGCCGTGGCCATCGTGCTGGCCGTGAGCATCATCTCGCTCGGCCTGCACAAGGGCGGGCGCTTCGGCTGGTACATCGACATGCGCCCGGGGCTGGTGGTGGCGATCACCATTCCGCTGGTGCTGGCCGTGACCTTCCTAGCCATGAACTACTTCGGCATCGGGCTGCACAAGATATCGCTGGGCTCGCTCATCATCGCGCTCGGCCTGCTGGTGGACGACGCGATCATCGCGGTCGAGATGATGGTGCGGAAGATGGAAGAGGGCTACGACAAGGTCCGCGCCGCCACCTTCGCCTACGACGTGACGGCCAAGCCTATGCTCACGGGCACGCTCATCACCGCGGCGGGCTTCCTGCCGATCGGCATCGCCAAGTCGGTGACGGGCGAGTACACCTTCGCGATCTTCGCGGTGACGGTGATCGCGCTGGTGTTGTCGTGGATCGTCTCGGTGTACTTCGTGCCGTACCTCGGCACCCTGCTGCTCAAGGTGAAGCCGCACGACCCCGACGCGCCGCCGCATGAGCTGTTCGACACGCCGTTCTACAACGCCTTCCGTCGCTCGGTGAACTGGTGCGTGCAGCACCGCTGGATGACCATCGGTGCCACGGTGCTGATCTTCGCGCTCGGCATCTTCGGCATGGGCAAGGTGCAGCAGCAGTTCTTCCCGGATTCGAGCCGGCCCGAGATCCTGGTCGACATCTGGTTCCCCGAAGGCACCTCGTTCGCGGCCAACGAAGAGGTGGCGAAGCGCGTCGAGCAGCGCGTGATGCAGGAGGCCGGCGTGAAGACGGTCAGCACCTGGATCGGCTCCGGCGTGCCGCGCTTCTACCTGCCGCTGGACCAGGTGTTCCCGCAGACCAACGTGTCGCAGCTGATCGTGCTCGCCAAGGATCTGAAGGTGCGCGAGACGCTGCGCATCAAGCTGCCGCAGGTGCTGGCTCAGGAGTTTCCCGAGGTGCGCGGCCGCGTCAAGCTGCTGCCCAACGGCCCGCCGGTGCCGTACCCGGTGCAGTTCCGCGTGATCGGCCCAGACCCGGCGCTGCTTCGCGGCCATGCCGACGAGGTGAAGGCCGTGCTGCGCGACAACGCCAACATGCGCGGCGTGAACGACAACTGGAATGAGTCGGTGAAGGTGATCCGCCTCGAGATCGACCAGGCCAAGGCCCGCGCGCTCGGCGTGACGAGCCAGGCCATCGCGCAGGCTTCCAAGACCATGTTCAGCGGCACCACCGTGGGCCAGTACCGCGAGAACGACCTGCTGATCGACATCGTGCTGCGCCAGGCGCCCGACGAGCGGCAGGCCATCTCGGACATCGGCAACGCCTACATCCCGACGACCTCGGGCCGCTCGATTCCGCTGACGCAGATCGCCAAGCCGGTGTTCACCTGGGAGCCGGGCGTGATGTGGCGCGAGAACCGCGACTACGCCATCACCGTGCAGGGCGACGTGGTCGAGGGCCTGCAGGGCGCGACCGTGACGGCGCAACTGCTGCCGAAGCTGCGCGAGCTCGAAGCAGGCTGGGTGGCGGCCGGGCAGGGCGCCTACCGCATCGAGGTGGCAGGCGCGGTGGAGGAAAGCAGCAAGGGCTCGGCCTCCATCGTGGCCGGCGTGCCGATCATGCTGTTCCTGGTGTTCACGCTGCTGATGCTGCAGCTGCACAGCTTCAGCCGCTCGCTGCTGGTGTTCATCACCGGCCCGATGGGCATTGCCGGCGTGGCCGGCGCGCTGCTGGTGCTGAACCGGCCCTTCGGCTTCGTCGCGCTGCTGGGCGTGATCGCGCTGATGGGCATGATCCAGCGCAACGCGGTGATCCTGATCGACCAGATCGAACTCGACCGCGCGGCCGGCGTGCCGGCGTGGGACGCGATCGTGGAGTCGGCGGTGCGCCGGCTGCGGCCGATCGTGCTGACGGCCGCTGCGGCGGTGCTGGCAATGATCCCGCTGTCGCGCAGCGTGTTCTGGGGGCCGATGGCGGTGGCCATCATGGGCGGCCTGATCGTGGCGACGGTGCTGACGCTGCTGGCCTTGCCGGCGATGTATGCAGCGGCGTTCCGCATCAAACGCGAACCCGACGAACCGCAGGGATTGCCCGAGCCAAAAGCGGTCCCGATTAGCGTTTAAAATCGAGAGCTGACCGATTTCAAGCGGATGGTCTTCGGCCCACGGGAATCCGTGGCGCACAGAGGCCGTCCGCTTTTGCATTCACCTGAAAGATTGGCACTGCGCGGGTGGCGAAATTGGTAGACGCACCAGGTTTAGGTCCTGACGTTCGCAAGAACGTGCCGGTTCGAGTCCGGCCCCGCGCACCAGCCCTCTGCTACGTAGCCCGTTCTATCGAGCAGTGAAAAAGCCCCGTTCCGTGAGGAGCGGGGCTTTTTCTTTTCCACCAGTTCTCACCAGTCGTTGTCGCCGCTGCTGCTGTTGTCGCTGCCGAAACTGCCGCCGCTGCTCGAGTCGTCCCAGGAGCTCGTGTCCTTGATGCCGAAGTCGTTGTCGACGATGCGATCGGACTCCGGGGTGGTCGACGAAGGCCAGAGGCCGCGGCCCATTTCGGTGTTGCCGTTGTCGGCGGTGTGGGGCCTGCCGCTGTCCCCGCTGTCGATCACGTTGTTGTCGCCGCGATGCATCCAGTGGCGCACCGCTTCCTGCGCGACCATTGCGCCGACGCCCACTGCCGCTCCCGTGGCGAGGGCCGAGCCGAGGCCCATTCCGGGGCTGGCGGCGGGCGGTGGCGCGGGCGTCCAGTTGCCGGCAGCCGGGCCATAGCTTCCATAGCCCGCCGGCGCGCCCTGCATGCCGGGCATGCCCGGGCCGGGGCCGTACGACGGAGCAACCGGTGCCGCGGGCGGCGCAACCCGGCGCCGGAAGGCGAGATAGCCGACGACCAGCAGTCCCAGCAGGGCGATGGGCATCCACGGCACGGAGCCTGTCTTGCTCTCGGCAACGCGCGGTGCCGGCGTGGCGGGCTCGCTGACGCGCGAGGGCGTGCTTCCGACTTGCGGCGCCGGCTTGTCGAGCTTGTTCGTGAGCCGTTCGACGGCCTCGGGCTTGGCGAAGTCGAGTTCGGGCGACAGCGTCTTCGCTTTCGCCAGTTCGCTTCTCGCGTCGTCGAGCTTGCCTTCGGCCGCGAGCAGCTCGGAATGGACGAAATGCGCCTTGGCGCTGTTGGGGTGATTCTTCAGCACCTTCGCGATCATCGCGTCGGCATCGGACATGCGACCGCCGTTGGCGGCTTCGTAGATCTGCTGGATGGTCGGCCCTTTCGGAGCCGGCGCGTCGGTCCTGGCCTGCGCGAGCGATGGCATGACGAATGCCACGGCGAGGGAGAAGGCGAGGGCGGCGAACATTCGCTGGAGCATGAGAGTTTTCCTGTGCGTTCCCGTGAAGGACGATGAATCGACGGTCACTCTACGAGCCGAATATTGGCCAAACCTGACCGCCGTCTTGGCTGTGCTTCAACCCCGTGAAAACCCGCTTTCCCGCCGGATTAGAATCCCGGGTTGCCCAGTTTTGCAGGCGGCACCCGCGTGCCTCCGCATAAATCCCGCCAGCGCGTGTAAGTCCTTGATCTGTATTGATAAAAAAGATGCAGGCCCCGCGCAACAGCCCCCTTACCAGGAAGACATCATGACCGTGACCGTTGAAACTCTCGAGAAGCTCGAACGCAAGATCACGCTGACCCTGCCGGTCGGCACCATCCAGTCCGAAGTCGATTCGCGCCTCAAGAAGCTCGCGCGCACCGTCAAGATGGACGGCTTCCGTCCCGGCAAGGTGCCGATGAACGTCGTGGCCCAGCGCTACGGCTACTCGGTGCACTACGAAGTCATGAACGACAAGGTCGGCGAGGCCTTCTCGCAAGCCGCGAACGAAGCCAAGCTGCGCGTTGCCGGCCAGCCCCGCATCACCGAGAAAGAAGACTCGCCCGAAGGCGAACTGGCCTTCGACGCGATCTTCGAAGTGTTCCCCGACGTCAAGATCAACGACCTGTCGGGCGCCGAAGTCGAGAAGCTCTCGGCCGAAGTGGGCGACGACGCCATCGACAAGACCCTCGACATCCTGCGCAAGCAACGCCGCACCTTCGCCCAGCGCGCGCAAGACGCCGTGGCGCAAGACGATGACCGCGTGACGGTCGACTTCGAAGGCAAGATCGACGGCGAGCCCTTCCAGGGCGGCAAGGCCGAAGACTTCCAGTTCGTCGTCGGCGAAGGCCAGATGCTGAAGGAATTCGAAGACGCCGTGCGCGGCATGAAGTCCGGCGACAGCCGCACCTTCCCGCTGTCGTTCCCGGCCGACTACCACGGCAAGGACGTGGCCGGCAAGCAGGCCGACTTCATGGTCACCCTGAAGAAGATCGAAGCCTCGCACCTGCCCGAAGTCAACGAGCAACTGGCCAAGTCGCTCGGCATTGCCGAAGCCACCGTGGAAGGCCTGCGCGCCGACATCAAGCGCAACCTCGAGCGCGAAGTGAAGTTCCGCCTGCTGGCCCGCAACAAGAACGCCGTGATGGACGCCCTGGTGGCCAACGCCGAGCTCGACCTGCCGAACGCCAGCGTGCAGTCGGAAGTCAGCCGCATGGTCGAAGGTGCCCGGGCCGAGCTCAAGCAGCGCGGCATCAAGGACGCCGACAAGGCTCCGATCCCCGACGAAGTGTTCCGCCCGCAAGCCGAGCGCCGCGTGCGCCTGGGCCTGGTGGTGGCCGAGCTGGTGCGTGCCAACAACCTGCAGGCCAAGCCCGAGCAGATCAAGTCCCACATCGACGAGCTGGCCGCCAGCTACGAGAAGCCGGCCGACGTGGTGCGCTGGTACTTCAGCGACAACAACCGCCTGGCCGAAGTCGAGGCCGTGGTCATCGAGAACAACGTGACCGATTTCGTCCTGGGCAAGGCCAAGGTCAACGAAAAGTCGGTGTCGTTCGACGAACTGATGGCGCAGCAGCAAGGCTGATTTCCGCCTCCGCCGCCCGCAACGCGAATGGGGCTTGTGCTTTGCGGCACGAGCCCCATTTCACTCTGACGTACAGTTCAGAAACAGCGAACGATTCCATTTCTCGGAGAGCAAATTCATGAGCGCACAGGAAATCCAAGGCCTCGGCATGGTCCCGATGGTCATCGAGCAATCGGGCCGCGGCGAGCGGTCTTATGACATTTATTCGCGTCTCCTCAAGGAGCGCATCATTTTCCTGGTGGGCGAGGTCAACGACCAGACCGCCAACCTCGTGGTGGCCCAGCTGCTCTTCCTCGAGAGCGAGAACCCGGACAAGGACATCTCGTTCTACATCAACTCCCCGGGTGGCAGCGTGAGCGCCGGCATGGCGATCTACGACACCATGCAGTTCATCAAGCCCGACGTGTCGACCATGTGCCTGGGCTTCGCGGCCAGCATGGGCGCCTTCCTGCTGGCGGCCGGCGAGAAGGGCAAGCGCTTCTCGCTGCCCAATTCCAAGATCATGATCCACCAGGTGCTGGGCGGCGCACGCGGCCAAGCGACGGACATCGAGATCCACGCGCGCGACATCCTGCGCACCAAGGACCAGATGAACCGCATCCTGGCCGAGCGCACCGGCCAGCCGCTGGAAAAGGTCAAGGCCGATACCGAACGCGACTATTTCCTGACGGCCGACGAGGCCAAGGACTACGGTCTGGTCGACCAGGTCGTCGCCAAGCGCGGTTGAACGCCGGCGCCGAGGGCGCCAAATGGCAAAAAACGGCGTTTTCCACACGGGAAACGCCGTTTTTGTTTAGTTATCATTGTCCATACCCTGTAACGAGGCAAAAGTCCATGGCCGATAAAAAAGGCTCCTCCAGCGAAAAAACGCTTTATTGCTCGTTCTGCGGCAAGAGCCAGCACGAGGTCAAGAAGCTGATCGCGGGCCCTTCGGTCTTCATCTGCGACGAGTGCATCGACCTTTGCAACGAGATCATCCGCGACGAACTCCCTGCGGGTGAGGAAGCGCGCGAGGCACGCAACGACCTGCCGACGCCGCTCGAGATCAAGACCAACCTCGACAACTACGTGATCGGCCAGGAGCCGGCCAAGCGCATGCTGTCGGTGGCGGTCTACAACCACTACAAGCGCCTGCGCCACAAGGAAAAGGCAAAGGGCGACGACGTCGAGCTCAGCAAGAGCAACATCCTGCTGATCGGCCCCACGGGTTCGGGCAAGACGCTGCTGGCGCAGACGCTGGCGCGCATGCTCGACGTGCCGTTCGTGATGGCCGACGCCACCACGCTGACCGAAGCCGGCTACGTGGGCGAGGACGTCGAGAACATCATCCAGAAGCTGCTGCAGAGCTGCAACTACGAGGTCGAGCGCGCACAGCGCGGTATCGTCTACATCGACGAAATCGACAAGATCTCGCGCAAGTCCGACAACCCATCGATCACGCGCGACGTGTCGGGTGAGGGCGTGCAGCAGGCCCTGCTGAAGCTCATCGAAGGCACCATGGCTAGCGTGCCCCCGCAGGGCGGGCGCAAGCACCCGAACCAGGACTTCCTGCAGATCGACACGACCAACATCCTGTTCATCTGCGGTGGCGCGTTCGCGGGCCTCGAGAAGGTCATCGAGAACCGCACCGAGGCCTCGGGCATTGGTTTCGGCGCGTCGGTCAAGAGCAAGCAGCAGCGCAGCATCACCGAGGTGTTCCGTGAAGTCGAACCCGAAGACCTGATCAAGTTCGGCCTGATCCCCGAGCTCGTAGGCCGTATGCCTGTGGTGGCCTCGCTCGCTGAGCTTTCCGAAGACGCGCTGGTGCAGATCCTGACCGAGCCGAAGAACGCGGTGGTCAAGCAGTTCACCAAGCTGCTGCAGATGGAGGGCGTGGACCTCGAGATCCGCCCGGCGGCGCTCAAGGCGATCGCGCGCAAGGCGCTGGCCCGCAAGACCGGTGCACGCGGTTTGCGCTCGATCCTTGAACAGTCGCTGATCGACACCATGTTCGAACTGCCGAACGCGACCAATGTCGACAAGGTGGTGGTCGAGGAATCGACCATCGACGAAAACAAGCCCCCGCTGCTCGTGTACCGCGAAGCGGCGAAAAAGGCTTAAAGCCAAAGACGCGAAGGATCTGCATGTCTGGCCATACCCCTCTGCCTCCCGAAGCACTCGACCTGCCGCTGCTGCCGCTGCGCGACGTCGTGGTGTTTCCGCACATGGTGATTCCCCTCTTCGTCGGCCGCCCCAAGAGCATCAAGGCGCTCGAGCTGGCCATGGAGGCGGAGCGCCGCATCATGTTGGTGGCCCAGAAAGCCGCCGCCAAGGACGAGCCCTCGGTCGAGGACATGTTCGAGGTCGGCTGCGTCTCGACCATCCTGCAGATGCTCAAGCTGCCCGACGGCACTGTGAAGGTGCTGGTCGAGGGCCAGCAGCGCGCACGCGTGAACCGCATCGATGACGGCGAGACCCACTTCTCGGCCAACGTGACGCCCGTCGAGGCATCCGAAGGCGGCGAGAAGGGCACCGAGGTCGAGGCGCTGCGCCGCGCGGTGATGCAGCAGTTCGACCAGTACGTCAAGCTGAACAAGAAGATTCCGCCCGAGATCCTGACCTCGATCTCGAGCATCGACGATCCGGGCCGCCTGGCGGACACCATTGCCGCCCATCTGCCGCTCAAGCTCGACAACAAGCAGGCCGTGCTCGACCTCGACGACGTCAAGGCGCGCCTGGAAAACCTGTTCGGCCAGCTCGAGCGCGAAGTCGACATCCTCAACGTCGACAAGAAGATCCGTGGCCGCGTGAAGCGCCAGATGGAGAAGAACCAGCGCGACTTCTACCTCAACGAGCAGGTCAAGGCCATCCAGAAGGAGCTCGGCGAAGGCGAAGAGGGCGCGGACATCGAGGAGATCGAGAAGAAGATCAAGCTCGCGAAGATGTCCAAGGAAGGCCTGAAGAAGGCCGAGGGCGAGCTCAAGAAGCTCAAGCTCATGTCGCCCATGTCGGCCGAGGCCACCGTGGTGCGCAACTACATCGACGTGCTGATCGGCCTGCCCTGGAGCAAGAAGACCAAGATCAAGCACGACCTGGCCAATGCCGAGGCCGTGCTCAACGCCGACCACTACGGCCTCGAGAAGGTCAAGGACCGCATCCTCGAATATCTCGCGGTGCAGCAGCGCGTGGACAAGGTCAAGGCGCCTATCCTGTGCCTCGTGGGGCCTCCGGGCGTTGGCAAGACCTCGCTGGGGCAGTCGATCGCCAAGGCGACCGGCCGCAAGTACACCCGCATGGCGCTGGGCGGCATGCGCGACGAAGCCGAGATCCGCGGCCATCGCCGCACCTACATCGGCGCGCTGCCGGGCAAGGTGCTGCAGGGCCTGAGCAAGATCGGCACGCGCAATCCGCTGTTCCTGCTCGACGAAATCGACAAGCTGGGCACGGACTTCCGCGGCGACCCGTCGAGCGCGCTGCTCGAGGTGCTCGACCCCGAGCAGAACCACACCTTCGGCGACCATTACGTGGAAGTCGACTTCGACCTGAGCGACGTGATGTTCGTCGCCACCTCGAACTCGATGAAAATCCCGCCGGCGCTGCTGGACCGCATGGAAGTCATCCGCCTCTCGGGCTATACCGAGGACGAGAAGACCAACATCGCGATCAAGTACCTGCTGCCCAAGCAGATGAAGAACAACGGCGTGAAGGATGACGAATTGCACGTCACCGAAGAGGCCGTGCGCGACATCGTGCGCTACTACACGCGTGAAGCGGGTGTGCGTTCGCTCGAGCGCGAGCTGTCCAAGATCTGCCGCAAGGTGGTGAAGGGCCTGCTGCTCAAGCAGCTCACGCCCAAGGTCACGGTCAATGGCGCGAACCTCAACGAGTTCCTGGGCGTGCGCAAGTACACCTTCGGCCTCGCCGAGAAGCAGAACCAGGTCGGCCAGGTGGTCGGCCTCGCGTGGACCGAAGTCGGCGGCGACCTGCTGACGATCGAGGCCGTGACCATGCCCGGCAAGGGCGTGATCAGCCGCACCGGTTCGCTGGGCGACGTGATGAAGGAATCGGTCGAGGCCGCGCGCACGGTTGTGCGCAGCCGCTCGCGGCGCCTGGGCATCAAGGACGAGGCGTTCGAGAAGCGCGACATCCACATCCACGTGCCCGACGGCGCAACGCCGAAGGACGGCCCGAGCGCGGGCGCGGCGATGACAACGGCCTTCGTGTCGGCGCTCACGGGCATCCCCGTGCGCGGCGACGTTGCGATGACCGGCGAAATCACGCTGCGAGGCGAGGTGACGGCCATCGGTGGCCTGAAGGAAAAGCTGCTGGCCGCGCTGCGTGGCGGCATCAAGACCGTGCTGATCCCCGAGGAAAACACGAAGGACCTGCAGGAGATCCCCGAGAACGTGAAGAACGGTCTCGAGATCGTGCCTGTGAAGTGGATCGACAAGGTGCTTGAGATCGCGCTTGAAAAGATGCCCGAGCCGCTGTCCGACGAAGAAGTCGCTGCGTCAGCGGCTGCCGTGGCCGAACTGGCCAAGCAGCGGGCAGGCGCGCCCGCTTCCGAAGGTTCGGTCAAGCATTGATCGAGCAATCGCAGAACTTGTAGAGCCTCGAAAAACTGGTATATAATTCAAGGCTCGAAACGCGGGAATAGCTCAGTTGGTAGAGCGCAACCTTGCCAAGGTTGAGGTCGAGAGTTCGAGACTCTTTTCCCGCTCCAAATTTTGATCCACAGACTTCTACTGGGGTCTGTAGGTCATTGAAAAAAGGAGCTTCGGCTCCTTTTTTCATTCCAGCGAGTGCCACGGAAATCCACCCACAGCTACCGTTTTTGAGTGACCAAATAAGGCACAAGAATACGGGTGGGGCGGCTACCGGATAGTTGCTGGGGCTGAGCGGGAACCATGACGAGCATAGGGCCTAAGTCATTACTTAGGAGTCTCGAAATGGCGCTCTCTGATCTGACCGTCCGGCAGGCGAAGACCACCGGAAAACGCTACACCCTCTCCGACAACGACTGCCTGGGCCTGATGGTCTCAGCCGCAGGCGGCAAGTCATGGCAATTCCGCTACTACTGGCTGGGCAAGCAAAAGCGCCTGTGCCTGGGCGGCTATCCTGCCCTCAGCCTGCGTGAAGCCCGGACCGAGCGAGACAAGGCCCAGGCCCTGCTTGCCAGGGGGATCGATCCCCAGGTCGAGCGCGACCAGAAACGGCACGCGGCCAAGCTGGCGGGCGAATACACCTTCAAGACCGTCTTCGATGCTTGGGTCGAGCATCGCCGTAAGGAACTCAAGGAAGGCCGTCAGAGCACGCTTTCCCAGATCCTGCGCATCTTTAACAAAGACGTGCTGCCCACTCTGGGGAAGATGTCGATCTATGACATTCGCCGCCCTCAGCTTCTGGGCGTCCTGGCGGCGATCGAGAAGCGCAAGGCGTTCACTACTGCGGAAAAGGTCCGCACCTGGTTCAACCAGATGTTCCGTTATGCCCTGGTCATCGCCGAGGGGCTGGAGGTCAACCCGGCCGCAGACCTGGACGTGGTAGCCGAACCCAAGCCCCCGGTAGCCCACAACCCCTACTTGCACCTGCCCGAGATGCCCGAGTTCCTCCAGAAGCTCCGGCTCTACAACCCCCGTGGCTGGCAGACCCAGCTTGGCGTCCGGCTGCTGTTCCTGACCGGGGTGCGCACCGGCGAACTGCGGTTGGCCGAACCCGAACAGTTCGACCTCGACAGGGGCTTGTGGATCATCCCGCCGCAGATCGTCAAGCAGCTCCAGGATGAAATGCGCAAGGCAGGGAAGCGGCCGCAGGATGTGCCCCCCTATATCGTGCCGCTATCCCTGCAGGCCATCGAGATCGTGCGCTATCTTCTGGGGGTGATGCGGCCGGCGCAGAGGTACCTGCTGTCACACCGCAGCGAACTCAAGAAGCGCATCAGCGAGAACACCCTCAACAAGGCCGTGCAGCTCATGGGCTATGAGGGGCGCCTGACCGGCCACGGCATCCGCGGCACCATCTCGACGGCGCTCAACGAGATTGGCTACCCGAAGATTTGGGTGGACGCGCAGCTTTCCCATTCCGACCCCAATAAGGTGAGTTCGTCCTACAACCACGCCAAGTACGTTGAGCCGCGCCGTCGGATGATGCAGGACTGGGCCGATCGGCTCGACCTGCTCGAACAGGGCGAAGTGGAAGCCGCGAGCGCGCACCTGACCATCCGTATCGACGGGGTGCCGGCAATGGCAGAAGTGGAGGAAACGATGGATGCGACCCTCACGATGGCCGAGCCCACTCCTCCCGGCGTCCCGCCCGTCGTGGCCACGCCTATTGTCGTAACCCCGAGCAGCGGCGGGATCACGTTCCAGCGGCTGTCTCAGGTGCCGCCGCCTCCGACGCATGCCCCAGAGCCGGAAGTGTCCGCGATCCAGCGCGAGCGCGAGGAAATGCTGACCATCTACGAGTCTCCAAGCAGCTTGCCGGTCCCGCTGTTCGGCAAGCTGGCTGGAAAGTCCAAGGACCAGATCAACCGCGAACTGAAAGCGGGCAAGTTGCTGTCCATCAGTTTGGGTAATCGGGGGCAGCGTGTTCCCGATTGGCAACTGGTGCCGCTCAAGCACAAGCTGGCCCAGGTGCTCATGAACCAGTGCCTGCACGCGGATTCGTGGGATCTGTACCGCATGCTGACCCAGCCGCACCCTGACCTGGGGGACCGCGCGGCCATTGATGCGGTCACGCCGACCAACGTGCCGGCGATCATCCGGGTCATCATGGG